>Ga0326760_1000942_pt1 | contig 13633 bp, 18 predicted proteins | sample GCREP_S_FD_207668 | JGI IMG/M metagenome (GOLD analysis project Ga0326760, IMG submission 207668) | Hot spring sediment microbial communities from Geyser Creek Basin, Yellowstone National Park, WY, United States - GCR.EP_S | ecosystem: Environmental > Aquatic > Thermal springs > Near-boiling... | reverse complement strand
GGTCAGGCACCAGTAGAACTACATGTAGTAACGCAGGAACTCTTTGAGAGGTGGTATAAGAGGTTTGTAAGACCTGAAGAGATAGTGGAGGTCTAAATTAAACTAGTAATTTAGTCCTACCTAGGTAAGGTATCTAAACTTAATGAGGTATTGCTTAAATAAGAGATAGGGTTTTAAGTTATTTAAAATATCTAAGGTGGTTTAACTTAACTTTGTTTTTCCTCCATGACAACTACTGCGTCCGGGATCTTAACTCTTAAGGTGATTGTTGACCATAGTCTGAATGCGTGTAGTCCGTCTTCAGGTCCTATATAATCTACTTCTGCATTCCCTCCATAGACTACATCTAATACCTCAGGTACTGCAGATACTATAAGTACTTTATCTGTTGGGACCCCCTGGACTGAAACCACATCATCTATAAGTGTTTTAACCCTCTCAAGGTCTGTAATACCTATCCTCTCACTAACACTTAATAGTTTTACATAGCGTTCAGGACTTACTAACATTATGAATGGTTTCCTATAACCACGCCTAACTAACTCTGCAACTGCTTTAGCTACGTCTACGACCGAGTTTCCAGGTGTATCCCAACTACTTAACGGTAACTTAATCCTACCTTCCTTAATTAACGTATCTATAATTAATCTCTCCTCTTCAGAAACTAACTTAAGAGCTGTTTTAACAGCTTCAGACATCTCAATAGGTTGTTTATACCTAACTGCATGGTCTATAGACTTCTGTGAGACCCTAAACTTATAACTGAGTTCGCAAAGTGGGAGTACAGCCCTCTCTAACTTCTCACCACTCTGTTCAACTACAACAGCTTCAACACCCCTACCTAACACAACAGTAGGTAACTTCTTAGTAAGTACTCTAGTAGATTCAACTAACTTCCTAACCTCACCAACTACAACACCTTCAAATGAGTTACTACTTAAGCTATCTGAGGTCTGAGGTCTCGGATCACTTACCTGCATACCTGTTAATCCCTTAACTTCTTCAGCACCCTTCCTCAACTCCTCCACCTGCTCAGGGTCGAGGGTCTTCAGGACTGTGAGGAACTCACCTACATGTGTTTTCTCTTCCTTAGCTATGTCCTCAAAAACCTTCTTAATACTTGAGTCATCTATAGCTCTAGCAAGTTGGAGGTAGAGGTTTATAGCGTCTAACTCAGCTATTATTGAGAGTCTAAGGGCTTCAGCAATCTCCTCCTTAGAAAGCTTCCTACCTGGAGGGAGGTCTAGAGGGTGTTTAGACATCAACTTAAGTCACCTAACCCCACTTACTCCTCTTCATATGTGTCTCAAGCTCAGCCATAATCTTCTGAATAGTTGTTAAAGCGAACTCCTTCTCCTCCTTAGCAAGCTTAACACATGGAGGGTCTAAATTATCATTCTCGATCTCCTCAGCAACAACTAATAACTCCCTCAGTAGGGTGAGTACCTTCATATGTAGGTAGTTAGTCTTCCTAGACCTCAGAACAAGCTGTACCTCCTGCTCAGACAACTGCTTAAACTGTTCCTTAGGAGCTCCACACTTAGGACACTTATCAGGTGCTTCTAAACCCTCAAACACAAACCCACATACCTGACACTTCCAAAGAGGCATATAAAACCCCTATACTTACTCACAATTAAACATTATAAGCCTTACTACCCACGCAGCATTTCACATCCCACAATACTTAATACCTACCTAGCTACATGTGGAGAATGTTCAAGTAATTAACTCATGATAACTCTATAGTGTTGATTAATTTAAATTACTCCTTACTAACTCTTTCGTAGTGGTTTACTAGTTATGAAAGCTGTTAAAGTACCTCGTGGATGGGTTGAGAAGGCTGAGGTCTTTATGTTGGATGCTCGAAGACATCTTGAGGATGGTATTTACTGGTTGTCTTGTTTTAATGCTCATCAATCTGTTGAGTTTTACTTGAGGTCTTTAATAGTAGCTTTAACAGGTGTTCACCCATACACTCACGACTTAGTTGAGTTGTTAGATGCTCTTAAAGCTATTGGTTTAGAACCTCCTAAGGAATTATTAGTTTCTTGTGAACTCCTAACACCACACTATACATTAGCTAGGTACTCAGGGAGGGGAGTATATAGTTATACCGTTGAACGTGGTAGGCTTTTTGTTGAGAATGCTGATAAGATAATTAGTTGGGTGAAGAATGTTGCAGACCCCTAAAGACTTCTACAGTAGACTGGCTGAGAGGGTTAGGAGGTATAGTGACTTATTTGAGGAGTTTATTAAGGATTTATGTAGTAGTGGTTTAGTTGATGAGGTATATTTAGTTGGTTCTAGGGCTAGAGGTGATTATGTAGAGTCGAGTGATTTTGATGTGGTGGTAATCATTAAGGATGATGAGGACCCTCTAGACATAGCTATGAGGGTTAGACTTCTAAAGAAGTCGAGTATACCCTTAGACGTAATTGTGTTGAGGGTGAGTGAGTCTAAAGACCCTATATATATGGAGATGTTGAGGTATGCTAGGAAGCTATGTTGAGGTAGTTGTTTGGTGGGACTAACTAGTTAATTCATAACTATGTTAGGACTTTCTCAACTACACCGTACTTAATCGCTAGTTTAAGTTCTCTAGCTAATCTCCTCCCAGTACTCATAGGTTCATCCCAGTATAGGTATGAGTATGGGCTACCGTTAATGTATAGGTTTGTACCTGCTACGATCCTCCCAGAGAATTCAAAGACTTTAACCTCCATACTATCATCTATTACACTCTCAAGGCAAAACGGCCCTATAACACCTGGTGGTAATTCCTTCTTAGTCACCTCAACGAATTTAATACCGTATTCTAAGACTTTAGTTAGTATGCTCTCCCTCAGTACTAAAGGTATGTTACCTACAACTACGAATGTTGGGTTGAGTTTGAACTCACTAACTACTTCGTAAGGTAGTCTCTTAAGACCGTCTACATTACTTTCATACCTGATATCAACACCTAAGACCTCCACCCTATTAAGGATTGGGCTGTAGAAGTAGTGGAAGTATGCTGGAACACCGATTAAGTACTCCTGAATCATCACCTCATCAAAAGACTTTATAAGTCCTTCACTCAACCTCTTCTTAAGTCCTTCAACAACTTCTTCATTAGACCTAGCTATGAAGTAACCCCTACCACCCTTAGCACCCGGTAACTTAACAATGACTAACCCATCAATCAAGTCATTAACCCTATACAGCTTAGGTATGGGTATACCAGCCCTCTGTAGTAACCCCATCTTAGCCCACTGATCAGCCTCAACCCTAAACAACTTCCTCAACCCTAGAATAGGTACTTCAATACCTTCAGCACAGTCAAGCCCTACATACTCAACATAACTACCGTGAGGGATTAAGACAGCATTTAATGATTGGAGTTTCTTAACGACCTCCTCACTACATAACCTACCCCAACCATCTAATACTATGAAGTGGTCGATAAGGTGTTTAAAATTCTCGTAAAACCATAACCTATCCTTAGTAACTATAGCTACTGTCTTAAACCCCTCTAACTTAGCTCCATGGAATATCTGTAGGGCTGAGTGACTAGCTAATGTAGCTATCGATAAATTACTTAAGTCGTAACTCCTTAAGACCTCAGACACCCCTATCACAACCTACAGCTAAAGTCTTAACATCAGTTATGAATTCATAACTCAAGCTTTGTAGAGAGTACTTCATCCCTCATAACCTTCATAAACTCCCTCAACTTCTCACTTATTTGAGGGTACTTAATGCTTAAGATCCTTAAAGCTAGTAAGGCAGCATTCCTAGCATTCCCAATCCCTACAGTAGCTACTGGTACTCCGTAAGGCATCTGAACTATTGAGAGTAGTGAGTCAAGACCGTTTAAATACTTAGAAGGTATTGGAACACCTATAACTGGTATATGTGTTAGAGCTGCAATCATACCTGGTAGAGCTGCAGCACCACCAGCACCAGCAATAATAACCTCAACACCCCCATCAACAACCCTCCTAACATACTCAAACATGAAGTCAGGGGTTCTATGAGCTGAAACAACCCTAACCTCAACATCAACACCAAACTGTTTTAAAACCTCAACACACTCCCTCATAAACTCCCAATCAGACTTACTACCCATAACGACAGCAACCTTAGGAATATGTATCACCACTTACATAATCATGCTAAACCATATAAGACTTACTACCTTCAAACGACTTAAGAATTTACATAATTATGAAGACAACTTAAGAATGTAGTACTCATGACTTCATCTGAGCTTTTAAACAACTTGATTTACTGAATCAGTAGGTGGGTTGGTTGAGTACTTCAGGTTCGAGTAAGTATCAATTACTTCCTCACTGTGCTACACATGCTAAGGATTTAATTATTGTCGCTACATGTGATGGTGCTTCTAGTACTGGTCAGATAGGTAATGAAGTTGCTAGGAGGTTAACCAAGACATTCCCAAACCTAGTTAGGATGTGTTGTTTATCAGCAGTTGCAGCAGGTAGTAAAACACATTTAGACATATTTAAGAATGCTAAGGCAGTCATAGCGGTCAACGGATGTCAACTAATGTGTGCTTCAAACATACTGAAGGGGAAGGGGATATCAATCACTTATGAGGTAGTAGTAGCTAAGGAAGGTATTAATAAACTACCGTCGTTAGACTTCAGCGATGAGGAAGTATCTAAAATAGCTGATAAGGTAGTTAATGAATTCCTCTCTAAGTACCTTAAATGAGTAACTTAACTCAATGATGTCCTTAAACTACAGTGATATCCAATTTAAAAATGTTTAAACTAACTTAACTGGGAGTTAGTAGTGAGTTTAAGGATCCTCAGTAAGTCAGTAGAGTTTAGAAAGTTCTGGGTTAGGAATTTCAAATCCTTAAGAGATGTAACGTTAGATATACCATCTAAACTCACAGTAGTTATAGGTGCTAACGGATCTGGAAAGACTGCCTTAGTCGAAGCATTCGAATTACTAATAGATATACTGGAATGGAGTAGGGGTAGGGTCATAAATCCATTCACTAAATGGTGGGGTAGATACAACAAAGTAGTGTGGAGTCATAACGAAGACTTACCAATAACATTAGGTCTTGAATTAAAACTAGAGAAAATAGATAAGAACAAAGAATTAAGAGGGGAGGCTTTAAAGTACATTATTGAATCATTAAGTACTAAGACCCCCATGGAAATAATATACGAAATTGATATAACTGGGAAGGGAGGAGAACTCCACATACTAAGAGAGAAACTCTCAATCCATAGTAAAGAACTCAATATAAGTATTGATAACGTGAAGAGGACATTAGATGTAGTAGCAGATATCTCAATAGCACTTGATAGACTTACTGAAGTGTTAGAACAGCACAGGGGACGTTGGGAGAAAGCTGAAGATTCCGGGAAGTTATTGAATATTGATTCTCTCCTCCGTAGCATTATCTTTGGCGTTGCTCCCTCAGTTCTTAGAAGATATGTTAGCGAAGACTTACTAGGAAGAGTAAAGAGTGAGTTACTATTATCTGCTTTGTTAAGAGTTCCCCACATTATATCCTCTACTAATGTAGAATTTCAGATCAGAACTGTAGAGAGGTATTCCGTACTTGAAGCTTTTACTGAGGTTGAAGAAGATGTAAAGTCGAACTTTGCAAATCCTGGAGACTCTGTATTCGATTATATATTGGGTGATGTTGTTGGTGAGTTAGGGTTTAAGAGTTTAGCTAGGTTTATCAGTGAAAGGATATCATTTAATACTGGTTCCCCTGAATATCAGGAAGTTATTGCAGAAGTGTTAAAGGGTGGTGGTGATGTTGATGAGGTCTTCAACACACTTAAGGATCTAGTGTCTTTACTTATTGCAGGAGGCCTTTTAGAACGTATTGCTGATTATTTAGTAGATGCGTCTACTGTAGTTTTTAGTTTTGTTGATGGTGTTTGCGTGATTAGGGATATTGATTGGAGGGTTCTTAGGAGTGCTCAGGACCTTACTAGGCAGGAGAGATTGAGGTATGATGCATCTAACTTCGTATCTTTCTTATTTACAATAACTGGTGGTAATGTTGGTGAGGGTTTGGAGGAGGCTTTAAGGTATGCATTTCCTGGTTCTGAGAAGGTTAGAGTTGTTTTTGATGTTACAACTGATGGTAGGGTCTTCATTAAACTTATTAGTGATACTGCTCAAGTAACTCCTCCATCAATCCCTAGCGGTGTTCTTAAGACGTTAATTATCGAGTCGTTATTACTGTGGAGGCCTACCCTCATAGTTATAGATGAGTTTGAGAATAGTTTACACCCAGAACTACAGCAGTTCTTAATGGATGAATTTAGAGGTAATGATGTCTACACAATCATAACAACACATTCAACAGTACCTCTAGACTATGTGAAGGATGTGAGGGAGGTAGTAGTGTTAAAGCTTGAGGGAGGGGAGACTAAGCTCTATAGGTTAGGAGAGGAGGAGGGGAGGAGGTTAAGAGAGAGTAAGTTAACATTAAGTGAACTCATACATTCGAAACTCCTAAGAATTTAAATTAGGTGCTACTTATTTGTAAGATATATTTCATAGTAGATAATAGGTATGCTAAAGAACTCCTGAAGATGTTAACGAAATTACTTAGGGATAAGGGTCTCATAAGTAATGATGTAGAGTTAGAGGTAAGCCACCCGCTCAATAAATGCGATAATAGGATTGAACGTTACGTTAATGAAGCAATCAAGTACTACAGATGTGTAGTAGTTTTAGTTGATACTGAAGGTGGAGACCCTGAAGAAATATCTAACTCAATACGTGAAAACCACCTGAGAGGTCTGGGTAGGGAACTACCTAACGTAAGCATCATTACTGCACATCCATGTTTAGAGATATGGTTATGTGAGGCCTTAGGACTGGAATCCTGTAACGCTCATACTGATTGTAAGGACTTAATAAGTCATATAAGAGATTACCTAGTACGTAAACGCCGTATTAAGTATGAGAAGAAACTCCTATACCTAAACTCATAATAGAGTCCTTACAGGACCCACTAAGTAAAACAACTCAAACACCACCATACTTCGTCAAAGACCTAATTAACATCTTAGAAATTTGTTGTAGATTATGAAAGCTTACATTGTTAGTAATGATAGTAACCTACATAAATTCTTAAAGGAATATATGTTGTGTGTTGAGTTATACTGGTATCATTATTTTACACTTATTTTGATACTGTGTTATATTCATCTTATCTGCGATATGTATCTCTACTGGTGCATCCCACGGGAGTTGGTATAGGTCTATAGCTCTTTCTAATATCTGGACTAGTAATTGTTTCTTCTCCTCAGTACTAAGTGCTTTAGCCGGTACAACCACTAATATGTCTATATCACTATATATTGTCGTATTACCCTCAGCTACACTACCGATAACGTATACCTGTGCATCCGGTAGTAAGTCCTTAACTGCCTTAGCTATTTTCTCAGCATACTCTCTCCACCTCCTTAAGTGTTGGAAGCGATATCTAACCCAACTTGACATTCCTAACTACCTCCTCTAAGAGGTTAATGAGTTTTGAGCAGTATCTACGACGAGTTTAGCTTCGTCAGCACTACAACTTAACTCACCATATCTGCTCATCGACTAAGTACCTCTAACTTCCGTTAAACTCCTTATAAAGTATTAATTCTTTTAGTATTCATGAGGAATTCAATCTAATCTTACTTAATGGTTAATTATTGCTTAACATGATGTTTAACTTAAGTATATCTCTACCTTTAATCCGTACCTCTCTAATACGTTGGAGAAATCCCTCATAACTTCATAGCTAACTTTCTCAACGTTTTCCACCCTCGGAGTTTTGTATGTTGTGTATAGGTGAACTTCATCAGGTTCTATAGTGGTTAATGCTTCAGCTAATGCTTTAGCGTCTTCGAAGGTGTAGTTGATGATGTTGTTGTACTTGATTAGTATTGTCTGGATTGTTAATACTCCATTAAATTCTTTCCTGAAGTTCCTTAAGTTGTTAACTATCCTATCAATACTTAATGTTTTATGGGGTATGTTGATTAATTCGAACTTACTCTGTATTACGGTATCTAGTTTAGCTTCTACGTAGTCTAAGTTCTTAAGTGTTTTAACTATGTGGTTTGAATGTAGTGTTGTTGAGTTTGTGAACATACCTACGCTGACGTCTAAGCCGTATTCCTTAACGAATGACTTAACAGTACCTACTAGTTCTGGGAGTTTAGGGTGTAGTGTTGGTTCACCACTACCTGAGAAGTCTATAGCGTTGATAGTTCTGAATTCCTTCATAACCTCCTCATAAGCTATCCTTAAGGAGTCTTTAAGTAATGATTCGTTAATACCGGCACCATCATCTACAGGTTCTACACTTAATATCTTTGTAGGACCTCTAAAACAGTAGATACAGTTGAAGCTACATACCTTAGCTATCGGGAATAAGTTAATACCTATTGACACACCCCTCCTCCTAGATTTAAAAGGTCCGTAAGTTATTGACCTACCCCTGATAGGGCATTTAAGACATTCACCACTAGGTATACACTTAGCGTACATTAGGAATGACTTACTACTTACTACCATACCTTTCCCACATACTGATTAACTCATCCTTAACGTATAACTCATCAATTCTCTCAACCCTACCATCCCCCCTATGAAGTACTACGTAATGTCCTGAGTACTCTCTAACCCTACCTATAACTGAAGCTTTAATCCCGTACTGACTCAGTAGCTTAACAGCTTCTTCAGCCCTCCCCTGAGGTACTGTAGCTATGAGTACTCCAGAACTTATCAGTCTTAGAGGGTCTAACCCTAACGCCTTAGTCATTATTGAAGTCTCCTCAGCTATCGGTACCCTACCCTCCCACACCTCTAAAGTCTTACTCGATGCGTATGCGATCTCAACTAAACCACCTATTAAACCACCCTCTGTAGGGTCATGCATTGATGTGGGTAGGCCTGCATCACTAAGTATTAAGGCTTCCTTAAGAACACTAACCATCTTCAGGAACTCCTTACCACGCTCGATGACTACCTCAGGCACCCCAGCCCTTAATAAAGCATCTCTGAAGTCAGTTGACAGTATTGCAGTACCTTCAACACCGACTGTCTTAGTCATTAACACCGCATCACCTACACAAGCACCTGAAGTACTTACATACCTACCCTTCTCAGTAATACCTATAGCAGTCATAGATATTAGAGGTCTGGTAAGACCTGGTGTGAATTCTGAATGCCCTCCAACAACCATAGCACCTACCTCCTTAGCAGCACTATCGACTTGAGCTGTTATCTTATCAATCAACCCTAAATCAGCGTTTTCTGGGAGGTAGAGGACTGGTAAGAGCCACCTAGGCCTAACACCCCTAACAGCAACGTCATTACATGCTATATGAACTGCTAACCATCCGAGGAACTCAACAGCACCTGTTATAGGGTCTACATGAGCTACTAATACCTTACCGTCACCGATGTCTATTATAGCTGCATCCTCACCAATACTAGGACCTACAATAACTGCAGGGTCTACAACACCAACCCTACTAAACACTAACTTCTTAAGGATTTCAGGAGGTAGCTTACCGACCATGGAGACCCTACCAATACTTAAGACTTAAGGTAATTTAAGTATGTAGGTCATTAACTACGTGTTTGAAATTCCTGATTAAGTACTTACTACCTAGGTAGTTAACCTCAACTATAAGTCCCTCCCTAATCAACCCATCAATAACTTCATCAACATCACTGTACGATCCCCTCAACACATTAACAGCATGTTCATACCTTAACGGGTGGACTGAGACAGTATTTAACAACCACGTTATCGGGTCTCCATAAGCTTTAGGTGGTGGTTCAGGAATGTTAAGTAGTCCGACCTTCTCAGGACTTAAAAACCTTATGAATGTTTCGTAAGCCTCAACAACTTCACCCTCTAACGGTGGTTTAACGTAGGCTTCTGCTGGAGGTCTTATAGGTATTGATATGTAAGCCTTATGAAGACTTAACCTACTTAGGAATTTAACTACCTCCTCATAATACCTAACATTAGTGTTTACGCCATGTACGAGCATAGTCTCAGAAACTAAAAAACCTTTAAACACCTTAGAAAACTCTACAATACCGTTAAGTACATCCCCTAACTTAAGTGGTGGGTACGGCCTATTTAAAACCCTCCACACACCATCATCAACAACATCTACCTTAACAGAGACGTAATCTGCTTGAGTGAGGTCTGACCTCACATCATCGAGCCAGAGTAATGATGCGTTAGTCAGTACAGCAACCCTAACGTTGAATTCCTTCTTAATAGCCTCAATAACCTTACCAATACATAAGTCTAACGTAGGTTCACCATCAGGTACGAATGTGACGTAGTCAACACCATCTTTAAACTTACTCAGGAACTCAACCACATCCCTAACTACATCAGTCCATGAGTAGAAACACCTCCTCACAACACCATAATTAGTAGTCCTACCTAACTGACAGTAAATACAGCTATAAGAGCAAGTCTTATAAGGTACGTTATTAACCCCGAGACTCCTCCCTAGCCTCCTCGAATACACAGGCCCGAACACAAACCTACTGATTAAGACCACCCACAACTACAAACTCTTCTAGAGCATTAAAACCACTACTTAATAACCCTTCAATACATTTAGTTAATGTCTTTAAATTACAATTACTAATTATACTAATTAACTTAGTGTGGGTTTGTGGAGAGGGTTAGGTTACCGTTTGCTAAGGGTTTAGAGGTTGAGTTTGTTGATAGTGTTAGAGGTATTAAGCAGGTTTACGAGTTTGCTGAGAGGGGTACTTGGTATCCAGTAGTTGTTTACGGTCCTGAGGGTTGTGGTAAGACTTCATGGTTAATCCAAGCTGTTGAAGTCCTTAAGGACCTTGGTTATGGTGTAATATACTTTAACCCTTTGAGGAAAGAGTTTGAGGTTGAGGTAGGTATTGAGAGTATTAAGAGGAGGGCTTTAGAACTAGTTAAGGAGGTAGCTTCAGAATACCTACTAGCTAAGTATGTTTGGAGTGTGATTGACTTCGTTAATGAAGTTCTTAGGCAGGGTAGGAGAAAAACTAGCTGTAATTGTTGATGATGTTTTCCAATACCTCGAGCCTAGGTGGGCGGCTGCCTTCGTTAAAGGTATGCTTGAGCTAATTGAACATCCTGTAGAGAGTTATGAGGAGATTGTCACTATTGCAGCTACTAGTGAAGGTTTATCGAGACGTGAGATTGGTAGGCATTTATGGGCTTGGTTAATGCCTATGTGGAATATGGGTAAGGAAGGTTTTGAAGAACTCTATAGTAAGTTACCGAGTCCTAAACCACCATTTGAAGATGTTTGGAGGTTGTCTGGAGGTAACCCTAGAATACTTTCAAGACTTTACCAGCTTGACTGGAATGTTAACACTATTATTTATGTACTTATTGAGGAGAAGGAAATAACACCTACCTTCGTAGGTAGGTGGAGGTCTTGGCTTGAACTAGCTGTTGAGGATCCAGACAACCTCTGGGACCCGAACACACCTGAGGAATTAGTTAATGAATTAATTAGGAAGAACTTAATACTCTATCATGTCCGTGATAGGGATGAGGAGTTATGGATTGATGAACCACCCCCTAAGAAGGATCTAGAATTAGGTATTGGTGAGTATGTTGCCTGGCAAACACCAATACATAGGGAGGCAGTTAGAAAGACTCTCGAGAGGTATAGATAGTTGATTTAGTATGTATATACTTCAACACCTTCACTCTTAGCCAGTACCTTAATATCCTCCCCTATGAGTGTACCTGCAAGGATAGGTATGACCTGCTTCCCATACCTCCTCCGAACAACTTCTACCTTCTTCATTAAATCCCTTAAATCATCTACAGTTGGTTTAACCTTCACCTCAACTACATAGACGTTCTTATTAGTCTCTACAATCATATCAACTTCGAAACCATCTACAATAACACTCCTCAACCTAGTAATCACCTCCTCACCCTTAAATCTAACCTCCTCCTTAAGATCTTCCCATACATACCTAGTAAGTGTAACCTCAGTCAAAGCACCTAAACTAAGTTCAACCCTCGATAACCTCCTCTCAATAGCTTCAAACCTCTTATAAGCCTCCTCCCACCTCCTACTATTCTCCTCCCACCTTCTAACATTTTCCTCCCACCTACGCCAATTCTCCTCCCAACGCTTATTACTCTCTTCCCACCTTCTATTGTTTTCTTCCCATCTTTTGTTATTCTCTTCCCATCGTTTAACATTCTCTTCCCACCTCTTGATGTTTTCCTCCCAACGCTTATTGTTTTCTTCCCATCTCCTGTTATTTTCTTCCCAACGTCTCTCCTGCTCCTTAATAAAGATTAGGAAGTCCTGTCTAAGTTTCTCAATAGATTCCCAAATCCTCTTCATTTCCTCCTCATGTCTATCAAGCCTCTTAAGGATCTCACTATAGCCTAGAAGACCTGCAACAGCTAATCTAAACTCCTCATCCTCCTTCAACAACTTTAGGAATTCTTGTTTAAGCTCAACTATTGAGGTCACACTAACCTCCAGGAAATTAAATTTTAACTAACTCAAAAATCTATCCTCTAACTTCCTATCCTGAATGCTGAAGTCCTCAGTCTGTAAACACTACTTAGGAAGCCTCTGAATACTGATTTAGAGTGTCGAGTATTTCTGTTAGGTCTCCCTAAGTCTAGTATTTAAGGTAATGCTTTATACCTTAACTCGAAGGTCGGTATTCAATCTTTAGTCAATTGGTGTATAATCTAGTACTTCTAATATGTGTTCTGATGGTAATGTATTAACAGGGACTTTAAGAACTCCAGTAACATCTATCACTAATTTCCTTAACCTATATAGGTCGTGGTGGGATTTCATAAGTACGGTTATATCGTAGTCAATTATTTCCTTATTCATACTATACGTAGGAATGCTAGTATTAGCTGTGTTACTAATGTTGCTATTACAGATATTGTTAGTACCCAAGAAACTCTTACTACGTAATCAATTCTCTTATCTAACGTATCAATACGTTTATCTAACGCATCGATCCTCCTATCTAGTGAGTCAATTCTCTTATCTAGCCCATCTATCCTCTTATCTAATGCGTCAATTCTCTTATCAAGTCCGTCAATTCTCTTGTCAAGTGAGTCTATACGTTTATCTAAGTCGTTTATCCTCTCGGTAAGTTGTGTGAATGCGCCCTCAAGTCTTGATACCCTATCCCTTAACTCAGATATTTGTGTTAGGAATTCCCTCCTTAGAGTTTCTATATCGTCTTTAGTAGCTACATCCCTTAACACAGCGTTAATCATTGCTAACCTAATATTAGGTTCTGAAATCAGTAACTCAGCTAATCTCTTCCTAGACCTGACATCCCCCTCAAAGAGCTTAACGATATCCTCAGCTGTAGTAATTGGCAAGGGTCCCAACATAAGACATTCCTTTAAGGTTTAAAAACTTGAGCTACAGGTGTTAGAGTTTATATGTTGTGGAGGAGTTAATAATACCTACCCAGTATTACTTAACGGAGGTCTGATTATGAAGGCGGCTATGTTATACGAACATTCTGAGATTGAGGTTGAGGGAGTTCTGCGGAGGTACCCTAACCTACCTCTTAAGAAGGACCCTCTAGAATTAGT
>Ga0326760_1000937_pt1 | contig 13664 bp, 13 predicted proteins | sample GCREP_S_FD_207668 | JGI IMG/M metagenome (GOLD analysis project Ga0326760, IMG submission 207668) | Hot spring sediment microbial communities from Geyser Creek Basin, Yellowstone National Park, WY, United States - GCR.EP_S | ecosystem: Environmental > Aquatic > Thermal springs > Near-boiling... | reverse complement strand
TAGAAGATTTCGCAGAAGGGCTCTGGAGATTTAAATGGGAATCAATTGAAAAACTGAGAAAAAGTGAGAAGAGGGCTTTCTAGAATACTTCACATTTCGATATTTTAAATTGCATTCTAATTGTGATCTTTGATGTTACAAACCTTATTCATAGCGATCGCGAGCTCAAATCAAAGACGTCCATGAGAAGTGTTCACGAGCTATCCTTAGTGAACAAGGCGATCTTGTGAGATACTGGAGCCTTACATAAGACATAACACTGTAAGTAAGCCCGAACTCTGATCAAGGTTGTGATAGTGCCTATGGGGCTCAGGTCTCCCCTGATCTGCGAGGCTGTTTTACTGCGTCATCCTATTTGTATGTTACTTTTATTTCTTCTCGGGAGGTCTTATTGCGCAGCCAGCTCCTAGGTTTTAGTATGTAGTACTACCTTTTACCCACTTTTCACTTTTGCAATTATCTCATCTACTAATCTCTCTGTTTACTTAAACGTGTTCTACTATTTCACGCTAATTTATTACTAGCGTAAATGTATGTTGAGTTTACACATACTCTACTTTTACTCTAATATCCGTGTTGATGTTTAATGCTCATGGAGAGTTGATGTAAGATTTGTGGTTAAGAGAGTAGAGTTGTATTTTGCCCCCAGGCGTTATAGTTTTGTAGATAGAGATAAAGGTATAAGACAAGTTTAGGAGATTTATGAGAGGGGCTTGTGGTACCATTAAACCCCTAGCAATGACGTGTTTTCACTGTACTACCCAGCGATAGGATTGCCTCATTTTTATAAAGGAATAAGAGAGAGCCGACCAAGGCGCTGCTGCTTGGGATCCAGGTATTGCGGTTTGAAATTCGAGTGTAAAATGCTCCAGGATGAGCCTCACTAAGTCTTTCCCAAAGTCTTGGTAATCCCCGAATCCCAACGGGCTTGGGGAAACCGTTAGTAAAACTTGGAAATCAATTGGTAAAACGTTGGTAAAGTCGCTATGATACAAAAATCAATTACCAACGCGTTTCCCAATGACTTTCCCAAGCTCATAAGTTCTTAAAACAGATATCCGCAAGTGGAGGTGAGATGTACGGTAGTAAAAACGAGGATGAGCTGGTAAAAAAGCTTGGCGAGGGCTAGAAGCTCTACAAGGATAAGTATAGCTTTGTCCTATACAACCCATAGGAAAAAAGATCAATAAATCGCTATATCATTTATGCGAGCACCTCAACAACAAGATGAAGCAGGAGCATGAAGAGAAAGAAGAGGGGAAGGGTAGTAGACCCCGAGACAGTAACCCACTAGCGTAGCCTATTCAAGAAGCGCCTTAAAGGTAAAACTCCAAGCGAGGAGCTAGTGGACTACGTTATCAACCACGAGAACAAGTAATTGCGAGACGTGTTTAGACGCTACATACGGTACCTATACTACACGCGCAAGATACCGCCAGAGATCTACGGGTGGATTGTGGAGGTGGTCTCCTCTAAGAGCTATAGATTAAATATTAGACCATATCCGATAAACATAGAAGATGTGATTAAGACTTTAAAGCACTTAGAGGAGAACCATGAACTCTACTACTTGGTCTACAGGCTAATGCTAGAAGGTGGATTAAGGCTGTCATACACGTTGCTACTGGTCGAGTCTTTCAGTCCCAAGGAGCTGGTTAAGATACTGGCGTCGGCCTAGAGACTACTAGACTAGTTTGCTTTTATGACAAAGGCTTCTGCAGGTACTACATAGGTGTTAGAGACCCGCAGAAACCATGTGAGTGGACATATTTCTCAACAACAACACTAAAACTACTCGAGGAATATGCTAGTGAGTCGGTGGATAGGAACAGCATGAGGAAGTACGCTAAGAGAAATGGGCTCCTCCCACCAAAATACGTAGGGAAGGTGGCTTGGAGGCTGATGGTGGAGGCTGTGCCACATGAAGTGGCGAGATTCGTGCAGAGCAGGTTTGGAGAGCTAAAAATATCAGGGGCTAGGTATGAAGACCTACTAAGTGAGGTCGATTTACACTACCCAAAGTACTTAAATTACTTGAGCGATGCTTTAAGATTATGATTGAAAGTTAAGTGCAAATGCACAACTAAGCATTGTAAATTTAAAGAGAGGTAATACCAGTGCTTAATTGAACGGGCAGATGAGTTCACGTGTGATACCATGTCTCAGGCTAAGGAGTTTTGTGAGAAGTAGAGAGGACTTCGTGGTGGAGCATATTACTATGTCTTAGACAATGGCTATTGCATTCCCATAGCTAAGTATGCTACAAAATCTGTGAGAAAATATAAAGATAAAGTTTGCTACTACGTGGATGAATCCAAAATTGTAGATAAAGCAGTGTTTGAAATAATCTCGAGTAATAGTTGTCCTCTTATAGGTCCTGATGTTATAGGGCTTATCAATGAGTGTCTAGATCTCCCGCACTTAACGCATCTTGAGAGGAGGTTTCTGGAGGAGTGGCACGGGCATTACATTCCAATGCTTAAGTTCATTAAGGATACGGCTGTTAAGGGTATTAGAGTTAGTGGTATGCCGGAACCTCACCTACATTTACCTAAATACCCGCTCTCATTCTTCATATCCTATAGTAGTGATGCGAGGTTAAACTCCTTTGAAATGCTTACAAGAGAGATTCACGAAATATGGATTGCTTTAAGGATTCTTAAAGAGTTTGTTAAGGAGATAGACTTTGTATGGTTCCAACAAAGCAGTACTACGCTCGTGGCTGAGGTAGGCAATCACTCTTTGTGGTATAAATTTGACATTACACCACACACAATGTGTGAAGGCGAATTACGCTATTACTGTGGAAGTTTTGATGTGGAGAGGTGTAGAGAGCCTCTTCCACAGTGGCTATTGCAGATATGGTCAAGAGCACAAATAGTACTTGGCAAAAGCCCGAGAGAGCTACTAGGTCTTAGGCCAGACATAGTGTTTACACAAACAGTTAGATCTTGTAGAGATCTCTTTGAGAGCTCTACTTTAACAATTAAGCTGATTATCAAGTGTAAGAACTTTGACTACGAGTATTGGACTACAGACATCGAGAAGCAAATAATACCATACAAGAGGATCCTTCAACCAGAGCACATGGTTGTGGCATCACTAAAACCTGTACTTCAAGATGTTAAGAATAAGCTTAAGTCTCTAAGGATGGAGGTCATAGACGATGTTTACTCTGGAGGCATTGGCGAGAAACAGCTCATTGATTATGTTAAGCAAGTCTTATTCTCATAGCTTCTCACTAAGCTTAGTGTATCTTTTGTATCTGTATTGTACACTCTCTAAGACTTAGAGTTCATAGGTGTTATGGCTGAAAGAGGTGGATAACATAGGATTTGTTGCATGCAATAAACTTGCACAATACAATGAGTTTAAAGAGGTTGAGGTTATTCAGATACTAAAGAGGTTTTTAGTTGATATGAGGTATACAATTATCTACGAAGGTAAACGTCAAGGCCCCGATATAGTTGCACATTGTAAGGACTCTCTCCTAGTTATTGAAGCGAGAGGTGTTCCATCAATGTTTAAGGTTAAGGGTAGGGATAGAGGGAAGCTAAAGAGTATACACACTGTTAGGGGGTAGTTCTGGGGTTGGCCAGCAAAGGTGATAATAGAGCTTATGGATCGTGAGTATGAGTGGCGCACAGAATCAGTTGGTTGGGTAAAGGAAGTTCTCAACAAAATTAGTCAAAAAGTTAGTACTAAGTACATAGCTGCTTTTGGTTATCATAAAGAGTACATCAATGTGTTGGAGAAGCGAAAACAAGTACTAGAAAGACTTGACTATGGGATTTGGCTTATCGATAAAAAGGGTAATGTATGCAAATATCTTACAGCATAAAGGCACTATAAGAATATTTTACTAACACCTTGTAGTTTAAAGAAAAGAAAGCGCAATTGGGTTCAAGGTTGAGTTTATGTATGAAACAAGGTTTTCGTGGATCAAAGATTTGATTAATACTGATGCTAAAGCGCATGGTGTCTACTTAGCACTTCTCTACTTACGATTTAACTGGTATTATAGCGATTTTGAATCAGCACCTTCTATAGAATCCTATACATACTCTGCTTTTGAGAGTTTCGTGAGGGGTGTTCTTGCACAACGTCTTCTTGGAAGGGGTAGGTATGAGGCATTTGAAGCCGCTAAAACCTTCTTTAACAAGCTCTTTGCTCAACACGTGCCAGAAGCTCTAAAGGCGAGAAGTAAGAGTGCTCTTCTTGAGCAAATAGAGGGTGAATTCCTCGAAACCTTCACGAAAGCATACATAAAATATCTAAGAGTTGACGAAATTCTACGTGAGTTTAGGGAGAGGATGGCGCTTTTTTACGTAAAATTCATTCACGGGAAATGTACGTATCGTCAGAGACAATTGTCCGCAAGAGGAGGCGAGTTATAGAGGAGGGGGCTAGGAGCCCCTTTAGTACACCCTTCTATAGGACCTATTGGAAGCATATGGGTGGAGCTGGAGATGAATTATGGGACGAAGTCTGGGGGCAAGACGCATGCATTAATTCACGTTCTAAGAGCCAGAGAACTAGAAGAAGCATAAAGTGAAATAATGGCGATCCACAAATTAGTTTTTAACCCTTCTAGCTAAGCTACTAGCGAACAAGAAAATGAAACCAATAGACATGGCTCGCCTACTAGGCTATTCAAAAGTGCACGTATACAGATAGACGATGGAGTAATCAGGAGGGTAAAGCGTGGAATATGCGAGTGGGATGACAAAAAAGCGAAATTAGAAAAGCCACGAGTAATCGAGACAAGACACATGACACTAAAGCATTTCATAGAATTCGCAAAAGAGACAAACGCCAAAATAGTAAATGACCGCGGGACATTGACAATAGAATGCAAAGACGAATGCACAATAAGGCGAGCAATCATAAGCAACATAATCATAGAAGAAGATATAGTAGTAGAGGGAAAAGCGGGTAGAGAGAGCATACCCAGTACCACGAGAAAAACTCATAGAAGAACTCACAAACACGTAGGATCAGGGAGGAGAAACTCACACATATTTATAAAGAAAAGGCAGACGATCGAGCTGTGGAAAAGTGATTTCTTTTAATGATCACTTATAGAAAAACAGCCCGCACAAATTGTTTAAACAACATCAGGAATCTTATTCTTCATGATCACACCGTCTGCCTTAGTTTTAAAAAACTAGGTACTCCTGTAAACTAATATCTGAAGCAGTTGTAAAAGAGTATTAAAGTGCTTAAACCAAGACCTCATCTTCACAAGAGACTACAATCACATTAGACCATACAGTAATGGGTGCAGAGAGAAAATATACTTTGAAAGAAAAATAAAACCATCGTAGCAGACTTAAGAAATGCATAGCTTCTATTCGATTTCTTTGGAATAAAAATATTTTTCTTATACTAGGCTTACTACTTTTCTCTTTATCTCCTTATATCTTTCATATGACTTCCTATATTTTTCATAAAGTTCCTCTATTGGGTGAACTTCATCTTTAATTTTAACTATCCTATTAATTGCCTCTTTATAAGAACTAAATATTCGTGCTCCAACACCTGCAAGAATTGCTGAACCTATTGAGGCGTCATGTAACTCGGGTACTATAATTGTCGATTTAAGAGAGGTAGAGATCATCTTTCTTAATAACGAGCTTCTCGAACCCCCTCCGATAAGTCTTATCGTTCTCATATTTGGTTTAAATTTTTCATTAATGGGCTCTAATGCTTCAATTAACGCAAACACTAAGCCTTGTAATAATGCTAATGCAAAATGTGACTTAGTGTGAATGTCCCTTATACCTATGAACATACCATAGAAGTACGATGGATCATCGATGTATCCAGCATTAGGGATAAATAAAAGGCCTTCTGGGCTATCTGCATTTAATGTATATTCAATGTATTCAAATGGATTTACATTTTTCGCCTTAGCGATCTCCATCTCCTGTTTATAAAATGTTTCGAAAAACCATTTATGAGGAATTCCAAATGGAAACATTTGGTGTATCAACCATTTATTGTGAATAGCGTGAGCTAATATAAAATATCTTTGTTTATCGTCTGGGACATATTCATCGAAAACCATAAATATAGCTCCTGATGTGCCTAGTCTAACAAGCGTATCAAACGGATCAATCAAACCCGCCCCCAGAGCATCCGCTGCCCCATCAGAACACCCTGTAATTACGGGTGTTCCTTCTAGAAGACCTGTTATTGATGAGGCTTCAGTGGTAATAAACCCAGCGATTTCGGAGGAAGGTTTTATTTCTGGCAATTTATAGATGTCAACTTTAAATATGTCTCCTAAAAAGTCGGCCCAATGATATTTTTTCCCATCAAACATTAATGTAGCAGAGGCGTCTGAGGGATCTGTAGCCACGTTTCCCGTTAATCTAAATCTAATGTAATCCTTGGGCATTATAACCTTATATGTTTCTTTCCATGTTTTAGGTTCTTCGCGTATAACCCATATAATCTTAGCTAAAGCAACTACAGGAGTTATAGGGAGTGGAGAAATTATATTATGCTCTTTGAACAAATTGCTAATGTAAGGTATGTAATTTTTACTTCTTTGGTCAAGCCATAATATACATGGTCTTAAAGGCTTCAATTCTTTATTGAGAAATACTGGGCTGTTCATCATGCCATCTATACCAATAGCTTTTATGTTTCTCGGCGAAATCGAAGTCTTCTCCATTATCTTACGGATTGCGAGAATAAATGCTCTATACCATTCTTCGGGATCTTGTTCCGCCCATCCGGGGCTTGGTACTTTTATGTCATAAGGTACCGTTATAGATCCGAGAACTCCGCTTTCAGAATCAATTGCTACGACCTTACATCCCGAGGTTCCTATATCTGCACCTAATATGATATCTCCCAAGCCAAAACTCCCTAATGAATTTATCTAAACCATATTTTTAAAAATTTAATAAAAATAAAACTACTTAAAAATGAAGTTTTTGATTACAGATTAAGTTCTTCTTTAATAATTTTTAGCTTGAGTTGTGTAGCGGCAGCATAATTCCTAATAAATACCCCTTCAACACCTGACTCTCTTATAGCTTTCAACATATTTCTAATTTCATCGACTAACTCATAATCTATTCTCAGCCATGGTCTAATCCTATGCTTTGAACCAAATAATAGTGCCGCTTTTTCTAACTCGTTAATAAATAACTCTTTTGGTAACGGCTTACTGTATAATTCGTTCAACGTCTTAAAGTTCGAGATACCGATCAACCCAAAAACTCTCTCGATAAATTTAAGCATTGTGAAATCATCAATGGGCTTGTTTTGTCGTACTAGATTTATGTAATCCTTTATTCTCGATCTCCAACCCCAGAGGTCTGTGGCAGGATAAAGCTTGGGATTTACCATATAACCAAATCTTCTTAGCGCTTTAAAACTTACTCCTGAACATGGTGCAAATGATGTAGTAACAGAGTCTATGTGGAGTTCTAAGTGAGGGTTAACATCGTTAATTACTTGTCTAAGTTCATCTGCTAATTCATTAACTGTTTCAAATCTAAATTTAAACCAATCAGTGAGAAATTCGTCACCCATTATTGATCCCACGAAGTCATTTACTCCTATTTCTCCTTCTGCGATCTTCTTTATAATTGTTTCACTAAGATTTGTAATATTGCTATAAAATTTTAAGACGGCCACTTTCATGCGTTCAAAATCATATCCTAGTTTATCAGCCTTTCGTTTACAAGCCTCACAAAAACAAGTAAATAGTAATTCTGAAGTATATGATGGTATTTCAAGGTGATCGACGATCACGCCATCGATATCGGGATAATTTTCTAGGATATCTTTTAAATATCCTTTCATATACTCCGCTAAACCTGGAGTATTCAAACATAAGAAATCCATTTTATTGCCAAACACGTTTGTAACTTCTGACACACCTTGAGGTGCAAATTCGCTTATCTGGCAAGCTAGCATCCATAAGTAGTAGGTTTTTAATCCTCTTTCTTTTGCTTCCTTAAGCAAAGTAGTAAACCATTTTAAACCTGAATTCTCTGCACCTGTTACATATATAGGCTTTACTTGTGTTCCTTCATAGTTCTTAAAATTAGGTTTAAATGCATGATACAAATTCATTTTTATAGACTTACTGCCTATGTGTTCTCTTAGAGCTTCATGCCAAATTTCACTTGTAAAGGGGCCGTAAGAGCGTTTTCCATGAATATCTTCTAATGCTGAAAAAGGTCCCAGCACTAAGCCCTTAAATCCTACATCTACAAGTTTATCGAACATTTTATCAATGCCTTCCAAAACCCCGGGCCATAGCTCATATCGTGGTGCAACAGGATAACCTACCCACATATATACGTTGATCTTCATAACGACCCCCAATATTAAATAGAATTCGCTTAGGTATATAAATCTTTATAATTCAATCTAGATTTTGAATTGAATTATAAATCAAAATCTGGATACAACAATGTTAACGGTTCAACAGGTATCGTAGCTTGTCTCAATATAAATTATACCTATAAGCTGTCTATTTTAAAAATGCTTTTACAAAAAATATTAAAAAAAGAAGATTATTCAATTATTTCATACCCATGCGATTTCAGTACGTTTTCTACGTCACTTTGAGCTCGTTTTAAGGCTTCGGCTACGGTGATTTGACCAGCTATAGCTGCGGAAATTTTAGACTGGAAAGCCTCGGCTACTTCAACAAACTCAGGTATCCATGGCCAGTAACGTCCATCTATAGAGGCCATTACTAAACTCATTTTTTCTGCGAGTTTTGTTGCATTCCATTTATCGGCCGCAATCCAATATTCTGGATCATGGTATATGGATATGCTTGGTAAATCAAATCTTATACCTGCTTGTGCTTCCTTTAACCACATATCATAAGAACATCTCCAAACAATAAATAGCCAAGCCGCACCTTTGTTTTTAGAAAACCTACTGATTGCAAGTCCCTCAGAGTAAAGCCATTGCGCATAATTGTTGCCTGGTCCTTTAATTAATGTATAATCTATCTTCCCTGCCACCTGTGAAAGCCTTGGATCATTATAAACCCATGGAAAGCCACTCATTTCAAAGTTAAGAACTGCTTTTCCAGCCCGATAGATCTCCGACATTTTATCCCAGCTCATTAAAGCGGCTTCAGGTGGACCATAATCTTTCATTAATGTTACATAGTCACTTATGGCTTTGAGCATTTCAGGAGTATCTATTGTTACTTTCACTTTACGAGGACCAATTATTTCTATAATTTTAGCACCATAGGCCCATGCCCAGCCGGCAGAAGTCCCAAAAGACGGAAAATCGGGTGTACCACGACCTATAAAGGGATAAATACCAGGTTCCAGTTCTTTTAACTTTTTAGCTAGATTTATAACATCATCAGTGGTCTGTGGGGGTTCCAATCCGTGTTTTTTTAGTATATCGCTACGATATATTAATACTCCTCCACTAGCCGAAACAGGTATTGCATATATTTTTCCATCGTTTCCACGATACAGATTCAAGATACCCGGAGGAAAGTCATTTATCCTAAAGTTGGGAGGGCTACTAGTGTTTATATATTCGTCTAATGGTTCAAGCCAGTTACCTTGATAATATTCAGCAAAGTACCAGAACTGCACAGCTACTACATCATATATTCCAGTTTGGGCAGAAGCGTCAAGTATGAATTTTTTCCTAGTAGTCGGTTCATCGTATATTTCCAGCTCTACTTTAATTCCAGTTAAGTCCTCGAATTCCTTAAGGAACTGTGTTACAGCTGCTGTTTCATAGCCTTCTTTCAACAGTACCTTAATTGTTGTTCCTGCATATTGCCTCCAATTAAATTGGGGTACCGTGGGAACAGTGACTGTGACTGTTTCTGTAACTGTTGTTGTAATAGTCGTGGTTATAGTAATACCTCGCGGACCTGCAAAGTATCCAGCCAACCCTGCTATTATCGCGATTAAGATTACTATTGCTAGCCAATGAGCCGTCTTTAATTGCATACGTATCACCTTCTATATAAATTCAATGGAACAAGGGGCTTAAAATATTTAGCTTCTTTAAGAACTTTATAAACCTTTGGAATTAATTTAGTATAACAGAGGAATACTAGGTTGCATTTATGCCCAAGGGGGAAGTTTATTTAGAGCATATCAGTAAAAAGTTTGGTAATGTGGTAGCCGTGGATGATGTGACCCTAAAAGTGCATGAAGGCGAATTTTTCGTATTAGTCGGTCCATCTGGCTGCGGGAAAACAACTACACTAAGAATAATTGCTGGACTCGAAAAACCAGATAAAGGAAGAGTTTACATCGATGGCAAAGACGTGACAGAACTTCCCCCTAAGGATAGAGATTGCGCTATGGTATTTCAGGATTACGCGTTGTATCCTCACATGACTGTTTTTGATAACATAGCATTTCCATTAAAATTAAGAAAGCGACCACGCGAGGAAATCGTTAAAGAAGTTCGTCGTGTAGCAGAACTTTTACACATTGATCATCTTCTCAAACGCTACCCTCATCAACTTAGCGGAGGTGAGAAACAAAGAGTAGCATTAGCAAGAGCGCTAGTCAGGCAACCCAGAGTATTTCTCATGGATGAGCCGTTATCTAATCTAGATGCCAAGATTAGATTATATTTAAGGGCTGAACTCAAAGCTCTTCAGAGAAAACTAGGAGTTACTACTATATATGTGACTCATGACCAAGCAGAAGCTTTATCTCTTGGTGACCGAGTCGCCGTTATGAATAAAGGTAAATTACTACAAATAGATACTCCGAATAAATTATTTAACGATCCACGAGATGTTTTTGTGGCAAGTTTTATTGGGAGCCCTCCAACAAATTTAATTAAGGCAAAATTAATTAAACAAGATGATAAAATTATATTCGACTTTGGAGATTTTAAAACATACGCCGAAAACTTTATAGATGAAAGATGCGCTGATAAGTTAATCAAACACGTGGGCGAAGAATTAATATTAGGTATAAGACCTGAGTATATAAAGATATCAACTAGCCCATTAAAAGCGCTTACCAAAGTAAAAGTACTTGCTATCGAGCCTCTGGGTTCAGAATATATTATAACTGTGATAAGAGGTAATGATATAATAAAAATTAAAACATTTTCTGAATCTGAAATAGAGAAAATACGAGGAGATGAAATATGGATCAGCATAGATTTTTCTAAATCTTATCTCTTTGATACAAATGGGAAAAGAATATACTGCAAAGATGATGAACTATGAATTCCGAGAAAAAAATAGGTATTTTAATGCTGATACCTTCAATAATACTTATTGTCTTCTTCGTATCATACCCAACAGTTATGACTTTTTACTATAGTTTAACCAATTATAATGTTGTCAAGGGAGTAACAGATTTTATTGGTTTAACCAATTATATTTCTTTAATAACCGATAGTAAATTATCGAACTCTTTTCTTCGTACAATTATATTTGTTTTGATAACTGTTTCGTTATCGATGAGTATAGGAATATTTATGGCCGTACTTATTTATGAATGTCAAATAGGTAAAAAAATATTTACCACATTGTTTTCCGTCCCATTAGCTATACCATTTGTTATAATAGGCGTTGTATTTAAATTTATGCTAAGTTACGATATGGGTATTGTAAATCAGATTCTAGAAAGTATGGGAATCGGGAGAATCCCGTTCTATAGTAGTGGTGATCTTGCTTTACTTGCTACTATTATTGCTGACAGCTGGTGGGGTTCCTCATTTACGTTCTTAGTAGTGTATTCGGGGTTCGAGTCTATATCACGCTCTTTAATTGAAGCTGCCTACATAGATGGTGCATCGACTTTTGAATTATACAAAAATATCCTTTTACCGCTAAGTAAAAGACACGTCATCGTTGCATTATTGTTTAGGATTATAGATGCTTTTAGAGCTTTTGATCATGTTTACATGATGACGGCTGGAGGTCCAGGTGAAGCAACTCAATATTTAAGTATATACGTATCAAAAGTGGCTTTTGACTATTTCAATCTTGGATACGCATGCGCTCTTGCCGTGGTTTTACTTTTCGCAATATCTATTTTAGCGCAAATATTGTTCAAGGCATTTATTCCGAGAAGAACTAAATGAGGGATTAGATTATGAGCTTAAAAGGTCTAAACGTCAGACGTTCAATAGGAAAAGTTTCATTGTACTTTTTTATTGTAACATTATCGATATTAAGCACTTTTCCTTTTCTCTGGATAGTAATAACATCTTTGAGGCCTCCTACTGAAGTTTTTAGCGAGAAACTTACGTTATCGATTGAATTAACAATAGAAAACTACTTTAAATTGTTTACATCGGGTAGACCAGTGTCAAAAGCATTTTTTAATAGCATATTAATAGCATCGACTACAACTTTTATAGTTATTACATTAGCTAGTTTGTCGGGGTATGCCTTAGCGAGATTTGAATTAAAATATAAGGACGGATTTTATTTCTTTGTATTAACACTACGCATTATACCAGCGTCGGTTTTGGTTGTTCCTTATTACTTAATGTATAAAGAACTGCAATTATTAGATACTATTCCTGGCGCAATTTTAGCGTATACTTTTATTAATTTACCCTTTGCCATTTGGCTTTTAAGACAAGCATTTGAAGAAATTCCAAGATCCTATGAAGAAGCAGCTTTAATTGATGGTTGTTCATATTTAGGGGCGTTCTTTAGGGTAGCTATCCGTTTAATTTCACCTGCATTAATCGCCACCGGTATCTTTACATTCGTAAGTACATGGAACGAATTTGTATTTGCATTAATATTAACGCGTTACAATGCTTTGACTTATACTGCTTTAATACCCGGGTTCTTTGGCGCAAGAAGAATAGAATGGGATCTTCTTATGCCCCTAAACACGATAGCAATTATACCACCGCTAATATTCGTAGTATTTGCTAGAAGGTTCTTAATACGTGGACTAACAACGGGAATTGTTAAGTGAATTGTTTTTATATTATTAGTCTTCACCAATTTCATATTTTATAGCATTCCATGAAATTTATGAAGTCTAACTTGTAATCAGCGTTATCGATACTCGAGAAATGTAGTACATTAAGTCCTTGATTACCTAGTTCGTCAATTAACTTGGTAACATATGGGAATGAAGCATCATGTGAAGATGAGAGCACTATTATTTGTACTCTATCTCTTTTTTCGAGGAGCGCAATGGAACCATGCCTAAATTCCAGTACATGCATCGCGTAGGAGTAAGTGTAAGATATCTCTGTGAACTTTAACGCAGCCTCGAGTGCGATGGGGTATAAATCACGTGGAGCAAGTATAACGAATAGTTCTCTTTTGATCGCTGATTCAGCTAGTGAACGGATTTTATCCTTATTTCTAACATATGCCTTCAGTAACTTCAACTAATTCCTCCAGCTCCTCTTTACTATTAGTGTCTCTATATACACCCATCCTGTCCAGTATTACCAATGAACTTATAATACCCATCAGAGTTAACGCTACAAAAGACTTAGTCATATAGGTGCTTTTCTCGTAGCAATCCTTAAACACTACTGCGTAATTAACATTCTTCTCAAGGAAACTTCCCTCAGTACAAGTAAACCCCATTGTTTTAAGTTGTAGTTTCTTAGCTTTTTCAATGATTGACACTATTTCCTCGATTTCACCAGACCTCGAGAAAAATGCAATTAACCCTTTTCGCCTAGGACCC
>Ga0326760_1000936_pt1 | contig 13664 bp, 11 predicted proteins | sample GCREP_S_FD_207668 | JGI IMG/M metagenome (GOLD analysis project Ga0326760, IMG submission 207668) | Hot spring sediment microbial communities from Geyser Creek Basin, Yellowstone National Park, WY, United States - GCR.EP_S | ecosystem: Environmental > Aquatic > Thermal springs > Near-boiling... | reverse complement strand
CTGAAGGTGTCTGCGGAGGAGGCGGTGTGGGTGAGGTCCTTTGTCCCGGGCGTTGCGGTGCTTCTCTCTTATTCGAGCTTTGAGCGCCTTGTGGCGACTGGCTACGTGGAGTCTTGGGCTTCTTCGTCGCCGTTTTGGGTGTATCCCTACACCATAAGCGTGCTTTCTGCGTCTATGCTCCTGGCGGGGCCCTCGTACTTCTTCGCGGCGGCCTCCGTCTTGTTCCACGTCGGCGGACCTGCATACGTGGCAGTGGCGTACCTCCTTAGGTGGATATACGGCGGCAGGGTAGGCGGCTGGGAGGCTCTCGCGGCGGCCCTTGCCTCCTCTGCTGGTCTTTACTTAAACACCGGCTCTCTCCTCTTGGCGGCCGCGGGTCTTCTGGTGGGTGGGCTCTACGTCTTGAATTTTCTGCGGTTGCCGGAGCTCAGCTGGGTGCGCCGTTTTGCATCGGCCTTTTATCTAGTTGCTTTTGCCGGCTGGTTGTTGGGGTGGAACGTTAAGTTGCCGTTTGCATATGTCACTACGGGGGGCTTCGCCGCCGCGCTTTTCCCGCTAGCGCTTATACTGTTGGTGAGGGGGGATTGGCGGGACGCCGTGGCTTATCTGCTCCTATATGCCGTAGGTGTGGTCTCTGGAATCGCCCTTAGCCTCCTCGGTGCCGTTGTGTTGAGCAACGATAGGCTGATCCCCATAGCCGCGGCAGTCTTTACGTGGCGAGCTCTTGCCGCGTCTCCCCGCGTCCGCTTTGTCGTGCCGTTTGGGGTGGTGGGGATGTTGCTGTTCGGCGCCGTGTGGGTTGTGGCCGCGGGTGCCTACGAGTCCTGCAACGGCGTCGTCATTGCCGACACCGGCTCCAGCTACCCGTTGCTGTGGGGGGTCAACGGGCTCTCTGGAGAGGAGGCGATGGCGCTGTTTCGCTATAAGTACCCGGTGATGCCTGCGCTTTATCTCAAGTCGCTGGGAAATGCCACCCTCTGTCTGTACAGGTCTGTGGAGGGTCCCGGCTTCCTCTACACGACGCGGCCGCCGTCTACTGAGGTGCTGGGATGGCCTGCCGTTTATGCGCCGCTGGGGGTCTTGGCAGATGACGTCGCCTCCGTTGATCGGGTGGCGGCGTCAGGCGCTTCGTATGCCTTAGTTCACCCGGCCGACGTATACGCCGGGTCCTCTGTGTCGTACCTTGGCAAATTCTTCTTCTACGCCGTGGAGAGGTGCCCCGCCTCGTTTAGGTTGCCGCCTGGCTACTGGCGGCTCCTCATAATTCGGGGTGGCGATGTGTATGTTAACGGCGTTAAGATCCTGGGAGGCGTGGCGTACCGCGAAGTTGCGATGCCGGAGTTTTCTGTGTCGTGCGGATCTGGCTGGGTGGAGGTAATCGGCGAAAGGGCGCGGCCGGAGCCGGGAAGCGGCGAGCTGAGGCTTCTGCCCCTCGCCGGCTATTTTCCGCCTGTCAACGTGACTAGGGGGGTCAACATCGATAGGTTTGACAGGATTATTTTCCGAAACGTCACGGTGAGGTTTCTCAGCGGTATAGTGGAGGAGGTGGACGGCTCTGGGGTCTATGTGCCGGTGCGGGGCGGCGTGGCGTATGCGGAGGAGGTCTACGTGGGCGGCGGGGAATACACCTACCCGAGGCTCGTCATGCGGGGGGTTTGGTACAACGGAAGCCGCTACGCCTCCCTTACCCTTCTGGCTAGGCTTCCCAACATAACTGCGGCGTATGTAGAGAGCGGCATCTACTGGGGGCGGGGCTTGACCTGCTACTTCGCCGTATACGACGAATATGTTCACTGCTTCGACGTGGCGGGAGATGCCCTGGCCTACAGACGGCTCAGGTTTGACCCGCCTGTGGCTGTGGAGGCCCGGCGGTACCCCCTCTACTTCCTAGCCCCGCCTCTGCTGGCTCTGTTGCTAGACAGGCGGAGGCTCCCCTATCTACCCCTGCTTGTTGCCGCCTCCGCTGTGCTGTGGGTGGCGTATAGAGCTCAGCTGGGGGACGTGGTGCCGTCGGGCGACGACCCCGCTATGCACATCTACATAGCTATGAAGTTTGTTGCGGGGGAGACGCCGTATTTTTGGCACAGCCAGTATCCCAACGCGGTTCACCTCCTAATGGCATTGATGTACAGCGTTGCTAAATCGCCCCTCCCTCTCATCTCGTTTTTCAAGCTCCTGGCTTTTCTCCTCGTCGTTGTTTGTTTGGCTCTCTACTTCCTCTACTTCTGGCTGTTATACCGCAATGGTGGGGCCGCGGCGTTAGCCGCAACGGTGGCTGTGGCCGCGTGGGTCGGCGTTTTGTACACATTAGCTGATGGCGGAGTCATGGAGTTGCTCTACCTGCTGGTGGGTCTGCCGGCTTCTCTCTACCTGGCCGAGAAGGGGAGGCACCTCGCCGCGGGGGCCGTCGCGGGGTTCACGGCGTCTCAGTCGTATCTCGGGTTCCTCCACTCCATACCCGTCTCCTTCCTGTTGCTCGTCAAGGGGCGCTGGGGCTATCTTGCCGGCTACGCGGCGGGGGGAAACGTGTTCCTCTTCAAGTTGCTTAATGGTCTTCTGGCAGAGGGCTGGGGCGCGGCGGCTCCTCACAGCTATTCTGCGCTTTTCTACGCCCTGTCTAGCTACCACGCTGTGTTGGTCGCGCCGTTGCTTTCTGCGGTTGTTGTCTACGGCATGCGGCGGGGGGCTCCGGCAGGTGTATACGTCTGGCCGCTCCACTTCCTCCTCTCCGCCTTGCTGGCCGGCACGCCGGAGGCCGCCGCGCGGCTGGCGCGCGCGGACCTAATGTTGCTGGGCCTAAGCGCCGGCTCCTCCCTGCGGAGGGGCTGGCTGGCCTACGTGGTGTCGTCGGCGGCTCTGCTGTATGTGATCTTCGCCGTGTGGCAGATCCCAGTCATACACCGGCTCGACGCTCCGCGGCTCGATCTCTATCTGTCTGCACTAGGCGTAGTTGAAGACGGCGCCGCGGTGCTTGCGTTGCCTCAAGTCAGCACGTGGGCGTTGCCTCTCTTCTTCGACCCAAGCCGCGGCGTGAGGGCCTATCTAATCTATCCCGAGCCGGATCTGAAAAACCCCGAGACGCAGATCGGGCTTCAGATGCTGGACGCGCTCGAGAGGGGAGAGCAGACCGGCGCGGTGTACATCCTGGCGGAGGCCCCCCGCCCCGGCGGGCAGTACAGCGGCGACGTGCTTCGGCTCGTCCCGCGGCTCCAGTCGCTTCTCAGCCAATGCGTCCCCGTATATGGAGGAGTCCTCTTTAGATGCGGCTAGAACGTATATACTCAACCACGACAGCTACAAACACCACAGCCACGAGCAGGTAAGCACCCACAGCCGCCAGCTCAGCCTTGGAGAAAAAGGCGTAGGTGATCGCCACGGCGACCAACGCCGCCGCAAAAAGCCTCACAGAAGGCCACGGCGCCTTCAGCCTTGCCGCAATTCTCTGCGACAAGACACCCTTAGCCCCCACAATTAACACTAAACCCCACGTCACGAGAAAGGCGGCAAGAAGCGCCAAGACCCAGTGGAAGACGCCGTGGAGAAGCAAACGAAACGCCACGTAGAGACCAACCGCCAGGCCCCCCGCCGCCAGCGCCGCCCCCGCAAGCCCCTGGACGGCGCCAGGTAGCTGAAGCAGTTTGCGTACTACCAGACGGCAGGGCCCATCGCCGTCTACCACCTCGACGTCCACAGGCATGGCCAAAACCTCTCCAATCTTCTCCGGCGGCTCCTCAGACTCGCAGAGCTTGACGCTGGAGATACATAGTCTACGTAGGGGTACCCCCAGGGGGAGGAACAAAAATGCGAGAACAGCCTCAGCCGCTTCCTGCGCCTCAGAGGGTCTCCCAGCCACCACAAGCGCTCTGCCGCACCTAGACACGTCATGTTTAAATTGAGGCAATATATAAACAAGCATCCTAACGAGCCGTAACGCTGGTGATCAAGCCATAACTCCTTATTGTCGTTGTGGTGAATTACTCCATGTTGAAGCCCAGCGTCACAGTGGAGCTCGATACTTGGCTCTTTAAAGATAACAACACAAAGGGCCTGCAGTCGGGCGATGTTGAGGTCTTGGTGGAGGCCCGGGCCGACTTCAAGAGGGCTATCACTGCGCCTGTTCTCAGCAACAGGCGTCTGATGTATGTGTCTTTTGACGTTATTTTGTACGAGCTAGACTGAACCTTCGTCATGTTCAAAACTACCCAGAAGTTAGAGGGCTTCGTGGTATTTGACGTTAGTTATTTGTGGAAGAGATGAGGGATATCGCACTAGCCAGATGCTGGTCTCGCGGCAGCGCCACTGCTGACCCCATAGAGAGTCTAATGTCTCTGGAGCTCAGCACCGAGATTTCACCAGCACCACGGCCACCGCGGAGACGTTGAGCGGCACATCTATAGCTACAACATAGTTAAGACGTTGCATGACGTTGCCGTTGAGCAAGCAATCCAAGAGCTGTTAGCATCTTGACGGCCGCGGCGGCTCAGTCCTTGGCGAAATGAAAAGCCTAGCGCGGTTGCTGTGGTGGTTGGGCGTTGGGTCGTCGCGTCTGGGGCGGTGTTGAAAGTCTGCGTGTTGAGGGCAGGGGCTTGTTGAAATACTGCGGATCTGCGCCTGAGGAGGCCCAGGCGGCTAGTGGCGCGAGGTTTATAGAACGTTGCTGGTGGCTGTCTATGGCTCTTGAAGTGATCAACACCAGCGTGTTGCAGTGCTTGACGAACCTCGGTAAACGTCACGTTGGCGGCTATAACGCTTGGAGACTTCGAAATTCTTCATAACGTCACCCCGCCCTGCCTCTCCGCGCCGGTCACCTACGGGATATACGCGGAGGGTCCCGTGACCGTCATAAATGGGATATACATCTACGCCAATTCCACCTTATATTTTGACAGGTCGATAAACGCCACTCCGTGCAGGCCGATAAAACTGGGAAAATTCTATGTATTGACGCCTTAAGGCGTAGTTGTCGTGGGGCAGGGCGGTGGCTCATGTAGGTATTTGGCGTTTGTATCATCTGACAGAATAGAGGTGTTCGGGATTCCCTACGCGGGGCGTCAGGCGCCGTACCGAAACGGCTTCTACTGGTTGCCGTTTTTAGCACTTATACTGCTATTACCGCTTCTATACATGTACCAAAAATAATATACATAGTAGTGGCGATCCAAAAATCCATTAACGCTTCGACTTAGATGCATCTGTACCATTAGGGGAAAGATTTTAATAATGCACCTTTCTTACCTTATGGAACGGCTGGGTGGGTTAGTGCTTGTGTTCCTGGGGTTCGTGGTGCTTGCAAACGCTGGACCCGTTGGTTTGTGGACCTTGTTGTATGTAAATACTACACAGCCTCAACATAACGGAACGCATATCAATATTCTTAAAGCCGACATGCAGTGTGTAGTGGAGGAGGGTGGTAAGTTCCTCAATGCTCCGCTTGATCAATGCACATCCCTCCCTGGCCTAAAGCCGGCATATGGAGGGCTAGGATACGGGGCTCCCCTCGATCGCTACTCCTCAGCTCTTGTCAATGCGTACTTGGTCGGATTCGCACTACCTGGATACACGGAGAGGCCAGACTTCAGCCTCGTCAGATACGCATTCAAATATGTAAAAGATTATTTCTACTATGAATACCAAGGAGGGTTAATACTTAACGAGGTTGAGACAAATGCCTGGGGCACGCTCCCGCGGAGCGACTACTGCAATACGGATGACCCGCTCCAGGCATTGCTTACAGACGTTGTCGCCTATATGTACAACACGTGGAGAATTAAGATTAGCAATGAGTCGCTGTTATATATCTATCTCGTAGGTAACTTGCCCTGCCTCTCCGGCGACTTGGGCGGCGCCTACGGGGTAGCCACTGTAAAAACGCCGTATGGCAACGTCACAGCCAGGGCCGTGGTGATACTCCACAGCAACTACAACCTACGGAACCTCCACCTAGCCACTCTCGCAACCTACGGCGCCTTGGAAACGCGTTACCTCGGTCCCACCTGTATAGGTCCCCCCTTCTCCGAGAACGACGGCCCCTTGCTGATGAGCAGATGGTCCTACTGGGCGTACTACGCGTGGCCCGACGGCATCTACGGCACGCCTCTGCCCTTCATGATACCGGTATTCCTGAAGTCCTGGCTCACCGGTATTACAGTTAATATGTCTGCGCTTATCCCAGATCGGATCTACACCTGGGAGTTGAACTCGCCAACTCGCTTCCAGAACGCCACGTATCTTTCATTCTCGGTCGCCCGGCTTCGTACTCTATACCTCGTGCCTGTTTATGTACCACTCCATCGGTGGTATTATTACGACGTTGCGATGTTTGCGGTGATGCCCGTTATCTGCGGTCCTCCGCGGCTTTACTATGTGAATTGGCGGTACCCGTTGTATTATGAGGGCTACGCCTATTGGGACGAAGTCGGGGTGTATAGATGGCGGGTTTACGTGGCGCGTTTGAGAGCTACTCTTGGTAGGCTCTGGACGTTGTGTCGGGGCCATGTGTCCTATAACGTGGGCGAGAGGGCTGCCGCTATTGACACTATAGGCGCCCTTGCGGCGGCGGGCAGATTGGGTGTAGAGTGGCGTGCTTGGGCGCGGTTGCCTTGGAGTTATTTGGACAGCGCGGTTCTGACAAGTGAAGGCATTGACTGGTATATGCTCTCTGTGTGCCACGTCTCGATGGGCGGCCCGTTGGTTAATCGTGTGACTGGATACTTCAACCCGCCGGATCGAGTGGCGCCTAACGGCATGCCGTTTTACTACGACACCCGTGCAGGCGGCATAAGGGATGCGCGGACCGGTCAGCTGTATACGGGCTCTAACGTGTTCCTGGTGGCTGTGGTAAACGAAACTGCCGCGCATGATCCCCTGTTGCACGCGTATGATCCCCTGCCGCATAGGCTTGTGGTTTTGGCGTGGGGCAACGGCGGCGACGGGACATATGCGAGCGGGGTGTGGCTGAGGGACTTCTTCTCGCAGGCGCTTTACAAATACGCTGCTGTGGTGCGGTGGGTGGATGCCAACAGCAACGGGATTCCCGACGGTAACGATAAGTTCGAGGTGTTAGCCACCTGGCCTTAAAACATATTTTTTCTTTTTCTCGTTATTTGGAGGTGGGAGACTCGGGGTCTTTCTGTGAGGTCTCAAGCCAGGAGACGGGAGGATGTCTTCCTGCTTCGCTTGTCGGCAACGGACGGAACCGCCGAAGGGTTGGTGTTTTGGGCGTATAGGATTTAAAAACGGGCTTTTTAGGCTTTGTGATTTGCTTTGTGTGTTCTAATCTTTGGCCCAACACCTTTGGGGGTGCCGAGCGGAGGTACTACGAGTTTGCGGCTGAGCTTCTGAGGAGGGGTTATGAGGTGCGGTACGTCACGTACAGCTGGGGCCCCTCCGAGGTTCCACTGGCGCCGGTGGGCCCCCCGCCGCGGCTCTACGACGAGGTGGGGAGGAGGCGGCTCTGGCCTGCGCTTCAATTCGCCTTGGCCGCTAGGCGTGCCGTAAAGAAGGCGGGGTGCCGGGTGGTCGACGCGTCGGTGCCGTATACCGAGGTGTTCCTCCTGCCGCGGGAGAGGACTGTTCTCACCCTTCATGAGTTCTGGGGGCGCAGGTGGAGGGAGTACTTCGGGCCCCTCGTCGGCGGGGCCGTGAGGTGGGCTGAGAGGCGGATGGTTCTGCGGCCGCGTGCTGTCGTCGTGCCGTCTAGGCTCACCGCCAAGAGGGTGAGGCGGGTTAGGGAGGATGTCTACGTGATCCCCTTCGGCCTCAAGCTGGAGGACTACCTAAAGTACCGGATGGGGGGGAAGGAGTTCGACGTTGTCATCGTAAGCCGGCTGGTGCCGTATAAGGGGGTTAGGGAGGCCCTTGCGGCGTTGCGTCTCGTGGAGCGTAGGCTGAGGGTGGCCGTGGTGGGCGACGGCCCCCTGCTGGACGAGGTGAGGCGGGAGGCCGATAGGGGCCGCCACATCTTTCGTCTCTACCCCTCTGCGTCTGAGGAGGAGAAGCGGCGGATTGTGGCGGGTAGCGTCTACTACCTCAACATGTCGCCTGCGGAGGGCTTCAGCATAGCCACGCTTGAGGCGGTTGCGCTTGGGGCCTACCCCGTGGTGTTGAGGAGCGAGGACAGCGCCGCGGTGGAGCTGGTGGAGGCGCTGGGCTACGGCGCCGCGGTGGCCACGCCGGAGGAGGTTGCGGCAGTCATCTCCACAGATCACACCCCCGAGCCCCCTGTCGCGCCGCTTTGGCAATACCACATCGCCAAAGTGGTTGACCAATACGAACAGCTAATCAAAAGCATACACCCATGACAAATCACACCAAATAAGACGCCTCAAGTATACACAGTCCGACTTAGGCTATTAAATCTAATGCCTTCGGCGCCTACTTCTCCCACGTAGGATTCGCCCCTCTCTATTCATACAGCGGTGTCTGTCAAGCTAGGCTCTATACGGATGCTACATCAGGTCCGAAAACCATCTACCAGCCATAGACATGTAACACCCGCAGAGCTTTCAACGCGGCGGTTACTGCCGTGACCCGCATAAGAACGTGTGTGTAACAAATAGAAGTCAATGGCGGTGTTGATCTCTCTAATTTTATTAAAGAAAAGCATTTAAAATAAATTTTTCTACCTTTTTATGAAGTTCGGGTTTTTGGTGTTGGCTGTGGTGGTGGCGTTAGTGGTCGCGGCTGTCTTGCTCGCGTCGGCGCCCAGTGAATCCCCGCCACATACGCAACAACCCCCGCAGAACAACTCTCCACCCACCACACGACAAGCCAACACGGCTCTCCAGCAACCCGTAGAGGTGACGTGGCGAGGCTACATATATTCTATAGTGGCTGATTTTGTTGACCCGACGAGCGGACGAATGATCGGCGGATACACCGAGTGGTTTTTTGGCTTTGGCAACGGCACGACGGTTAGACTTGATTTTACAAATGCCACGTTTAGGTTGCGGGATCACTTCCTTGTGTATTATATGAGCGAGGAGAGGCCTGTCTACGTGAGGGGTGTTTGGAACGGCACGGTCTTGAAGGCGTTGGAGATCTATGACTAAGGCGTTGTTTGTATTGCTTGCGTTGGGGTGGCTGGTTTTTGCGCTCAGCGGCTATGTAGTTGGGTGTGATGTGCTTTTTGTAAATAGGTCATCCGTGACCTATTTCTTCCTCATGCTGGACAACGGCACGTTAATCCCGCTTGCGGAGCCTCCGCTGGCAGATACCGGGGCGAGGGTGGAGGCGGAGCTTGTCTACACCGAAGTGGGGGTGAAGGCTAGAGTTTTGGCGCCGCAGGTGCCCGCTCAAGTGATCCCGAGCAGGCTGGTCTCCGGTATTCTGTCGGTGACGTTGGTGGGGGCCAGGCTTGCTGATGTGTCTGCTAAGCCCTACAACATGTCTTGTACATGAAGTGGTGTTTGGGCCATTTCTTTCAATGCGCCACTTCTGGGAATACATGCTAGGAGGCGTTGCAATTACCCGGCCCTTCTATATTCACTGGAAGTGGCTACGACAGGTGCCCGATGTTGCCACGCCAGCGACGCGTTTGGCAATATATCCATAAAAGTGCTTAATACGCTCTACGACAGGTCAGTAGTTAGACTCCCCGGCCGTTCGTGTCTCGTTGTCATCCTAAACGCGTAGCTCCCGTGTTACAGCTTTGTTGCTGGCATGGGTGCTGTGGGTTTTGACGTGGACGCCGCCGCGTACGGCACACTGCGTGTGGCGGTTGTTCAGTATTATCACTACGCAGATTGGCTGACTCGGGTGCCGGACGTCGACGTCTTTGTTCACGAGTTCAGCCGTAGCTTGCGCCATCTTGGCACCTTGGCTAGTGAGTATGATGACGTGCGGGATGCCGTGGCCGACTCTGGCGCCTCTGTGCGGCTTAGCTCGTGGCTTGGGGTTACGAGCTACCGCCTATCGAGGGGTTTGCCGCTTCTAACTGTATTATCTCGGGGCTGGGCGGTTTTGTGGGCTTTGGCGCTGGGAGCTGGCTTGTCGGGCCGCGGAGTGGAGTGTACGTATCTGACTTAGACGGCGTATATACGGTGGAGTATAAACGCGGCGTCTACGAGCAGTTTCTTGATTGGTGCCGGGTTGGTTGTGCCCAGGTTTTCTAGTTCGGCAAGTGGCCGCTGGGCGTTTTTCCACATTGTTCTAAACGTCACGGGGTGGTTTGTCTCGCCTGTCAACTTCTTCAACGTGGGGCAGTCCGCGTAGGTGGCCGGGCGTATTATCGAATATCTCTAAGGCTTCAAGACAGCCGTCACAGACGCAGAAGGGGTTGCCGAAATTCCGATATATGTTGCGAAGTGATCTTTTAACCTAGTCGTGGCGTTTGTGGAGCTAGCTTGACGTGTGTGCCGCCGCCTAGCTCGCGGAACAACCCGGTATATCCGCCAGTTACGAGGTCGGCGGTCAATGCAGTTATGTGGCCGCGCCACACCACTTCTGCACGTCTGGCGGACGTGGTCCCGTTAACAGTGTACTGGTTACGGGGGTTTGATATCAACGAAGCCGTAATGGCCAGGGCGAGGACAAGTTCGACGCAGTCTTCATACATATGGAAAATTTTTATATATCTGTATTTTTTGCATACCATGGCAAGATCTGTGAATGTTCGGGGTATGGGTGTTATGAGGTTGGTATTTCCGGTGGTGGTTGTGGCTGTTTTGATTGCCGTGGCGGTTTGGGTGGCCGCAACTTTGCGTGGATCTTCTGAGGGGGTCAACGCGGCTTCTCCCACTCCTCCGGTGAGAACTCTGCGCGGCTTCATAGTAGCCGTTGTTGTAGATTATGCGAATGAGTCTCGTACGGAGTTCTTTCTAGATTTCGGCAACGGCACGCATGTTCCGCTTGATCTCTCTGGCGCCGACATAAGGCTTAAGGACCACTTCGTCGTCTATGTGGGCAATCCCCAGAGACCTGTCTACGTGTGGGGGATGTGGCAGGGAAGGATGTTTAAAGCTTGGGAGGTATATGAATAGGGCGTTGCTTCTTTTGTTGGCCGCGGCTTGGCTGGTCTTCGCGCTTAGCGGCTACGTGGTGGGGTATGTGGAGGACTACGTAAACGGGTCCTCCGCGACGTATTACTTCCTATGGCTGGACGACGGCTCGTTAATCCCGCTTGTGGAGCCTCCGCCTCATTATCTGGTAGGCACTGGGGTGAGGGTGGAGGCGGAGCTTGTCTACACCGAAGTGGGGGTGGGGGCTAGAGTTTTGGCGCCGCGGGAGCCTACGCAGGCAATTCCGCGCCAGCCGGTGTCTGGTTCTTTGTTGGTGACGTTGGTGGCGGCTAAGTTTGCTGACGTGTCTTTTGAGCCTTACAACATGTCTTATGTACACGACCTGGCGTTCGGACCGTTTCCCTCAATGCGCCACTTCTGGGAGTCAGCCTCAGGCGGCGCCGTAATTATCCGGCCCTACTACATCCACTGGAGCTGGGTTACTCTGCCGAGCAATGGGTCCCGATATTGTATAAACACAATCAATAACATAACTAGAGATGTGATCAACATATTGTACAGCGAAGGGGTCAGGCTACCCTCATATTCATACTTAGTTATTATACTTAACTACAGGCCATCGTGCTTCGGGAATGTTTTAGGGATGGCTACCATCGGCTTCCAGAGCTTCGACACGCCATATGGCACAATCTGGCTGGCGGTGTCGCTAGTATTTCATTACACCAACTATACTCTAAATAATCCGGATCTGTTGGCTATTAGCCACGAATTCGGCCACAACCTGAGACTGCATCACTCAGGCACGGGGGCCGAGTACGACAACTATTGGGATGTAATGGGCAACCGTAGGTTGTGGCGGCGTCTCAACTCTTGGTTCGGCGAGACGAACTATTGTGTGCCGAACGGGCTGTCTCTGCCGCACCTCTACTACTTGGGGTGGGGCTCCTTTGTCGGCTCTGGCGAGGGGGCTTGGCTCCTAGGGCCGCGGAGCGGCATTTATATTCCTGCCTCTGGCGGCGTCTACACGGTTGAGTATAAATGCGGCGGCGTCTACGAGCAGTTTCTCGACTGGTGCGGAGTGGTTGTGCACAGAGTTTCTAGTTCGGCAAGTGGCCGCTGGGTGTTTTTCCATACTGTTCTAAACGTCACGGGGCTGATTGTCTCGCCTTTCAACTTCCTAGACGTGGGGCAGTCGGCGTGGGTGGCTGGGCAACGGGTTTCTGTGGTTTGGCGTAACTCGACGCATGCCAAAGTCGTCGTTGGCTTGCCTACGCTGGCGGACGTGGTGGGCGCCAACGCCACCTTTGTGGTAGGCTCTAGTGCCGCCACCATAGACTCCGTCGCCGCGGTATATGCAAGAACCGTCTTCTCGCCCACGGCAACCTTCACGTTGCCCGTGTTTCATTACGAAATCTCCAACAGCCGCATGCATTTTAACCCACTCTTCGCCTACCTCGACGACGAGCAGTGGCTGACGCAGGTGAGATACTACCAATACTCCGTGAGTAGCGGGTGGCTGTATTATCCCGTGAGGTACCCCGGCGTTGTGGTGTCGGTGGGCGGGCCGCTTGCCAACTCCCTGACCAGTGCGCTTAATCCGCCCGACCGGCTGGGCGCCGGGGGGCTTCCGTTTTATTTCGACACGGCGGCTGGTGGGATAAAGGACGCTAGGACTGGCCAGGTATGGCGTAGCAATGTGGCTGTGGTGGCGGTGGTGCCTAACGGGTCGCGGGTGTACGTCTTGGTGTGGGGCATCGGCGGGGAGGACACGAGGAGGGCTGCTAGGTGGCTGGCTGAGTGTGTGCCGCCTAGGGCCCGCGCCGTTGTGATCAACACGACAGATTTCCGTGTGTTGGCTTCGTGGCCCTCCGGCTTTGTGGGGGCCTCCGTCTGCCCCGGCGCTGTCTACACGGCGGCGGCCGTGGTGGGGGCCGACGCGGCGTCTATAGACGCGGTCGGCGCCGCGATGGCCACCGGCGGCTTAGGACTTCTAGACTCTGAGGTGTTGAGTAGCTTAACGCCGCTGTACGACCTTCCGCCGTATGTCTTCTCGGTGGGCGGCCCGCTGGCTAACAGCTTTACGCGGCTGTACAACCCGCCGGATGGGCTGGGCTTCGGCGGCCTTCCCTTCTACTACAGCACAAGCCGAGGCGGCATAGTAGATGGGCGGACCGGCGCGTTGCTCTGCACCTCCAACTGCTTCGTGGTGGCTAAGCTTATAGACCGCCGCAGGGCTGTGGTGCTGGCGTGGGGCATAGGAGGCCACGACACCAGAGCAGCCGCAGCCCACCTCCACCACCACGGCAGACCCCTCCTGGATGCGCGGAGCAACACAGCCATGGTGGTAAGCTGGAGCTACCTATCTCGATACGGCTATAGATACGGTCTAAACTTCACAACTCTAGCCACCTGGCCATAGCCCCAAACCAATCTTTTTTCTTATTTTCCCGAGATTTTGGCACAGAACGGCTGGAGCCCCGTGAAGGTCCCTATAAAGATCCTAAGGGATGAGTGGCTCAGGCGAGGCATTGCACAAGTCGCCTGCCAATACGCCAGCAGATTTGGTTGCGACGATCGGCGGAGAGAATAGAAAAATTATGGATCTTTGTGGTGGCTTCCCGTCAGCGTAGGAAGTATAGGTTGTCGTGGAAGACGAAGCCGATGTGGGGAGTTTGGTAGGGGTTTGCGGTGGGATTGATGTGGTAG
>Ga0326760_1000935_pt1 | contig 13667 bp, 14 predicted proteins | sample GCREP_S_FD_207668 | JGI IMG/M metagenome (GOLD analysis project Ga0326760, IMG submission 207668) | Hot spring sediment microbial communities from Geyser Creek Basin, Yellowstone National Park, WY, United States - GCR.EP_S | ecosystem: Environmental > Aquatic > Thermal springs > Near-boiling... | reverse complement strand
GAAGAAGTCCGGCCCCAGCACGACGCAACCAGGCGGCCTGCAGACCTCCGTGGGGTATTCCCGCGTTTGCATGTATTTCACCACGTAAATCGGCGTCTGTGCGCCTATCACTCTCACGGAGCCCCAACTCAACGGCATGCCGACCATGTGGAGACTCACGCTTGAGTCCACTGGGGTGTTCTCCACTCTGGGGGGATGGTCACGGCCGTCTATCTCCACGTACGAAAACGTCCCAACGCTGGATTCAATGCCGTAGCTCCAGGGGTCTGGTATCTTGGCTTCTACGCCATACGCCTCGACGATGTCGCCTGGCCTGTAGCCGTTTACCATAAGCGCCTCCCAGTCGCGGTAGGAGGTGGTGACTACGTTAGGCCGGGCTCTGAAGATGGGGCAACTGGGCCAGGTATAGGGGGTTGGAAGCGATGCGCAACGTGCGCCGCCGAGCGGCTTAGAGACCTCAACCATTTTAAAATCGTAGTACATTGCGGCGGTGGACGGCACGACGAAGATTACGATAGTTCTCACCCACTCAGGCGTCCTCTCCACCAGCTCATACTCGCCCGAGTCACTGGCCGTGCCGTTGACGTAGAGAGTGCATACATACCGACCTATAAGCCACCTCTGATGGGGGGCGTGGTGGTCTAGACGCACCGTGAACTCCAATGGCTGATTCCAAGTCGCGGTGTATGCAGGCGAGTAGATGAGGTTTCCTCTAGACGCAAAGGAGAGGCCGGGAAGCACGGGGCTTATGGCGCTGAAGTCAAAGTTCACGTAGACGTAGTCGGTGGTGTCTACTTCGTACTGGCCTACTCTGCTACAATCCACTTCGTATCTTGTTTCACCCGCGGCTACGGCGGCTGTCAGCATCAGCAGTGCGGCCAGCGCCAGCAGGAGTTTGCGGGACGGCATAGCCGCTGGGGAGGGGGATGGGAAAAACCTTACCTAGGGGGGCAGGCCAGGGGAATCGCAAGGGGGTAGTCCTCCACCACTATATACAGCGCCGACGGCGGCGCGGCGGCGTACAGCTTGGCGGTGCCGCTTGCGGCGTCGTAGACGAGAGCCCACTCGACCTTGACGTAGTCCACAAGCCCCGCGTCTGCGTCTGCGCCTACCCTGGGGTCTAGGCCCACGGCGGGGGGCCTGTACCGTAACGCCCGGTAGAGACTGTAGAGCCAGTTGTAGTACTGGGTGAGGTTGCGCGGCACCGCGGCGTAGACCGAGAGCCACGGCAGTTGGTCGAGGGAGTGCATAAGCTCGACCTCGTAAAGCACGACAGGCCCGCCCCGAGAAAGCGCCACATATCTGCAACTCGCCTCTAGGTGGATTTGGTAAATTACGTCCCCCCTAGCCCTCTCAAGCCTATACCCTAGCGGCAGGAGTACTGGAAACCACGTATCGTGCGCGGTGGCCCAGACCCTCTGCACCCACGCCACGTTGGTGTGGCCGTGGAAGCGCCCTCTTTCGTACACTTTGAAAACCGAGGGGAGGTGCTGAGCTAGCCACTTCTTGGCGTCGTATGCTTGATCCGCCAAGTTCACCGCGGCGAAGCTTGGCGCATGCGCCGCAACGTAGAGCACCACAAACGCGACGACGGCCAGCGCGACTAGGCCGTAGGCCGCAGACCACATATCAGCCCCAGCGGCACTCCCTTATGAACCGCACCTCGCCGAGCTCGTCGCAATCATACGGATCATGATTGTAAGGGCTCAGCGAGCACATATAAACGGGAATAGAATAAAAGTGTAGCACGTAGTGTTCGTACCTCGTCTGCCCCCACGGCCAGTCCCATATTAGTCTATCCGCGGATATCAAGTGCCGGTAACTTCCCTGTGTGGAGATGTGGGTGTAGATGCCGGCGGTTTGGGTGATGGTGACGCGCCAAACCTCGTCTACGTACAAAGCGTCGTCTCCCTGTCTGCATTCGAGGCACTCATCCCAAGCCAGGAGGAAGTCTGCAAAGTACTCTTCTGCAGGGGCCGAGAGGGTGAAGGACCGCCCGGCGGGGTTTACGTACACCGTCACGCTTCTGTATCCCTTCTTCCAGTAGTTGGTGAGGTTGAAGATCTTGAGCGACGTGTAGGGCAGTCTGTCCGTGTTGTTCGACGCAAACACCTCCGCTCTAAGGAGGTGCACTACTCTAACTCTGGCAACCGCGGTGCGCCACTCGTCGAGAGACGGCGGCGCGTATATATGCACGCGGAAGACGCCCGACTTCGGGAGCGAGAAGGACACAGAGCCGGGAACTCTGCCTGTGGCCGAAGTCACCAGTTGCCCCTCCTCGTCGTACACATATACGCTGACCCTCTCGCTCCTTGCTAAATCTCCTTCAAATCTAATAGAGAGTGAACAACGCAAATCGTCGGAATAAAAGTACATACGGATAGGGAGCGGCGCTGTTCCTAAGACGTCGCGGCCGAACTTCGGCGGCGAGCCGTCGCACGAGACGTACGCCACGCCGTTCATAACCCACAGATACATAGCTGTGCCGCATGTGACGCTCTCCCCTATCGACAGAGGCCTACCATCAGCTCTGTAAGCCCATCCGTACCTCGCCACCTCTCTTGTGCCTAGGTAAAGCGCGGCGTAGTTGTCGTACTGCCGTATCCAGTACCCGCCTGTGAGCTTGAAGGCGCAGTCGGAGCATGCAGGCACCGGCGAGGCTCCCTCCCCCGCGGGAAACAGCGAAGCTATGACGGCGGCGGCGAGGGCCGCAAGCCCCGCGAAGATTAAGATATCTCTAAAGGCGATCATGGCATCCCAGGACAGCTGTATTGAACAAGTAGCCACCTGCCTCTAGAGGTAAGCCCCACGGGGACGCAGTTTTCCTCCACCTCCGCGTCGAAGGGCGGCGGGCACCACAAACCCGTGTAGGGGTCCGGCCCGATCCTCACCGGATCCCGTATGTATTTGGTGCAGTTGTAGCCGCCGGGGTAGACTGTGAAGACCACAACGAGGTCGCCGGGAACCCCCAGGGCCCTTCTGAAGGTCTCTGAGTCGTTCCCTACATACTCCACCGCGTAGAGGTCGCCTCCGTATTTGTAGACGTAGATGTGTCTCGTCGGCGCGTCTTTTGAAGGCGCTATCGGAGCCTCGACGGTCTTAGACGGTAGGAACGGCTTAAGCGCCGCCACTGCCATTACAAACAGAGCCGCGAGGGCGGTTACGAAGACCGCCGTTGATACGAAGTCCTCCACGGGGGAAAGAGAGAGGGGCGGGAAAAAACCTTACTTTGTTTTTCTAAACGCCGAGGCCGAACTCTACCGTCTTCTTCTGAACGCTATAGCCGTGGCGGCGGCTCCGGCGGTTGCGCCCAAGGCGGCGCCTATCCAGGCGGCACGCGTCCAGGTCTCGATCTGAGGCTGTAGCTTGGCGAGGGTCTCGTTCATAGAGGCTATCTGCGCCTTCAGCGCCTGGTTTTCGGCTGTGAGCTGGGCCAGCTGGGCCGCCACGGAGGCGCGGAGGGCCTCCAGCTGAGACCTGTAGGCGTAGGCCTCCGCCTCAAGTTGAACACGCGTGCGGTTGAGCGCCTCCAGCTGTGCCTTTAGCCTCTGGTTCTCGGCCGCGAGCTGGGCCGCTTCCTCCCTCGCCTCGGCAAGAGCCGCGTTGAGCTGGGCGATGATCGAGCTGAGCTGGGCAACTGTCATGCTGAGCGGAACTATCGTCGCGTTGAGCTGGGCCAGCTTGGCGGTCTTGTTCGCCAGCTCCGCCTCCAGCTTGGGCACCCTCGTCTTGAGTCGCTGGAGCTCCTCCATGGCAACTATGTCGTCCGGAATTCTGAACACCTTCCACGTCGCCGAGTCTAGATACCAAGCGGCGGGGATGCGAGGCCGGGGGTACGAAGACGGTATGTCTACAGACACTCTCGTATCTGTGAAGTTGACGAGCTCCACCCCCTCGACTTCTAGTTCGTCTTTGAGCACGTATGGCAGTAGCCTCAGCCAGAACCACTTGTTGCCGTATAGGCAGTAGACGTCTGATATCCACACCTGGGTGGTGGGGCTCAGCTCGATTACCTTATTGGGGGCGACCATGGCGATGCCCTGCGCGCAGAATCGATTCTTGATGTGCCACTCGACGAACCCGGCGACTATGTGGTACGACGCAGTCCTTACGTCCTTCCTCACATGCACGCCATCCTGGACGACGTAGATGGTGGCTGGCTCGTATCCACACCAATTCGGTTTACATATACGCACCGGGTACTTCCCTACGAACCATATGGCCTCAGGCTTAGTCCACGTCACGTTGAGAAGCGTCAAGTTCATAGGCACGGCGTGCGGCGGAAACCACAGCAGATATTTGTGTCCAGTGGTGCTCATGCGGTAGCCGTAGGGGCCAGTGCTGACCAGATATACCCACTGCGCCGCCGCGGCGGCGGCCAGCAGTAGCGCCACAGCCAGGACTTTTGGAACTGTCATGCCTATAGAGTCTGAGTAATTAAAAAAGAATTGAATTGGTTTTCCCTACTCCTCTGCCTTCTTCTTCCTGTATATGACGAAGGCGGCGGCTACTCCGGCCAGGGCGGCGAACAGCACGTACATCAGTGGGTTGGGCCCCTCTTCGCCGCTTGTCAGCTGAGCCGCCAGCTGTGCCTTCAGCGACGTCAGCTGGTCGTTTAGGCCGGCCAGGGTTTGGTTCATGGAGGCGAGCTGTGTCTTGAGGTGGTCGTTTTCGGTCTTGAGCTGTGCCAGCTGTGACCTGAGCCGGTCGTTTTCGGCCTGGGCGGCGCGTAGGTTGGCCTGAAGCGCCGTTACTTCAGACTCCCTCTGCCGCAGAGCCTCCTCAAGGGCGCGCCTCTGCGCCTCTAGAGCCGTGAGCTGGGCCTCCAGCTTGGCGATGAACGAGGCGGTTTGGTTCGCCTCGGCCCTGCTCCTCTCCAGCTCGGCCTTGAGGGCCTTGAGCTGTGCCGAGAGGCTGGCGATGTGCGCCAGGAGGGTTATGTTGGCTTCTGGCACCCTGAAGACGGCCTTAGTGGCGGGGTCTAGGTACCAGCCGGCGGGGATGTAGTTCACGAATGCGCCCACTGGCGTAATTACTGTGGCGTTGGTGGCGTTGGTGAACTGGACGTGGCCGCTGTAGGCGGTGAAGCGGAGGGGGAGCCACCTCAGCCATAGCCACATGGAGCCGTCTCTGGAGCAGTACACGTCGGCGATCCAGAGCGTCCCGCGGGCTGTCTTCAACACGTCGTGCACGTCCACCGCCACGTACCTGCACTGGGAGTAGAGGTACTGCATAACCGCCTGCGCCTCGGCCGGAGAGCCGCGGAAGGAGAGACCCGCCTGCACGATGTAGACCGTCGTGTTGTTTACGTACGCGGTGAAGTGTGTGGCGTTCATGGGGTACGCCTGCGTCAGCACCGCATGCGGCGGAACCCAGCTCACATACGCCGATGCAGAGACCGCCAGCAGTAGAGACGCCAGCCAGGTCCACTTCGCTTTCGACATGCCCCTCTGTTAATCGCATAAGGAAAAACCTTACCGAGGGGCGGATGTCCCTTGGCTGGAGAAAAGACGGAAAGAGGGGAAAAAGGGTGTTTTTCTTACGCTATTCCAACCGTAACCACCCCCTTGGCGATTTGAACCGTCTTGCCGCTTGAGGCGTCTACGGCGTATATGACGTAGGTGTACTGCTTCCCAGGCTCTAGCTGTCCTACGTTGAATCTGCAGGTGGCCGACTGACCAGCTACCAGAGGCGGGTTAATGTTGTTAGACTGGACGTTGCTGTCAACTACTTGGTTCCGGGCTACTATACACCTGCCAGGACTCTGCAGGTTAACTTGGCCTTGACCAGATTCGCCGTAGGCCAGCAACACGCCGCTCAGACGTCCGTTGAGCACCTCCACGGTGACGTCGAAGCCTGCTTTGTCTGCCGTCACTATGGCGTTGGCTCTGAGGCTTTCGGCCGCGGACTTGCCCATGCCTTGGAACGTGAGCAGGCCTATCACCCCCACTATTATAAACGCCGCGGCTATCAGCAACGCCTCCACCGTGGTTAGACCTCTCATTTTGGTTTTATTCTTAGACATGACCCCACGAACAGCCAACCGGATAAACCCTACGTCCGCCGTCACAACAGAGTCAGCAGGGCTTGTTGCAGGGCGGCGCCGGCGGTGCCTCCTATGAGGGCGGACTTGTGTATCCCCTCGGGGGCCATGAAGATGGTGATGTAGCTGGCGGCTATTAAGGCCATGGCCATGGCCAAAACAGCCCTAACCTCCTCGTACGGCGGCGGGGCGAGGAGGGGCATGTATCCCAGCTCGGCGGTGGACAGTTGCTTCACGGCTGAGGAGACTGCGATGGCTAACACGATGACGGCCGCTATAAACAGCGCGAAGTAGGCCGCGGCTTGCCTGGTCATCTTCTTGATTGTGGATGTCTCTATGTCGATTATGGTCTGTATGTACTCCACTGCCTTGACTGCGGCGGCGCCTCCGGCCTCCACCACGGCGCGGTACATGGCCTTGGCCAAGACGAAGTATTTAGAGGGTATGAAGTAGCCGTAGGCTATCTTGGCGGCCACTCTGTACCGCCCGATGAGGCGGCCGATGATGAGGTCGGGCGGGGCGCCCTCTTTAAGCATCGCCGCGGTTGACCGGAGCATGGGCGGCACCTCCCGCCTAATGCCGAACCACCACAGCCTGTCTTTGAGGTAGAGCCAGAGGTAGGCAACGGCACCGAAGGCCGTAAAGGCCGCCGGTGGATAGAGCAAGCCGACTAAAGCGGCGGTTGCTAGGCCTAGGGGGATAGACCACTCGTAGGTGCGCAGTAGGTTTACGTCCATTGGTGACGACTTAAGCGCCACCGCGGCTAAGGCGGCGGTCATGCCGAAGACCGTGCCCAAGAGGATGGCGGGGTCTGCGTCGAAGACGCCGATTGCCCATAGGAAGAGGAGGAAGAGCGGAAGCAGAAACAGCGACCCCAGCGATGAGTTGATTGATTCATACAGCCTCGCCTTGGCCTCTGTCTTAGCCACAGCGATGGACTTCATGCTCTCCAGGAAGGAGTGGACGAGGATCTGCCTATCTACGCCTGCCTCCTCCTGGGCGAGGGCGTAGCCGAACTGCCTGGCTGTCTCGTCCTTGTCTTCTATGAACTGGGTGGAGGGGGTGGGCATGAGCGAAGCCACGAAAAGCCGCCTAGACTCGGCCTCGTCCAGCTCAGCCGTGTTGAAGGAAGTGTGTTTAAGCGCCTCGTTGCCCGACGTCACGCCTATGTATGTGGCGAATATGGGGGCAGTGGATATGTAGAAGTCCTCCCTCCTCATGCCGGAGAAAAGGAGGCCATGGGAAAAACCTTATCAACCACTGAAGACAAACGCCGTCTTAAACCGCGGCCTCTCAGCCGCGTCTAGCCAGACTCCGTCTTGAAGACGCCGTTTTGAACTGCATTAGATCCTCTAACCAGCCCGGCGGCTGGAGTCTCCGTTTTAAACTGCGCCAAATGGCGCCGTCTTAAACCGCATTATGTGACTCCGTCTTAAACCACGTTGACCCGCGGGGTGAGGAGCTCTTATGTGACGTCATCTTAAACCACGTCTTATTTCAAAGAGCTCCGTTTTAAACTGCGTTAAAACACGGCATCTTAAACCGCGCCAATTTGTGCCGTCTTAAACTGTGTTAGCCCCCGCCGTCTTAAACCACGTCTAGTGACGCTTTCTTAAACCGCGTCAAAATACGCCTTCTTAAACCGCGTTGAATTGTGCCGTTTTAAACCGCGATAAAAGACTCCGTCTTAAACCACGTTGAATTGCGACGTCTTAAACCACGTTAAAATACGACATCTTAAACCGCGTCGAGAAGCGACGTCTTAAACTGTAGCAATTTGTGCCGTCTTAAACTGTGTCGTGAGGGCCCTTCTATGGCGCCGTTTTAAACTGCGTCAAAAGATGTCGTTTTAAACTGCGTTAGATCCAGTTGCTTAAGACTTCTCTTATGTGGGCCAGCGTCCCGGCTCTCTCCACCGCCTTGGGGAGCTCCCTCACCGCCTCGGCTGGGGAGACGCCGGAGACCACGCGTCTTATGACGTAGTCCACGGCCATGTCGAGGTATTTCATGTCTATAGTCCTGGCCACGAGCCGCCAGTCCTCAGCCTCCAGCCAAATCCCGTGCTTCGCCAGCTTCACCACAGCCTTGAGGAGTCTCTTCTCCTTCACCCCCAGCTCCTTAGCCAGCTCCTCTATCCACCTAGCTGTGGAGAGGGTGAGGCCGTATTTAAGCGCGGCTTTCTCAATCACGGCCTCCTCCGCAGGAACGGGGATAAACCTTACTCATGCCGCACAGCCAGGCGTGTTAGGCGTAGCCGAACTTCTTGGCCTCCTCCTCCACGGCGGTTTTGAAATCCACTCTCGACCAAAGCGTCTCCACTATGGCCCTCCTAGCTGTGGTCGGATCCTCCACCTCTGCGGCTTTCATCAGCGCCTCGATCCTAAGCGTCAGCTCTTTTTTCAGGTCTGTCTCATACATGTCCCGCACGTACTCTGCAAGCTTAGGCGTGATCTCCGAGGCGTCGGCGATCTCTACCTCTCTGCCTTTGGTCACGACAACCTTGACTTCTTTGACGTAGCGGGTTCCTCCCGCGGCGGAGAGCTGTATTATGAACATGCCGTCTAGCCCCTCTGGCGGCGCCTCGGCCTCTTTAAGGCGTAGAACCACGTCTTTGACGGCGTCTGCGTGCATGGTGGTGAGGGCGCCGTGGCCGGTGAGCTTGTAGTTCACCAGCGTCTTGAGCTCCTGAGGCGTCCTGGCCTCAGCCAGCGCCACCAAGGTGTGCATAGTGCCGTAGCGCAGCGCCTGGTCCAAAGCCATCCACAGCTTCTCCTCGGAGGAGACGGAGAGGTGGAGCATCTGACCCTCAAGGGGGGCCCAGATCTCCCGGGCGCCCCGCTCCACCACCACCACCTGCATCCAAGGCGGCGTCAAATACAGCAGTTGGTTCAGCTGTGTGGTTTTGCCTGTGCCCATGCCGCCGGAAAACACCACGGAGCCCCGCGTCTCGATGACGAGGGAGGCAAGAGCCAGCACCTCAAGCCCCTCCGGCCTGTAGGCCTCTGCCTTCGCCCCGCCAGCTGTCTCCACAGACTTCGCCGTGTATGGTCTCAGCAGAGACTTGGAGGGCTTGGGATACGCCGACACCTTTCTGATGTTTACGTTGTACTCAAGGAGGTCTGCCGCAATCCTCGCCTTGTAGATCTGGTCCTCCCTGGTGAGCATGGGCCTGTCCATGGTCAAGGAAGGAAGCAACTGCTTGACGACGATGTACATGAGGGGCTCTGGTATTACGATGTTGGTGGGGAGCCTTAGCTCGTTTCTGACGGCGATTACCCGTCTGTACCGCCCCAGCTCCACCATCTGGAACTTGATGTAGTCTAGCTGCTCCTTGAGGTTTTTGGGTATGTAGGTGTATTTGGCGGCGGGGGCTACGGGCTGTGGTATTACGATTTCGGTGAGCATGGGGTCTCTCATCAACGCCTCAAGCGCCCCGTAGCCCATGTACTCCCTAGCCCCAGACCACCTGTCCAGGAGGTAGTGCACCACGTCGCGGTGGTCTTTATAGAGGGACCAGATGGCTTTGTCTCTAAGGCCTTCGGCCACCGACTTCATCAATTTGGGGTACTCCCGCTCGTCTGGGGGGACGGCGCCTCTGAACATGATCAGCAACAACGCCGTCTGTAGGTCGTCTGGGAGTTCTGGGTCTATGACGACGTACATCAAGTCGTCGGTTATGCATATGTCTGTCCTTACGCCTCTGTCTACTATGACGCCTTCTTTTCTTAGCCAGCACCGGGCGCGGAGGGTGGTGTCGGCGTGGGCGTAGATCATGCCGTCTTTATTCTGGTGAGTACTGTGTCGATGGCTTTTTTGTTGTCTTTGTCTCGCAGAATTGCGTTGGCGACGGTTTCGCCGTAGTATTCGGTGATTTTTACGCGTTTAAGCACGACGGGCGCCATCTTTCTGGCTATCTTCACTTCGTCTTTTTCCACCATGTTTACCACCACCATGCTGGCGTAGGCCATGTACCGCCTGTAGTGCTCCGCCTTGACGTCGGAAATCCGCGAAATCAGGCGGCGGTCTGACATAAACACGGTGAAGGTCCCCATGGACTGGAGCTTGGAGAGGAGGTTTAGGTTGAGGGCGGCCGGCGTGTCTATGACGACCGTGTCGATGGGGATCCTCAGGGAGGAGATGAACTTCGGCATGGCTTCTATCCACTCCAGAAGCGCCTCTTGGAACTCGGCGGCGGCCTCCTCGCCGTATTTTTGATACAGCTCCACGGCCTCGTAGCCGGGCATGACGTAGAGCATGGGGTTGACGCGGTGTATATACGGCCTCTGGCCGTCGATAAACGGCGCCAGCCACCCCGGCTTCCGTGGGGCCCGGAACAGTTGCGACACGTCGGCCTTCTCCCAATCTGCATCTATAAGGAGGGTGTAGCCCTTGGCCACAGAGAGGACTGAGGCAAGGGTGGTCTTCCCCACGCCGCCGTCTAGGGAAGACATTAAGACTGTCTTTACCGGCCGCATGGCTGTGGGGGAGGATGGCTGGATAAACCCTAGCCCCGCCTTCTGAGTATCTCCACCCAGGCGTTGCCGCCCAGCTGAGGCAGGGGCTCTTGCCAGCCGGGTCCCCGCACCTCCGCCGGCCGGGCCTCTCTCTGGAGGCACTGCCTGAGGAGGGTCTCTATGCCGGCGAGCTTCTCCTCTACGCCTCTCCACGCCTCCGGTTGTCTGAGGAGGAGTCTCAAGGCCTCCTCTACGAGGGCTGAGAAGGTGGTGTCCAGCCTAGCCGCCGCCTCCTCCGCCTCGGCCGCGAGGGAGGCGTCGATGGTGACGCACTTCGTCTTTTTCACAGATGGAGAAGGGGACTGGGGGATAAACCGTGTAGAGCCGGCGCGGAGGATTACGCCGTATTGTAGAGCCGCCGATTTGTACTGCGGCGTATTGTGAATTCGGCGTCTTACATTGCGCCGAGATAGGCGGAACATTGTGGATCCGACGTTTTATATTGTGCCGTGGTCGGCGGGATATTGTAGACGTGTCGTTTTATATTGCGCCTTAGTCGGCGGGATGTTGTGAACTCGACGTCTTACATTGCGCCGTGGTTAGGCGGGATGTTGTGGACGCGCCGTGTTGCATTGCGGCGTTGTTAAGCGGAGTACGGCGTTTTTCACCACGGCGCTACACGGAGCGCGGCGGGGTGGCCATGAGGCTGAGGGCGGCTAGGATGAGCTGGAAGCCGTAGGCCTTGTCGCCTGCCAGGGCCCTCCTCCACAGCCTTCTGAAGAGGGCCTCATTTATCGCCAGCGCCTTCCGGGCCTCCTCCTCTGTGTAGAGCTTATCGGGCTTCAGCTCGGCGGCGCGCCAGAGGGGGTTCCACGGGTCTTCCCGGCGCTTCTTCTGCGCCCAGAGGCAGAGGGCGAAGGCCAGGTCACGCCCGTCTACGCGGCGCCTCCTGTAGACGCCGAGGTAGAGGCGGAAGAATGAGGCGGCGAGGGCGTCGAGCCAGCGCGGCTGGGGGCCGAGCTCCTCTGCGAGGGCCTTCAGCGCCGGGGGCGGCAGGCTCAGCTCCTCCAGCTTAATCCTCCCTTCCATCATTTTGATGAGCTCCTCTGCGTCTCTTGCGGCGGCGGCCCGGCGTATAAGCCGCTCCACGGCTTCGGCGTAGGCGCAGGACGGCCCGTTTAGGCAGAGGGGGTAGTAGGTTGAGAAGGTTAGGGAGATCTGGATAAGCTCGCCGCAGACAGCCATCACCGCCTTATCCATGGGACGTCTAGTGGGGCGGGGGATAAACCTACTCCTCCGTCTATTGAGGATAAGCCTACGCCTCAAGCTTCTTAAGGAAGAGTTCTGCCAGCTTTGCTACATATGCCTCCGATGGGGCGATGTCGCCGAGCTCCCGCCTCAGCTGGGCCATCATCTCGCCGGCTCTTTTGAGCATGGCGTTTCTAATCCTCTCGCGGTCTCCTCCCCCAACAGCGGCGGCCACCTCCTCCACAAGCCTCCTAACTATCTCAGGCCTTATCCTAACCATTGGGCCGGCGGGGGCCGTCTTGATGAGAACCGTCAAGACGCAGAGGTCGAAGTAGGTGTTGAGAAACTGCAAAGACTTCTTACAGCCGCCCAGCACCACGTCGGCAAACTTCTGCACCTCTGCAAAAGGCCCGCCGTACGCCCTCCCCCTACTCATGGCAAGCCAGAAGCCTCGAGACGCACTCCTCTCCGCAACACCGCCTCAACAGCTCCAGCACAGCTGGGTCGAGCCGCGCGGCGGGGGCGTGCGGCTTGTCGGTGTCAGCGGCGGCGCCCTTGTTTTTTGTGGTTGTCTCAGCTGTGACGTTAGCTGTGTCGTCTGGGCTGGTTTCAACTGTGGGGCTTTTCGGCGGCTCCAGGCGCTGGGGGGCTAGCTGTTTTCTCATGGCCTCCACCTTCTTTATCACGGCTTCTTCAGTGAGGCAGATGTTTGGCGCCGCGTCGCAGAGGCCGATGATGCTGAGTATTTCCCTGTTGAAGGCAACCCAGGGGAGGTTTCTTGTCCTCGCAATGTAGAGGAGGAGGGCCTCCAGGGCCCTCCTCTCCTCCTTCAAATCTACATAAAAGGTTATTGGCATGCACTTGTCCTCCAGCTCGGGTGCCCACTCCACGTCGCCGTAGACGTAGCAGACGGCTTCTCCCCGGTGGCAGGCCTCCTCAAGCGGCGTGGAGGAGTCTCTGCGTTTCACTGCGGCTATGTAGACTAGGGGGAAGCCTTCCTCACACAGCCTCTCGGCGAGGCGGGGTGGATGCGCATTTTTGAGGATCTTGACGCCGGGGGGAGGCGGGCCGGGGCGCTCCACCCAGGCGTAGCCGCCTTCTGTCAGAAAGCGGCGGAGTCCCTCTCTAAAAGCTTCGCTATTTATGCTACCCATGTTTTGGTGGCAGGATCAGCGCGCCGATTTTGCCACCGATTAGGCGTCTTCTTTCCATCACAGCTGTGTCGAGGGTGGAGCGGGGGGTGAACTTCCCCATGGCCGCGTCTATGTGGGGCATCCGGACGTTGTCAAGCCAGTAGAGCCACTCAGCCAACGCGTCGTTGTACCTATCCCGCGACTTTATGCTGGCAACCCAGACGTATCCCTTAACCGCCAAGGCCCTCAGCTCTTCTGGAAACACAAGCGAGATGTAGCTGTGGGGGTTGTGCGACGTGGGGACGTCTTTGAGGTACTTCAGGAGGGTGTGCGCCTTCCTCTGCCACGTCCTCTTAGTCTCGTCGAAGGGCAGGAGCATGTAGGCAGGCGATATCTGTATCCACACGTCGTCTCTCCGCACGCCCGCCTCCACCTTGGGGAACTTCATGCGGGCCCCCATCTCCAGCCTGCCACGCAGGTAGGCCTCCCACTCCCGCCCGCGGCGGCCGGCGAACTCCACCCCCGCCAAGACGAGCCGCATAGCCGAGGGAGAAGACACGCTGTACTCCACAAGAGAGACGAGACTATCGACACCCACAAACCTCGCCCCCTCAAGAAACGCCTCGATGCACCCCCAGCCCAACAGCTCCTCCCAGGCGCGGGGGTCGCGGTGTAGAAGAATCGCCGGATCAACCTGCGGCCTACAAGCCATGGCCCCCGTGCGCGGCGTTGCTACGCCTAACAGCAACACAGCTGGCTTCGCCGTCCCCAGCGCAGACGCGCCGCGGC
>Ga0326760_1000933_pt1 | contig 13705 bp, 23 predicted proteins | sample GCREP_S_FD_207668 | JGI IMG/M metagenome (GOLD analysis project Ga0326760, IMG submission 207668) | Hot spring sediment microbial communities from Geyser Creek Basin, Yellowstone National Park, WY, United States - GCR.EP_S | ecosystem: Environmental > Aquatic > Thermal springs > Near-boiling... | reverse complement strand
GTCTCTACGTTAGCCTCGACTCCTGCCTTCGCCAGGATGGGCTTCACGTCGACGCTCTCGGGGCATATGTAGGTGCTCCTATCAACTCTTGCGCATAGGTTGAAGAACATCTCTCTCATTATCACGGTGTACTCGTAGCCGGGCTTCTTGGGGGCTTTAATATCAAAGCTAATGAGAAACCAGGCTAATGGGTCGTTCTCGACGACTCTGAAGACATAGACCTCAGACTCTCCCTCGACACTGCGCCTGATCTTCTTTGTGACGAAGACGTCTTGTAGCTCTCGGGACAAGTCCTTGAACTTCCCAATGACTACTCGCGAGTCTCTGAACTTCTGTGTCCTCCCGATTATTATATAGAGGGTCACTTGAATACACCCATGCATAGCTTGTAGTGCTCGACCAGGGTCTTGATCGCCTTGTCAGGTAGTCTTGTAGAGGCCATGTCGCTCGGCCATTATTCTTTTGTACTCCTCGTCATTCTTTAGGTGGCGGTAGGCGGTCGAGTACGATATGCCAACCTTTCTACACGCCTCCTTCACGGGGAGCTCCGGGTGCTTTGCGAGCAGGTCTAGGAGTAGCCTCCTCACGCCTGGGCTCCACGTCGCCCTTGCCCTGACTTTCCACAGTTCGTAGCCTGCCACCTCCACTCCGAACATCGCGAGCTCCTTCACCAGCACGCGGGCCAAGAGGTCGAGGTAGAGCTTGTATGCCCTGATCCTCTTGAGCAGGGCCCGCCAAGAGGCGTGATACCTCTGGGCTACCGCCTTCGCGCACCTAGACAGTTGCTCGAGCGTCTCGCTATCCATGCACCCCTCTAGTATCAGGCTTGCTAGCTCGCGGACATTCTTCGCTGGCACCTTAACCTTCTTGCTCTCTTTGAGCTTCTCAACGCCCCTTCCAAGGGGGATCATGTAGACGACTGGGAGGCCAGCGTGCACGAAGAACGGGTAGCCCAGTGCGTAGAACGCCTCTGGGCGTGGCTTGGGGACTTTCAAGGCGAGGATCACCAGCCCGTTGAGTGCCTTTCTGGCTCTCTCGACGACGCTGATGTCCACTCCGAGCATACGTGCCACCTTTTCGGAGGCCTTGTGGCTTATGAGAGGTGCGTAGTTCATGAGAGCTCTTTTAGAGCGCTTCACCTCGACCTCCTCCAGCAACCTCTTCAGCATTGAAGAGGTTACGATCGACAGTAGCTTGTGCCCCTGATCCCGGCTGTCTAGGCGCCCTACATGCTTGGCCTCGTACCCGTAGGCCTCGAAAAGCGCCTTGAGAGCCTCTAGGGACTCGCCGTCGCTGACTAGGAAGGTCGCACGTTGGCCTCCTTTCTCCTCGTAGAGCTTTTCAAACGAGAACCACCTAGAGAGCCTCTTGACAGCGACAGCTAGGCGCCTCTCCGACCAGGGCAAGGGAGTTGTGCGAGATTTCTCGAACATGATGAGGTACATTCCAGACCCCCGAGCTTGCGATGTGCCAAGGGGTTTAAAAATCTCGCCTTGCTTGGAGGCGGAAGTTTGAAACCTAGCGAAGGTTATTCTCACTTTTCTTTTACTGCAACTTCGAGCTTCTCGACTAACCTCTCTATCTCTAGCTCTATTTGAATTCTATCCATCCCCGCCTTGAAAGGCGAGGCTTCCAGTTGTCAGCCCTGTAGTAGCTTCCACACCTCGTCTCTGTACTTACCTGCCACCTTGTAGACTGTGTCTATGAACGTCCTGTACGCGCCTTCTCCAGCGACGAGCTTCCAGCTCAGCTGTGGCGGGTACCAGGTGGCCTTGCCGATGATCCTCGGCTTGAAGTACTCGCCTTGCAACGTCAAGATGACCGGGTTTCCATACTTCTCGCTCTCCCTCCTCACCAGCTCCCTCTCAGCGCTGTTCAGCGCGTTGCTACCAGAGACCACTTTGACCCAGTACTCCCTGCCATTGAGCACGCCGTAGAAGTCGAAGGGTGGCGGGAGCGTGGTGGAGCTCTCGAAGAACACTCTAAAGAACCTTGGAGCGTACTCGCCCAGCAACGTCACAGCGAGCCTCTCAAGCCTAGACTGCTGAGCCACCCTCCTACCCACCAGCGCCTCGTAGAACACGTTGCTCCTCCTAACCCTGAGCTCGCCTTCACCGCTCTTCAACTCAGAGACGAGCCTCCTGTAGAACTCGTCTACAAGCTTCTCAACCACGCTCCACCTGTCACCTCTAGGTGGAGTCACAGCTGTACCCTCCACAGACATCGACCAACACATCCCGAGAAACCCGTGGATGCAGAACCAGTAAAAAACTCTATCTAATGTGCTAGGTGTAACCCTCTCTCCTCAGCTCTTCCAGCACCTTCGTCAACGCCTCGACGACCTTCACAACCAGCTCCTCGCTCTCGCACTCAACGTAGAAGACGACCTTGTACCCCTTGCGCCCCCACCTAGATAGTGAGTCTACAGCGACCCAGGCCCAGTAGTGCTCGCTGTCAACGGTCTTCGAGAGGTACTTGCAAGCGACCCTGATACCTCTAGACCTAACTAGCCCCAGCTCTTCAAGCCTATCCTTGAGCTGCTGGAGGCTCAAGCCCACTCCCCGAGTTCGACTGCGATTTGCTCGCTCATAGACCACTACCTTGAACGCTAGTAGTTTATCCCGAAACAGACCCCGCCAATAGACGTATATGTATAGAATGAGTGTGTTGGTGTAGCTGTGATGGATGGAGGGAAAAAGATCTGGGTTTTAATCTTTGCATTTCCTTAGCTCTTCTAGTAGTGGTGTTGCCTCCTTTGTGAACCGCTTGTACTCCTCTTGCAACACCTTCAGCGTCTCCAACGCTCTGGTTAATCCTAGCCCGTCTAGTGCTGGTGCATGGTAGACCCTGTAGCCCGTCATCATGTCCATGTATGCTGACTCGAGTGAGTAGTACAGCGTCAGTAGCTCCTCCGCCCTGATCCTCAGCACCGGGTCTGTGCATTTAGGTATCTCTCGCTCGATCTCGTCTTCGAGCCTCAGCGCCTCCTCGCGGATTGGCTTCAGCTCCTCGACGGCGTCCACTAGCTCAGAGCGTAGCGTCTGGGGGCTAGTCACGCCTGAGATGTACACCCTGTCGATCGGCAACGGGTAGAGCACCGCGACGCCTTGAGGAGTCTTCTTCAAGACGACGTGGTATGACTGGTAGATATCGCCTCCGATCCTCACGTATATGAACGGGTTGTCGTCTAGCTTGAAGAACTCGACGTTGAACGGCACACCGAGCCTCTCGACCACCAGCTGTATGAGCCTGGGCACTATATCGGGCAACAAGTCCACGCATGAGCCGTCGAGCACCAGTAGCTCTGAGTCTCCATCTTTGCCATATATTGCGATCGTCACTAGTGGGTCGCACCCCACCGATGGCTCATACTCCTCGATGGCGCCCCTCCTGGCTAGAGACACGTACGTACAGAACGCTCTGCCACCATACAGGTTCACCAGTACCGCGTACTCGCTAGCCCTCAGCAAAGCCCGCTCCATGGACAAGAACTTCTCCACAATACACTCTAGATCCTCACACCTGTGCACAACCTCCACGCATCCCACCCCGATGGAGGAGAGGTGATGTATCTATTTAAAAACTTACCTGAGAAACGCGTCCGGTTTAAGGGTCTTATTTGTCCTTAGATACTTGCTCGGGTAGATCAGCCATGGATTGCCGTCCTGATCCAGCATAATCCAGCCGATGCCGTGCTCTGAGAGATGTTGTAGTGCTCCGTGCTGGTAGAGCATGTCAATGAAGTGCCCTAGAACGCCGTGCACGGTGGAGTACTTACCACTCACAATGTAGAAGTAGTGGAAGAAAGGTCTCCTCGCAACTGCCTGACGCACAGCCTTCAACACATCGGTCGCCTTGAGCTCTACTCCTATTACTCTATAGCGAGAGCGTTTCGTTAAGACAACCGCGTCGACTTCTAGCTTCTCCTCGCCAACCTCGACATGCCGGTAAACACCAACTATGCTTCCATGAAAGTGTTCTAGGAGTTTGAGGACGTTTTCATTGAGGAGAGAGTCCTCTTTAAACTCCATCACACCACCTAGACCCCCCTGTGGCAAAGCCAGAGTATTAGACAGCCACGGCAATACACAGTATTAAATACACTAACACACTTTTGCCTCATACCCAAGCCCCGAGAAACACTAAGAGAAGATTTTAAAAAAGAGAAGATTTAAAAACTGACTCCATAGCTGTGGGTTTATGGACAATCCTGATCATTATGGAGATTTGACAGTCCCAGAGATAAAGAGTAGGGAGTGGTGTCAATACCAATACAGCCACATGTACCACTTGCCGTCTTTCTTGTACACGTCGAACTCGTCGGGCTTGTCGAGTGCCTTGTCTAGCAACTGCACGATTAGCCCGCAGTTCTCTAATGGTAAGTGTACTCCGTTGATAGACACCCTTTCATCAGGTCTAATCGATGGCACGATGTATATATCGAAAAGTGCCTCGGGCTCTCTCTTAGCAACCTCGACGAAGTCTCCAAAGGTCGGTGCCTTGATCTGCCTGTCGCTGAATTGCTCTGGGGGCAGCATCCCAGCGATCTCCAACAATTGCTCGCTATTCACCGTTGCTCTATATATTCCATACTCCTCGAGGACTCCAACGCGACGCTCTCTCAAATACTCGAGAACCTTGTCAGTAAAACCTGGAGGGTTATACCGAGGGCTATACCACCACATGATCTCCCCGAAGAGACAGAGATAACCATCCCCGAAAAAGAAGAGCGAACTAAAAACTCATTGCCATGCAGGCGACGCCATGGTTGCTTGTTCATGGGCAGTCATTTAATGAACTCATTCCTACAGTTGTGGCGAAGCTACTGCCCAAATAGCTTCTTCAGGCTCTCTAGGCTCTCTCGCTTCACTTCTTCGGCCTTCTTCTTCAGCTCCTCCTCTTTTGCCTTTGTCACCGTGTTGTAGGCGTTGTAGTCGAAGTACTTCTCGATGGCCGCCTTCAGTATCCTCTTGAACTCCTCGGGCTTCAGGGCCACCAGTGCGTCCAGCTCCACCCGTATCTCCGGTGAGCCGTACATCTCGATGAGCTTTCTCACCCTCTCATCGGTCTCTGCGAGCTGTTGTAGCTTGGCGATGTAGGACTTGTACCTGGGGTCGCGCCTCATCTTCTCGATCTCGTCGGCGGACTCTGGCTTGCATGGTAGTTGTAGCTCGATTATCTGGTCTAGGGTGACGGCGACCTTCTCGAAGACTATGTCCTGTCTCTTGCTCAGCATCTTCAGCCTCTCTCTGAAGTCGCGGACTATGTCCTCGCCTGATGGGTCGTAGTCCCCCAGCTGTAGCACCACGGGGGTCTGGTTCTTGGGTATGTCCTCGATGGTCTTCGCTAACTCATGTATGTCTGTTGCACTATCATAGCCTCTTATCACCCTCACCTGGTAGACGCCGTAGGGCCACACCTCGTCTATGAAGTTGCTCACAGCGTCAGCTAGAGCCTCCTTCTCAACCACAACTATGACCCTGTACCTCTGATCCTCCCACGGGTTGACTCTTACATCGGTGTAGCTATTGATGTACTCTTCTAGGATCTTCTTTAAATCCTCGGGGCTCAGGGGACTAGTCGGGTACCGTGTCTCAACCTCCTTGTGGATCCTCCTCCTCGTAACGTCTTTCAACAGGTACCATGGGAACTCCCCCTCGTACCTAGCCTTCGCCAAGACCTCGCTCAAGCGCTTGTACGCTGACACGGTGTTGGGTATGACGTTCTTTGAGACCAGTATGTAGAAGAGCCCTCTCAGCGTCAGGGGGGTTCCGTGTTGCTGGTAGTACTCGCGGGCGACCTCGTAGGCTATATCCACCAGTTGCTGAGACCTGGTTCTAGACCTACCCTTAGACCCAGACCTCCTAGACGCCTTGCATGACCCCATTCGAGCCCCCGAAAAAATCAGAGGGGTCTACGTTATAGCCTTCGTGCACCTTTCTGTAGAGCTCTATGAGGAGCTCGAGCAGGTCGCTGAGCGTCTCGACGTCCCTGTTATGCCTCTTCACCTCTTTCAACAGCACGTCCAGCTTCCTAGCCGTGCTCTTCCTGATCGAGATCACGACGTACATCCTCTCCTCGTCTACGTCGTCTATCATGACGACCCCCGAGGGGGAGGAGGGGGCTTAAAAAAGCCTGGGCTACGTGGGCTGTTGCGGCCTGACGAGTTGCGGCTTGCAGTAGACTCCGTGGTACGGCCTCTCGATGATGCCGTGCTTCACGAGCCGTTGCAGGTACTTGCCGATCGTCTTGTAAACGCTCTTTCTCGGCTTCCCAGTCCTCTCGGCTATGATATCTGCGAGCCTCTTCTTCGTTATGCAACCATGCTGGTAGACAATCTCTATTATCAAGTTGGTGTACAGCCTCCCCTCGAAGCCGGGCTTTTCCGGAGACACCTTGGTCACCTCCATGTGCAACCCCGAGAAAGCACAGCTGTGAGAGTGTGGGCCCGAAAAAAGCTAGTACAGGGCCTCCGCCTCTATTATCACTGTGCCATCCTCTCTTTTCGTGTAGAACAGGTATGGCTTGTTTGAAGGGTACCTCAGGGTGACCCTCTTCGCTGTGTACACTCCATCCTTCCTGACAACGAGCTTATTTTTAGACCTCTCCACGACCACCTCCTTGTCGCCGACTTTAACGATCAGCCTCCTACACCTCGTTGTGACGCTGAAGACGAGTATGTGCTCACCGTCCTCGGGGTCTGGCTCAGCAATTATGATCATAGGGAGCCCCCGAAAAAGACGAGTAGCTTACAAGTGTGCTTGGTTTGCTTCGCAAGAGTCCCTTCCAAGCTTCCAGACATCATAGTACCGGTGTAGGATCTCTGATATGAAGTCGTCGGGGGTTCTTCCCATGTTCTTGGTGACTGAGTTGAGCTACTCGGCCAGGTACTCAGGGAGCCGAATTGTAATTTTAGCGTAACCCACGCTCTCACCCCCGAAAAAAGAAGGAGAGCTCCTCTCTCCCCCTATTGCTCCACCTCGACGACTACGAGCTAAGTAACAGATAGGTATTCTATCAGCTCTCTGAGCTTCTCCTCCACGAGCTTGGCGTTGTTCTCTAGTAGCGCCAGCCTCGCCTCCGTCGCCAGGTCTAGTACACGCTTCTTGTACTCCTTGTGTTGCTCGATGACGTGCTTAAGGGTCTCGGTCAAGACCTCGTCGCAGACCTCAGTCATGTACTTAATCAGGTTCTCCACTCTCCGCGTAATTCTTAGTTGAATGGCGGTTGCTGGCGTGGTCTCGGGGAGGCACGCAACGCCTTTGTACACCACCACCTTCTTCTCGCTTGCCAGCTCACTAAGTTTTGTTCTCACAGTTTTCTTGGCGGTTGAAATGGCTTTGTTAAACTCTCTAGCATACATCTCAATCAAAGTTCTAACGTCTTCGCATATCCTCTGCTTTAGCTTCTCCATAATCCACATCTTAACTGTGATTTTAGTTTTCGTGGTTTTGGTTTTAACAGTAGTGTCGCTCAAAGAGAACGCCCCGAGCGAGGGCTGTCTCCGTTAATGAGGTGGGTTGGGGTTGTTTGGGGTCTTTCAGGGGTGTGGTGTATTTATAAACCCCTCTCGAGGCTTAACGTATACTGGTAGCCCCCGCCTAGGTGATGGGAGCAGTGCTCCAAGCCTAGGCGGGTTTACACTAGATGGGAGCCCCGTGCCGTTGGGCTCGACGGCCACCCATGACCCCACAGCGGTCACTAAAGCCCTGTGGGCGAGGTGGAAGTCCCTAGATGAGACCCCGAAAAACCCCGAAATGAAGGGAATGACCATCTAGGGACAAACGGCGAAAAAAGAGTGGGAGCTAGCTCTTTTGTCTCTTTGGTCATATGTTTCGCTCACCTCTTGCGTATCTCTAGCACTCTATACGAGTGTAGTATGTAGACTCCGCTGACTTCGTACTCTTCTGCCTCGGCCACTATTTCATACTCATCTTCGTTGCAGATTAGCGTGTCGACTCTGCGCGTCTTAATGTAGCTGGCGACGCCCAGGTTTCTCACCTTCAGGTACTCCGGGCTGTCGCTCCACTCCACCCTGGCGAAGGCGCATGTGAAGTGCAGATCAGACCATCGTGGCGTTTTCAGCTCATCGATAACCTTCCTCCAGAACTCTCCCCACTCAAGTGGCAGTTCAACTGACCTTATCTTCCCGAGAATTTCCAGGGCCTTATCGACCGGGAGCTTTGGGCCCCCTTCCATCTCTTGCCCCCGAAAAAGGAGAGTGAGAAAGCTACTCTTCTATTACCTTCCGGCACTCTTTGTAGAGCTTGTCGACGAGCTCTCTCATGTTCCGGTCTTTTAGAAGCTTCGTGACTACCTCGTCTACGAACCCCCTCTTCGCCAGCCTCTCAACGATCTCCTCTGCCATCGGCACGATGACCTCCTCGAGTCGTGACGCCAGCTCTCCGGCTACAAACTCCTCGAACTTGTTAATGAAGAGGTCTGCGGCAGAATCTAGTGCATCCTCGTCCACCTCTCCCTTAACAGCCTCCTTAACAGCCTCTTCGAACATCTTCGGAAGATCGTCGTACAGGATGTTCAACACGACCTCGACCCAGGCTTCAGGCTCGCTCTCTATAACATCTCTGATAGCACCTCCAACTATTTCGCGGAGAAACGCTGTGCGGCTCTCGAACACTTCTTTGTAGTGCTCGAGCTCGCTCGCACACTCCATGTACATCTTCTTCCACGACACCATACACGCCCCCGAGAAAGGAGGAGAAGGAGAGTGAAAAAACATAGCTCTTCAGGGGGACAATGCAATTGGAGTAACTACAGTGCTGGTTCGCCAATAAGCCACATAGATCCTTGTTGCACGGTCTCTTCCCCATATCGGCTTTGTTAGGTTCTCAACGAGCTTTTTCTTGAAGTCCTCGAGAAGAACCGGCGTCTCAATCCACGCTAACCTTTCTTTAATCCACTCTAGCTTCTTTTTATCTCTTCAACTACCTCAGCGGAGCGGATCGAGTCGATTGTTTATAAAATGGATATAAGGCTTACAACTCTAACTCGTCACCTTCCTCTAATACGCGATCGAGCTTCTCAATATATTCTCTAATCTCCTCTAATACGTGACTGAGCTTCTCAATATATTCTCTAATCTCTGGTGTTTCGAGGGCTTTGAACGGTGCGGTCAATAGGAATAGCAGTCCAATACGGCGGAAGATCTCCCTCGCATACCTATTCCTCAATGCCAACTTAAGGCACTTATTAAGGTATCTTTTTGAGCTCTTTCTGCACTTTGGCTCCACCTTGTACTTCTTGAAGACTAATTCACATATCTTGCTGACTAGTTTTCTATTATATGTCACAGCTACCGCGAAGCCAAACGTAGCCCATCCCAACTCAAGCACGTATCTTACAGCTCTCTCAGTGCTCACACCTCTTCCTTTTCTCTCTGACATTTCACACACCCCCCGAAAAAGGGAGATCACCACCACTCTTCTTTCACGTGCTCTGAGATTTTTCGCCACCCGCTACTCTGCGTGTACTCGTAGATCTGAACTCTCTTCACCTCCTCGTACTCATCCCAGCCATACGTGCCGCTGACCTCTTCCACTTTCAGCACGACGCGGTCGCTGAGCGGGGTTATCGTGTACTCCTTCCACTCCTCGCGCTTTCTAACTCTCACCTTGATCCTCGCCTTGCCCTTCAAGACCTTGACGTAGAAGTCGTGGGTGCTGGTCATGTCGATCTCCTCGTAGTTGTTGCGTCTGAACTTGCCACTAACCACTAGTTTGTTGTCAGCTTGCTTGATCTCAACTGAGAACACAGACACCCCTACCACCCCCCGAGAAAGAGGGAGAGGAAAAAAGAAAGTCACGGCAACTCAACGTTGAGATGTCTCTTGAAGTACTCTCTCATTTTAGCGTATAGCGTTGGCATCACTTTTTTAAACCCCTCGTAGTCCTCGACTTCGATTTCAACCTCCAAATCGATGAACTTGATTTTGAATATTGGTCTCAGAAACTTGGATATGTACACTTCAGCACCCGCCTTCAACATGTCTAGTATTGCAGACTCGCGGCTTTCCACGTCTACTTCTCCGCAGTATGACTCAGCGTCGCCATTAGTATGCCAGATAGCTCTCTTATCGTTTGTTATGATGTATGTTCTTTTAAATCCGAACGGTGATGGCCCAAGTGACCTGACCCTTATGTACGCTACAATATCAGAGTCTCTGACATGTATATACTGGGTTGTCATATTCTCGCCCCCGAGAAAAGAGGAAAAAAGGAAAAAGGCTAGAGGGGCTCGGTCACTAGTTTGACTTCGACCAGTTTCTCGAACCTCTCGAACTCGAAGACCCTTATGGTTCCATCAGCGTACGTCGCCATCGTCCTCCTCTCTGGTGCCTCCTGGACTAGTCTCACCGCCTCCTCTGCGCTCTTCGTTGTGGCAATGCTGCTCATCCTCGCGATCACGACTGTGAAGCCGTTCTGCCTGCTGAGCTCAGCTAAGCGGGCGATCATGGAGAGCGGGAGGACGGGGATCACGATGGAGGCGTTGAGTTGCTTGGCGACCTCGACGACGACCTCAGCGTTCGGTACAGTCCCCTTCAACTGGTACACCACGATGCTGTTCAGCTTCCGCTCTAGCTCCATGATCTGCGCTGGAAGAGGCATGTGCCGGGAGACCCACAACACAACAGTCTTAGACCTAGACGGCTTAACAGACTCGTAGACCCTAGCAACGGTGTAGGTGGAGGACATAGAGACCCCGAAGAGGAGGGGTCAATAAGTGCTCCCCGAGGAGCTACAGCTGTGATACCGGAGTGGAGATGGAGGAGGGAAAAACCGTAGCTAAACCTCATCTTCGCTCTCTTCCTCTAAGCATCGCTTCACGGCCTCTTCCTTGATTTTCTCGATTGTATCTGCGAATTTATCTATGAATCCGACTAGTATCTCCGCCTTGTCCACTATTTGCTCAACTCTGTCTATTAAGTGCCTCCTGTACTTGAATTCTTCGACTATGATTTTCAATTCAAGTATTATGTTCTCCAGCCGGTGCACTGCGTTTACGTCGTCGAGCTTCTTGATGAGCGAGTTTACCTTCTTGTGTGCTTCTGAGAGCTCGTCGCTCAAGACAATGGCCTCTGCTAGCAACAGCTTCGCCTCGTTGAGTAGGACTGGATCTTTAGCTCTTTTAACTATGTATTTGAGGTTAGAAATGGTGCTCTCTAGGTCAATTACCTTCCTTATCTCGTAGAGACTGCGTTGTAGCAACGAGGTGAGCATATTCATGGCCACCCTCAGCACCACGTCCTTTACAGCTGGATCGGTAAAGAAGCGTTCATATAGTTCTTGAAGCGAAATCGCGTTTCGGTCTCCCGTGAACGGCATGTTGAACTTTACTTCGCCCTCGTAGATCACTCTAATACTGTCACCGCTGTAGTACGACACTGCGAACGCCTCCCTTCTCTTACCGATGTAGTCGCGTATAAACGCTATTGCTGGCTCTACGCCTCTTACGAGGTGCTCTTCAAACTTGAAAGTTATCTTGCCGCTCACAGCGTACAGCTTGATGATTAGCTCATGTATGTTCTCAGCCAACCTAATGAACTCCGCTAACTCATCTCTCGAGACTTGTTCGTCCACCATCTCACCCCCCGAAAGAGGAACGAGAAATCCCAGAAGAAAAAGAAGAAAAAGAGGTGCCTACTCAAGCTTTACGGTAGCTTTATGGCTTTGTCGATCAGCTCTAGTAGCTCTCTATCGATGATGTTGTAGTGCACGTGCAGAGTCCTCACGGCGAAGTACAGCTCCATGATGAACTGATCCTCGTTCATCGTCTCCACAGCTAATTCTAAGTTTCGTATCAATGTGAACGGCAGTTTGTCTCTGTAGCGAGTTGAGATTACTTCAGCTATTCTCTTTGCGTACTTCCAGACTATCATACCGACCCCCCGAAAAAAGAGGAGAAGAAAGAGAAAGGAAGAGAGGAGGTGTTACCGGCACGCAACTACTATATTATTGGTGTCGAGATACTTTGCGTAGCAGTCCCTGTTGTGAACCACTTTCCTTTCAAACGCTCCCGCAGGCAGTCTAATCATTAGCTGAGACGCCAGTGTTGAGTACAGTAGTCCGGGCTCGTGTGGTTGGTCTACGAAGAGGCTTAGTGCCTTGGCAACAGCTTCAACGCCCTTTTCCAGCCCAGCCATCGGCGGCTTCACCTTGAACGCTGTTACAGGTATTATGGCGTATATCAACCTCTCTCTATCCTCGTACTCGACCTCGACATCTAGGTCTGCATTGTACTTCTCGACAATGTACTTTAAGAACTCGCCGAAGGCCCATGGGAAATCGCAGATCCACCAGCCTAGACACATATTAGACGTTGCCGAGTCGAGTAAATCTTTCAGCTTCCTCTTGGGCACCTTCCCACCCCCGAAAAGAAAAAGGAGGAGGTGAAAAAAGGAGGGGGTCAGGGCTTCGCCTCGAACTCGGTCTCCATGACTATAAGCGTTGTGCACTTACGATCTATATTCACCGTTATGAAGTAGACTTTCCTGGCGCGCTCGTCAATAATAGCTCCGAAGACGATATCGTGCTCGAAGAACTTAAAGACGTCACTAGCGTTCTCGAAAACATCTTTAAACTCTTCGAGCTTGACAAACTTGCCGCGTTGCACTATGAGGGCATACCTGAGCCTAGGCTTGTTCTTCTTTTCATTAAGTTTTGCTCTTATTCTTAACATGCTCTCACCCCCCGAAAAAGGAGGGGAAAGAGGAAAAAGAGGGGGAAAGGGAGAGGGGCTTACTCTATCTCTGCTGTCCAGAGTGAAGATCACTCGTTATATTCTGATTCTCTCGACTACGTAGTCTTTTAACTGCTCTTTAATGAAATTTTCAATGATATCGGGTGTCGCTAGTGGATACTCTCTAAATGGCCCAATCGAGATCGTTACTACTTTCACTCTACGTGGGTCTGGTTCTTCCCACCTCACAGGCAATGGCTTATAGATTACAATTATGTCGCTTACTCTGTCGTTATAAAAGCTCTCGCTTGTTCTTTTGACTACCTGGATAACTACAATATTCAGTGATGACGCTTCTGATCTGCTTGGCCTCCTTGTCAGTTTCTTAGTTCGCTGAATTGTAGAATATGTTGTGTGAAGCAGTAGTTTGCGTAGCATTCAGCCATAATAATCGCTATCCTCACCTTCTACGACCTCTTTTAAGACATACTCTTTTAAAACGTCATTAGGATTCCTACTCATTATATCTTCAAACGTTATGAGATCTCTAGCCATTTTATCCATGTCCAGTTCAGCTATATTTGTGTAGCCACTCTCGTCTCTATATACATAATATGCCTTGAAGTTTTCTATTTCGTCTCGTAGAGCTGTTGGTAGCAACGGGTCATGTGTAGATATCACGATGTACACCTTTCGCGAGGCCTTCTTAATGTAGTTCACTAGCAACCTGAGAAGGAATGGAAATGTATGCGCCTCTGGCTCCTCTAATGACATGGCAAACCTCTTCTCAAGCCCATGAACCTTAGCGTAGTTTGTAGCTGAGCTTAGTGCTAGCAATGTATACAAAGCTCTTAATACACCATCAGAGTTGGCGTCGTAGGGTATCTCAACATCTCCATCAAAAATCCTTACCTCTCCAGATCTAAGAATACTTATTTTCACCTTCACGTTAAACCCTTCAGCAAGCTCCCTATTAATGTCCGACACTACACGAGGGCTTTTCGAAAGT
>Ga0326760_1000932_pt1 | contig 13707 bp, 12 predicted proteins | sample GCREP_S_FD_207668 | JGI IMG/M metagenome (GOLD analysis project Ga0326760, IMG submission 207668) | Hot spring sediment microbial communities from Geyser Creek Basin, Yellowstone National Park, WY, United States - GCR.EP_S | ecosystem: Environmental > Aquatic > Thermal springs > Near-boiling... | reverse complement strand
CCCTTATCGGCGTCACGTCGAGCTGCGGGTAGTAGTCTATCCTCTCGCCCCTCGCGACCTTCTGGAGGAGCTCCAGAGACTTCTGGGCCCCTCTGTACAGGCCAATGGTCCTGTGGAATAGGTCGACGTCATAAGCTACCTCGCCCATCACTTCAGAGAGCCTGCCGTCGACGAGCCTCCTCTGGAAGTCCATCTGGAACAACCTATCGTGGGCGTGCAGATAGCCGAGAGCATAAGCGAAGTCGAGCTCGGACTTGGCGAAGATGTGCGGCACCCCGTATCCGTCGACGACCACGATTACCCTGTCCTTGAGCCCGGGGAGCACGACCCTCCCCTGAGCTGGGTATCGAGCCGTGTAGACCGAGCCCCAAATGCCGGTCACGGGGTCCGAAAGGGACATCAAGGAGGAGGGCGCGTAGAGCGACGGCAGTGGCGCCAAGAGCATCGCGGTCAAGACAATTGCCAGGGCCAAGCCCGCGATGCTCTTCCTCAACCACTAACACCCCAAACAGCCAAACCGTAATGCTTGAAATTTAGAGTGAGAGTGAAGGTCAAATAATAAAGCTTTTGCCCAAGACCTCATCGTTGATAAATCGTGTCTCGGAAGAGCGTTGAAACGGCTTTTCTTCGCGTATCTATGGGGGCATGGCGTGAATCGTGTCATAAGCCACAACCTTTCTATCTTTAGTGGCTAGCAATCGATCAAGTTGCAAAGCAAAGCTTATAAAGAGTGCTCCTTGCCAAAGAAGTAATCCAAGGGGTGTAAGATTTGAGGACGAGGATAGTAATCTTGACGGCTTTCCTGCTGGCCTTGCTGACGTTGCCGATGTTTGTGGCACTCCTTCCGACGGCCTATGCTCAGCAAGCACCCAAAGGGCCGTGGATTGATGAGGTCGACTTCTTCGTTGAAGCCGACGAGGCTAAAGTACTGGACATGTTGCTAAAGAACGAGATGCAGGTGTACTTCAGAGACATAAGGGACCCGGGGATATTCAAAAGGATTAAGGCTTCGCCAGATCTATGGTACGTCTCCTCCTTTGGGCTGTACTTTGAGCTGACTTTTAACCCCGTCGGTCCCGAGTTTCCTAAGACGGGCAAGCTAAATCCATTCGCGATTCCTAGGATTAGGGAAGCCATTAACTACTTGGTTGACAGGAAGTACATATGCGATGAGATAATGGCAGGGATGGCGGTGCCGAGGTACACATGCCTGACGCCAGCGTTTCCCGACTACGCGAGGTACGCTGATACCATTAGAGATATTGAAAGGAAATACAGCTACAACCCAGATAAGGCGAGAGAGATTATCACCGAGGAGATGCTGAAGTTGGGCGCTGAGTTGAAGGATGGAAAATGGTACTACAAAGGCGAACCGGTCAAGATAATCTTCCTGATAAGGGTCGAGGACCAAAGGAGGCAGATAGGCGACTATGTAGCTAGCCAGCTTGAGAAGCTAGGCTTCACGGTTGATAGGCAGTACAAGACCAGCAGGGAGGCAGCGCCGATATGGATAAGGGGCGACCCAGCCGATGGAAAGTGGCACATCTACACCGGAGGGTGGATAACGACAGTCGTTTCAAGAGATGAATCAGATAACTTTGGCTTCTACTACACGCCCAGAGGTGGCTTAGGACCGTTATGGAGCGCGTACAAGCCAAGTCCGGAGTTCGATTATGTGGCTGGCAGGCTATGGGCCAAGGACTACAAGACTGTCGAGGAGAGGGACGAACTGATGCGGAAAGCCCTTTACCTCTCTATGGAGGACTCCGTCAGGGTGTGGCTAGTCAACCAGATAGCCCCATGGCCTGCTAGGAAAGAGATATCGTTGACCTATGACTTGGCGGCTGGCTTCTCAGGTGCGAGGCTATGGCCATATACCATCAGGTACGTTGACCGGGTTGGAGGTACTGTCAAGATAGCGTCCACGGACCTATTAGTGGACCCCGTTAACCCGGTTGCGGGTAGCGATTGGATATACGATGCGATGTACTATCGCGCTCTCTCAGACCCGGCAGTGATGCCAGACCCCTTCACTGGGCTCTACTGGCCGCAGAGGGTCAAGAAGGCCGAGGTCTACGCCCTAAAGGGGTTGCCGATAGACGTCACTTTGGACTGGGTGACGCTGAAGTTCGTCGATAACATTACCGTGCCCGCCGACGCTTGGTACGATTGGGATGCTGCGAAGCAGGAGATAGTCTACGCGCCTCGGGGGACGACGGCTAAGACCAAAACGGTCATATACTACGATGATAGCTTGCTCAACATGAAGTTCCACGATGGTAGCAAGTTCTCAATTGCTGATATGGTGTTCAGCTACATCTTGACATTTGATAGAGCGAAGCCGGAGAGTCCGGTATACGACGAGTCGTACGTCCCAGTATTTGAGGCATTTAGGCAATACTTCAAGGGCTTCAGGATAGTGAGCACGAACCCGCTAGTCATAGAATACTACTCTGACCAGCTATATCTAGACGCTGAGTGGATAGCGTGGGCTGCGGCTTCGGCCTTCTACACAGACTACTCATACGGGCCTGGGCCATGGCATACCGTCGCGATCGGATGGCTGGCTGAGGCAGATAAGAAATTGGCGTTCTCAGCCGATAAGGCGAACGCGCTCAAGGTCGAGTGGATGAGTTATATAGCTGGTCCCTCGCTCTCGATCTTAAAAGAGTACTTGGACAAGGCCATCGCACAGAAGTTCATTCCGTACAAGAACGTCATGGGCAAGTACGTCAGCGAGGCGGAGGCCCTCGAGAGGTACAACAACTTGAAGAAGTGGTACGAGACGAAGGGCCACTTCCTCGTGGGCAACGGCCCGTTCTACCTAGACAGGGTCGACACGACTGCCAGGATAGTCGTGTTGAAGGCGAACAGGGAGTTCGTAGATACAGCGGATAAGTGGCTCAAGTTCTCGAAGCCCATGATACCGGAGGTAAAGATAACGGCGACGCCGACGATCACACCCGGTCTATCTGCTGAGATACCCATCTCCATAACCTTTGAGGGCAAGCCCTACAAGGTGGCCGACATGAAGTACGTCAAGTACATCATTACGAGCCCGACGACTACTTTAGTCGGCATTGCAGAGCCCGTCAAAGACGGAGAGTGGAGGATCAAGCTCAGCTCAGAGGAGACTTCGAAGTTGCCACCCGGGGCGGTAAGCGTCGAGGTGATAGCGGTGTCGAAGCTCGTCGGCACGCCGATGTCGGCCGCTGGGACGGCGACGGTCATGAGCGTGACGGAGTACCTCGTGGGCGAGATAGCCAAGGTAAAGGCCGACTACGAGGTCAAGATCTCCGACTTGAAGACGTCTCTAGATAGCCTGAAGAAGACCGTCGACACTTTGGGCGCGAGGATCGAGTCGCTAAGCGCCACGGCGAACGCGTTGATGGGCCTTGCAGCGGTGGCCATAATCATAGCAATAGTGGCCATAGCCATACCGTTTGTCAAGAAGAAGTAACCGCCACCCTTTTATCCCTCTTTTTTGGTGAGAGCTCGTGCTTCCAAAGCTAGCTGGGCACCTAGCCAAGCGCGGGATCATACTTCTCCTCACGGTAGTCGTCGCCGTCTATGTAACGATCTGGATCGCGAACATGGGCGGGTACGTCGACGAAATAGTCAAGGGGGAGGTGTACCTCTCAATATCTCAAAGCGTTCGCCAGAACCCGGCCTACAGGCATTTGAACGAGACGCAGGTCAGGGAATTGATAGATGCGCTATACGCCAATGAGCTGAAGAGGATAGGCTTCGACAAGCCCTTTATCTACAGGAGCTTTGCCTACTTGAAGGACGCCATAACCCTCAGCTTGGGGAGGGCCCTTTGGATAAGTAGTGCCAGCGGTTCCAAGAGCGTCTACATAATCATCACGGAGAGGCTACCGAATACCGTGTTGTTATTCACGACCACGCAGCTGTTGCTCTTCTTCATCGGCCTGTTCGTTGGCCTCTTCCTGTCTAGGAGGTACGGTAGCGTGGCGGATAGGTTGGCGGTCATGTTGGCCCCCCTCTCCTCCTTGCCCGGCTGGTTCTACGGGATATTCCTGATACTTATATTTGCGTCCTACCTGAGGTTGTTGCCCTACGGCGGCATGGTTGACGTGCCGCCGCCGACGGACAGCCTGTCCTATGCGTTGAGCGTGCTGAAGCACATGACCTTGCCCGTCCTCTCGTGGCTCGTGGCCTACTCCTTCATAAACATATACGTTAGGAGGACCTTCTTCTTGATGTTCTCGAGCGAGGACTACGTCGAGCTGGCCAAGGCGAAGGGGCTGCCCGAGTCCGTCATACAGAGGAGGTACGTGCTCAGGCCTACGTTGCCCCCCATCATAACCGACTTCTCCCTATCGCTCATAGCTTCGTGGATGGGTGCGATAATTACCGAGAGGGTGTTCAATTGGCCCGGGATAGGTAGCTTGCTCTACTCGGCATCGGTCATGTTCGACACGCCGGTGCTGGTCGGACTCGTAGTCATATACGCTTACTTGTTGGCAGTAACGGTCTTCACGCTCGAGGTAGTGTACGCGATTTTGGACCCGAGGATTAGAATGGGTGGCGCGTGATGGCGTCAAGAGCCAAGCGCTTCTTCGAGCAACTGCTCTTCTACAGGTCCGCCGCTATAGGCTTGGCAATAATACTCGTCTTGGTCGGGATCTCCGTGTACGCGATCTTCGCGATACCCTACGACGAGGCCGTGAGGCTTTGGAGAGCTGGCGAGCAGCACTGGCTGAGCAACCCGCGCAACGCGCTTCCTTCGTGGGTGAATATCTTCTCGTCCAAGAAGTTGCCCGAAACAATAATACTGGACACGAGCGAGCCTAAGCCCGGGGTCTCTAAAGCCATAGTCCCGGTCCTCGAGAGGTTCAGCCGGATCAGGATAGAATTTTCATTCGACTACCAATACGATGACTTCCCGAGCGAGCTGAACCTGTTCTTCAAGTCGAGGTTCAACGCATCAGCGCCGCAACTGACCGTGCACTGGGCCAAGCCTAACGGAGAGGAGTACGTCTTAAACACCATGATCATCTCCAGAGAGGACAAGTACTACATCTCGAACGACGATAGACTGGCTAGGGAGCTCAGGGGGCTGATATCAGCAAAGGTGAATAGGACCATAGAGTACGACGCCCCGGTGACCTTACTTCTCTTCGCCGAGGAGGACGCGAGCATACTCAATCCTAGTACCGCGAAGGTCATGAAGGGCACCTACAGGCTCTGGATAGAGGGGATGGCGTTCGAGACGAACGTCGATGTGGACGCGCGCCTAATCGTCTACGGCAAGGTCTATGGGTGGGCCGGAACAGACCACCTGAGGAGGGACATAGGGATAGCCCTTCTCTGGGGCACGCCGATAGCGTTGTCCTTCGGCGTCGTCGCCTCAGTATCGATAGCACTTATACAGATGTTCATCGGCGCTGTTAGCGCTTGGTTCTTGGGGAGGGTTGACACGGTACTTCAGAGGCTCACGGAGGTCTTCATGGTCCTCCCGTTCCTGCCCGTGGTGATAATGATATCTACGTTCTACAAGATCAACATATGGGTCCTCCTGCTCGTCGTCATAGGCCTGACAGCTTTTGGCAGCGGCGTCAAGAACTACAGGGCCATGTTCCTGCAGATCAAGGAGTTCCCCTACGTCGAGGCCGCGAGGGCTTACGGCGCTGGCAGCTTTAGGATCATCGCTCGATACCTCATCCCCAAGGTCCTGCCGACGATAATACCGTCGATGGTCTTGTCCGTGCCCGACTTCGTCTTCTTGGAGGCCGCGCTGGCGATTCTGGGCCTTGGAGACCCCCTAGCGCCGACGTGGGGGAAGATAATCGACGATGCCTTCACCTACGGGGCCCTCTATAAGGGCTTGTACTACTGGGTCCTAGAGCCCTCCGTCTTGCTGGCGATAACCTCGCTGAGCTTCGCCATGCTGGGCTTCGCCTTGGACAAGATATTCAACCCTAGGCTAAAAGAGGCTTAGGAACGGGTGGGGAGATGCTAGGCGTATCGAACCTAATGATGTACTACAGGACGCTTAAAGGAGAGGTCAGGGCTGTCGACGACGTCTCGTTCTCCTTGCAAAAGGGGGAGACTATCGCCATCATAGGAGAGTCGGGTTGCGGAAAGAGCTCTCTCGCGAAGTCGATAGTGAGGTTGCTCCCAAGAAACGTCTCGACGTATAGGGGCAAGATAATTCTCGACGGCGTAAATTTGATGGAGCTCGACGAGGAGACCTTCAACAGAGAGGTTAGGTGGACTAAGATAACCTACGTCCCGCAAGCGGCGCTGAACTCCCTAAACCCAGTCATCAAGATCGGGGACCAGATGATCGAGCCCCTGCTCTTCCACCGGAAGGTAGATAAGGGGGAGGCCTTGGAGAGGGCGGCCAAGGCTCTGAGGCTGGTCGGCGTGAGCGATGCCTTCTTGCACCACTACCCCTTCGAGCTGAGTGGCGGCATGAAGCAGAGGGTCATAATAGCCATGGCCCTCCTAACCGAGCCCGAGCTGATGATCCTCGACGAGCCGACCTCCTCGCTGGACGTGCTCACACAGGCCAACATAATGAACTTGTTAAAGAGGATTAGGAAGGAGATGGACTTGAGCATGATATTCATAACGCACGACGTCGCCCTCTCGAGCGAGCTAGCGGATAAGGTGGCCGTCATGTACGCTGGCCAAATCGTCGAGCTCGGTAATGCGGAGGAGTTCTACAGGGACCCTAAGCATCCTTACTCGCAGAAGCTGATGGAGAGCGTCCCCACGCTGAGGAGGGATAAGGAGCTGAGCTTCATACCTGGGTCGCCGCCGAGCCTTCTCAACCCGCCCAAGGGGTGCAGGTTCGCTGAGAGGTGCCCGTTTAAGTTCGATAAGTGCTCTGAGGACCCGCCGATAACGCCTTTAAACGAAGACTCGTACGTCAAGTGTTGGCTCTACGAGAAGGGAAGCTCATGAGCGAACAGTTATTGCGTGTCGAAAATCTGAAGAAGTACTTTGAGGTTAGGAGAGGCCTCTTCGGAAGGAGGAGGTTTTACGTAAGAGCAGTCGATGGCGTTGACTTGACCTTAACGAAAGGAGAGGCCGTATCTATCGTCGGCGAGAGCGGTTGTGGCAAGACGACCCTCGGCAAGACAATCCTCAGGCTCTACGAGCCCACTGACGGTAGGATAATATTTGAAGGGAAGGACATAACGCACCTAGGGTGGAAAGAGCTGAAGTGGTACAGGCGCGAGACGGGCTTGGTCCAGCAGGACCCCTTCGGAGCGCTACCGCCCTTCATGACGGTCAAGAGGATACTCGAGGAGCCACTCATAATCCACGGCTTTAAGGACAAGAGGGAGAGGGAGGAGAGGATCTACAAGGTCTTGGAGCGGGTTAGGCTGACCCCTGTCGAGGACTTCATCAGCAAATACCCTCATATGTTGAGCGGTGGGCAACAACAGAGGCTCGTCATAGCCAGGTCGATAATCTTGGAGCCGAAGCTTATAGTCGCCGACGAGCCTGTCTCGATGCTGGACGCATCGGTAAGAGTGGAGATACTCAAGTTGTTGCAAGAATTACAGAAGAGCTACGACCTGAGCGTGATATACATTACCCACGACCTCTCGACGACTAGGTACTTCTCGGAGAGGATCTTTATAATGTACGCCGCTCACATAGTAGAGAGCGCAGAAACAAGGGAAATACTGCGCAACCCGATGCACCCATACACCAAAGCATTGTTGGACGTCATACCAGATCCGGATCCCTCGAATCGCTTTACAATTAAAGAGGTGCCAACAGGCGAGCCGCCTAACTTAATAGACCCGCCGCCCGGCTGTCGCTTCCACCCAAGGTGCCCGAGCGTCGTAAAGGGGCTCTGCAACGTGAAGGAGCCACCCATGATCGAGGTTGATAAGGGGCACTACGCGAAGTGCTGGCTCTATGGCTAGCCTCGAGAGAGAGGTCGTCGAGATAGTAGTTGGGGGCTCGCTGTTAGTAATCGGCTTTCTAATGTCGTTTCTCATGGTGATCGACGTCATCGAGAAGTCCATAATCTTATCGATCTTGGCCTTCTCACTATCCTTAGCCGGGTTAGTTATAGGGCTTTATGGAATATACGGCTTGGCCCTTTCGCGGCGCAGAGGCGCTAGACGATGCTCTTAGCAAGAAGGGCTTGGAACCTTGACTTTATTGTGTAAGCTCAGGAATATAGGTTGAAAAGCTTAAAACTCGTGGCCTCTTCACTGCTTCAGTGAAGGGCCTTGAGCGCTCAACAGGACAAGGACCTCATAGTCATCACAGTCATAGGCGTCGACAGGCCGGGCATAGTGGCTGGCATAGCGAGCGTCTTGGCAAGCTCCAACGTCAACATAGAGGACATAAGCCAGACGGTCTTGAGAGGGTTCTTCGCCATGATAATGATCGCCGACATAAGCAGGGCCACTTGCAACTTGAGTGAGTTGAGGGAAAGGCTCGAGGCAAAGGCGAAGGAACTGGGGGTCGAGGTCTTCATCCAGCACTCAGACATCTTCAGGGCAATGCACAGGATATGAAGGTAATGCCTAAGTCCAGCTTGTGTCTTCGGCTCCTTAAGCGCATGATCGTGTGGCGTCGCCGAACATGTACATTTACATTATAACAACTGTTAAGCTCTGGGAGCTCGATGCCCCCTACTAGTAAGACCTTTTTATTCAGAAGCAGACTAAAGCCCTTGTGTATTAGGCGGTGATGGCGTTGCCGATAGTCGTGCATCCCTCGGAGATCCTCGAGACCATAGAGATGATAAGGTACTTGAAGTTCGACATAAGGGCCGCCACTTTGAGTTTGAGCTTGATGGACTGCGTTGACCCCGACCCCTCGAAGATGATGGACAAGGTGGAGAGGAAGCTCAAAGGCGTCTTGCCAAAGTTCGTGAGCGTGGTCGACGAGGTCGTGGAGAGGTATCAGGTCCCAATAGTCAACAAGAGGCTCTCGATAACTCCTCTGAGCGTCCTTGTGGAGCCTTACGCCTCCACCAGCTTGGACCGAGCTAAGGAGGTGCTCCTCGACATCTCGTTGCTAGTGGACTTTCTGGCGCGCGAAAGCCGCGTCGATTACGTCGGAGGGCTCTCTGCCTACGTGGCGAGGGGCTCGACCCCCGGCGACAGGGCCGTCCTAGAGTCGATAGCCGAGGTCGTGTCCTCGACCGAGAGGGTCTTCTCATCAGTGAACGCCGCTCAATCCGGCATAGGGATCAACGTCGACGCGGTGTATGAGGTCTCGAAGCAAATCAAGAGGCTAAGCGAGATGACACCCAAGGGCATCGGTTGCACGAGAGTAGGGGTTTTCGCCAATGTACCAGAAGATGCCCCTTTCCTGCCAGCGGCCCACCACGGGCAGAACATGCCCGAGGTCGCTCTCCACATAGCGATAAGCGGCCCAGGGGTCTTGGAGCACGCCATTAAGGCCAGGTGTCAAGGTAAGAACCTGACGGAGCTGCTCGACGAGCTGAAGAGGGCCGTGTTCAAGATAACTAGGGCCGGGGAGTTCGTCGGGAGGGAGATAGCCAAGAGGATGGGCATAAGGCTCTGCACTGTCGACCTGTCACTCGCCCCTAGCCCGGTCATCGGGGACTCTGTGGCGGACGTCGTGGAGGCCATGGGGCTTGACAGCTTCGGCGCGCCGGGGACCCTGACGGCCCTGGCCTTGCTCGTCGAGGCTCTGAAGAGGGCCGGTTCCATGGCCGCCACGAACGTCGGAGGCTTCAGTGGAGTGATGCTCCCCGGGAGCGAGGACTTGGGCTTGACGGAGGCGTTCAAGAGGGGCTCCGCCACCATATGGACCCTCATAGCCTCGTGCGCCGTGTGTTCGACAGGCTTGGACATGGTTTGCATCCCCGGCGACACCCCTGTGGAAGTGATAGCCGGGCTGATATCGGACGTCATGGCGATAGGGGTCGTCAACGGGAAGACCCTCGGAGTGAGGCTGATCCCGGTTCCGGGCGCTAAGCCCGGGGACGAAGTCGACTTCGGAGGGTTGCTGGGTAGGACCGTGGTGCTAGACGTAGGGCCCTTCACCCCCAAGGGCCTTGTATCCCGAGGAGGGGAGATACCGCACTACAAGCAGAGGTTCTGATGGTACTCATGCGTGGTGGTCCATTCCTCACGCGAAATTATTATGAAGATGTGCTGATGGCCTGCCTGGACTCCATCGTGAATATGCTGGTGAACACGAAAGGGGCTCGACACACCTATTCGCTAGAGACTTCATGGAGAGTCAAAGAAAAGGGGTCGAGGTCGTGAGGGCACTACTCAACCCAAATAGAGTTCGACGCAGTCATGGCGAACGCGTTCGAAGGCTAGCGAAGCCGCTCTCGCGACTCGCGGTGGTGGACAATGGTCTGCCTCGAAGAATGCGAAACCTTGGTGCTGATCTGCAACGCAAGGAGTGAGCAAGTCGGCCGCTACGTCCACGGGGCATGGAGGTGCGTAGAAAAGGTGGAATGCTCCACCTGCCGCTGCAGACCAGTGCAGGACAACACTCAAGGAGGACTGGTAGAAGTCTACCCCCAAGTTCTGGGGAAAACGCGGAGATTTGTTAAAAGAAAACTGGGACAAAGCCCTCGAGAGGCTGGATAAGTAAAAAGAGGGTAGCAATATCTTCTGGCGTCGTAATCCAAAAGCCCTTCCAAGCTCATTTTCCATGGCGTGGTATTGAAGACCGCTTACAACGATCTTCTAGGTGTTCAGAGGTCCTACATCAAGGTTTTCAGAGAGGCAAGTGCTAGTACCGCGTCTAAAAGCTTTTGGAAGAGGCCGGTACGCGTCACTCTGCCTATGATCTTACCCTCCTCGACGACGTAGACTCGTCTGATGTTCTTCTCGACCATGAGCTTCCATGCCTCTCCGAACGAAGCATCGGGGCTTATCGTTATCAACGGGCAAGACATTATGTCCTTAAGGCGCACTTTATCCAAGTCGAGGCCTTTCATCACAGCTCTCCTTAATATGTCGTGCTCCGTGACGACCCCCGTGGGTATGCCCTTGACCGTGACCACAACAGACCAAACGTTGTTCTCGATCATTGCCTTCAACGCCTCCATCGCCGTTCGATTTTCATCGAGCATTACGACTCCGCCTTCGAGTACGTCTCGGACCCTCAGCGTAAGCGGCATAAAGACGACCCTCCTAGAGGATATTTTTGCCCTGTCTTGCTTATAAATCTTTTTTGCTTTTTTGAAGAACGCAGAACAAGCACTTATATGAATCACGTCGTTGAAAAGAATTTTAAGAGATGACATCGTCGTTCCTCATGGACAAGGGGCAAAGACCATAAATGTTATTCCATGGCCCTCCTACCTACTTAGTTAACAAGACCTTCGCTTCATCGGTCCCCTCTCAATATAAGCAGTACTATGGCTCAAGTTCAAGCTCTCTACGAACCCTCCCTCTAGTGATGGAGGTTAACGATTTAATAACGTGCGTTCAGCGTCATCAATTCCCTCTTAAAGTTGCCTTGGTATCACAGATGGATACTATGCCATGTCCCCAGCACAGCATTACAATCTCGAAAGACATAAAGCCCGTCAAGTGAAGTCGTTGGTGCTCGATCTGAACTATGAGCTCTCAGCAAAGCTTAAGCCGAAGCTCGTGGCCAGTAGTCTAGGTTTAAGTCATGGCGGAGGAGAGGCCGAGCTGGGACGAGTACTTCATGAGGATAGCCCACGTAGTGGCCTCGAGGTCCACGTGCCTCAGGCGAAAGGTCGGGGCGGTCCTCGTCAAGGACAAGAGAATTCTGGCCACGGGCTACAACGGCGCCCCCAAGGGCCTGCCGCACTGCAAGACGTGCCTTAGGGAGGAGCTCGGAGTCCCCTCGGGACAGAGGCACGAGCTCTGCAGGGGAGTGCACGCGGAGCAGAACGCCATAATACAGGCGGCGGTCTTCGGGGTCAGCACGAAGGGGGCAATCCTCTACACCACCACATTCCCCTGCATAATATGCGCCAAGATTCTGATAAACGCCGAGGTCGAGGAGATAGTCTACGACTCCGACTACGAGGACCCAGAGTCCGCGAAGATCTTGAAGGAAGCTGGCGTGAAGACCAGGAAGTTCAGGCTGAGGAGCTGACGCATGGGGCTCGTCGGCAAGGTATACGTGGACGGTGCCTCGCGGGGCAACCCGGGCCCCTCCGGCATAGGCGTCGTCGTGCTCGACGAAGAGGGCAAGGTGCTCCGTGAGCACTACGAGTTCCTAGGCCCGAGCTACACCAACAACCAAGCGGAGTACGTCGCCCTGCTTAGGGCCCTCGAAATATGCTCGACCATCTTCCCCAAGGGGGTCATCCACGTCTTCAGCGACTCAGAGCTCCTGATCAATCAGCTGACGGGGCGCTATAAGGTCAGGAGCCGGAGCTTGAAGGAGCTGTTCAGAAGCGTTAAGCAGAGGGAGAGGCTTTTCTCGAACGTCTACTACCATCACGTGGACCGCGAGCTCAACAAGAGGGCCGACGAGCTTGCGAACAGGGCAATAGACGAAGCCATGAGGGGAGGGGCAAGCGGTCGTCCCTCCAAGTGACCGTTCGTCGCCAACGCGTGCCATGGGCGAAGAGAAGGACTGCGAAGCCGTCATTCGAAGACCTCCAACTACGTCGGAATTTGAGCGCAACCCATCATAAATGCTATCAAGGCCAAGCCCATGAAGATGAGCATGAGCTTCTTGCTCTTGACGGCCCCTTCAGGCGTCGGCGACGAAAGCGCTAGCAGGGCCGAGGCCAGCAACCCCGCGTCGGCTACGAGGACTATGGGGAGGTACAGCCGATTTACGTAGCCCAGCCCCACAGGCGCGAAGCTCAGGGCCACCGCCGAGACCATGAAGGCGTAGGCAACCTCGGCCGCAGCCCTAGGGCCTTGCGATATGGCCAAGGTCCTTACCCCCCTGACCCTATCCCCCTCGACGTCCGCTATGCCCTTGACGATCTCGCGGCTCATGTTGGCCAAGAAGGCCATCGCCGAGAACAGGGGCACTATGCCCCCGACGCTTCTCGCAACGGAGGCGCCGTAGACGAAGGTCAATGCCACGCAAAGGCTGACGCAAGCATTCCCCGCCAAGCCGTACTTCTTCAGCCCTCCGTTGTAGGCCGTGAAGGCGGCGCACGCCAAGACGGCTACCGCAAGGGCCTCTAAGCTCATCAGCGGAGACAGCGCTAGGCCCGCGACCATCAACGCGATGGAGAGGAAGAGGGCCCTCCTAGGCCCCACCTCGCCGCTGGGTATCGGCCTCTGGGGCTGGTTGACCGCGTCAACCTCCCTGTCGAAGTAGTCATTCATCACCATAGATGAGGAGGAGAGGAGGAATGTCGAGGCGAGGAGGAGGAGCACCTTGATCATGTCGACGTGGGGCGAAAACCTCAAGGTTATGAACAGCCCTATCAGGGCGGCAACGCTCGCCATGATGCCGTTGACAGGCCTCATGAGCTTTAAATAGGGCGCGAGGGGGGCCACGGTCAGGGCCTCCAAGTCCACTCAGACCATTCCCTATTGACCACCACCGGCTGTGGCTTGCCGACGTACTCGCTTACGTCCTTAAAGACCCAAACGCCCTTGCCGCCCTTGGTCCTCCAGAGCACCGCCAGCACGTACTCGACCCTCCAATCCTCTCTTAGGAGGTGCTTGTACCAGCCCTCGTACCTGCTCCTCATCCTCTCGAGGTTCTCTGGGGGGACGGTCAAGCTGTTCTTCAGCGTCGACTTCACCTCCACCAGGGCCA
>Ga0326760_1000928_pt1 | contig 13748 bp, 3 predicted proteins | sample GCREP_S_FD_207668 | JGI IMG/M metagenome (GOLD analysis project Ga0326760, IMG submission 207668) | Hot spring sediment microbial communities from Geyser Creek Basin, Yellowstone National Park, WY, United States - GCR.EP_S | ecosystem: Environmental > Aquatic > Thermal springs > Near-boiling... | reverse complement strand
TCAGCGCCGGAGAGGAGAGATCTCACTTTATTCTCAACCTCAGAAAAAGCCACGCCCCCAAGATGACACAGATATATAAACATTGCAAACATCGCCGCGATCTGCGCACGAGACCCCGCGGCTCTCCTTATTCTTGTGTCGTCGCCAGCCAGGCTCCTTGCAGGCTCAAGACCGATGCGCACTATTTTTAACACTGAGGTTTCGCATCGATGTGAAGATCTTCAACACGGCGACGAGGCAGGTTGAGGACTTTGTCACGCACACGCCGGGCCTCGCCAGAGGTTACGTCTGCGGGATCACCCCCTACGACCACGTGCACGTAGGCCACGGCAGAGTCTACGTCTTCTTCGACATGTTTAGGCGCTACCTAGAGGCGAGGGGGTACGAGGTGAGGCTGGTGATAAACTTCACAGACATTGACGACAAGATAATAAACAAAGCCAGGGAGGAGTTCGGCCACGAGGCGTACAAGAGGTGGAGGGAGGTGCCTGAGCGCTACATAGCCGAGTTCTTCGAGCTGAACAAGAAGCTGTTTATCAAGCCCGCATACGCCTACCCGAGGGTCACCGAAAACGTGGAGGAGATGGTCAGCTGGATCTCCGCCCTGGTGGAGAAGGGCTTCGCCTACGCCGCCCCCGACGGCTCGGTCTACTTCGAGGTGTCGAAGGTGCCGGGCTACGGCGTCTTGTCGAGGCAGAAGATCGAGGAGCTCGTGGCTGGCGCCAGGGTGGAGCCCGAGCCGGGGAAGAAGAACCCGCTGGACTTCGCTCTTTGGAAGAGTTGGAGCCCCGGCGAGCCTTGGTGGAGCTCTCCGTGGTGTCCCGGGAGGCCGGGCTGGCATCTGGAATGCGTCGTCATGTCCACGAAGCACCTAGGCGCCCCCTTCGACTTCCACGGCGGCGGGGCAGACCTGATATTTCCCCACCACGAGAACGAAATCGCCATAGCCAAGGCCTACTTCGGCGTAGACAACTTCGCCAGGTATTGGATACATGTGGGGTACCTCACGGTGCGGGGCGAGAAGATGTCTAAGTCTCTCGGCAACGTCATAACGCTTAACGAGGTCCTCTCTAAGTACAGTGGAGAGGCGTTGAGGCTGGCCTACGCCATGAGCCACTACAGAAAGCCCATGGAGTTCAGCTTCGAGCTGTTGAACCAAGCCGAGGACATGGTCAAGACCTTATATACGGCCTACGACGAGCTGAGCCAAGCCGTCGCCGACGCGGGGGAGGAGGACAGAGAGAGGCTGGAGGTGGATAGATACGCAGAGGCCTTCTACGCCGCGTTAGAAGACGACTTCTCAACGCCGGAGGCGGCGCAACAGCTCTACGGACTGGCGCGGTACATAATCTCCACCGTGTTGCACAAGGTGGACAAGATATCCCGCGAGACGGCCCTGGCGACGCTTAGGAGATACACAGAGATGGCCGATGTGTTGGGCGTGTTGGAGAGACGTCAAGCCCCCAAGGAGCTTGAGGAGGCGGTCAAGTCGCTGGTGGAGGCCAGGGCGAGGCTGCGCCAGGAGAAGCAGTACGCGCTGGCCGACTACATAAGGCAGAGGCTCGCCCAAATCGGCGTGGAGCTCCACGACTTCGGGCCCAGGACGTACTACACCTACAGGCGGCGTCAAGGTTTTTAAAGCGGAAGGGCGGATAATACGTGGCAGGCCTAGGCGAAATACTGGAGGAGCTGAAGAGACTCCGAGAGGACTTCGAGAAATGGATTAAGATGGAAAAGGAAAGATAGGAGGCCGTGCTTAGACGGGAGAGGAACGTGGAACTAGACGGGGTCGACCTTATACTGCCGGCGGGCTTCGGCTAAATGCCTCTTCTGAGGACTGCTAGGAAGAGGCCCCCTAGGGCGCCGAGAACTACGGGCTCCACGCGGCGGAGCGCCTCAGTTGCGTCTACGTTTGGCTCCTTGCCAGATGCGAGGGCCCTCTCCACCAGGAACCGCGCCGCGAGCGTAAACGGGGTGGGGAACTCCGAGTAGAGTCTAGAGATTTTATCCACGAGGGCCCAGTCGCCGGTCGCCACGGCCCGCTCCACTAGGTAGCGGAAGTACGGCCTGGCGTCGGCTGGGAGCACGTCCACCGTCTCGTTGGCCGCCGCGTAGCTCTCCGGCGGCACGGCGAAGCCCACAGACGAGGTCTTGTTCACGACGCCCATGTACTCCACGTATATTGTGAAGTTCACCAGGCCAAGCCTGTCGAAGTCGCCCACGACACGCACCCGCCCATCCACGGGGGAGCCGCCCAGAAGGGCACGCCCGGAGACGCCGCGTAGGGGGAATATCGGCAACCCCCTCAGCCTGCCCAGCTCGACATATCTCGCCTCAGCCGTCAAAGAAGCCCACGCCACCTCGGCCACGGCCTCGGTCACGTTGGTGCGGGCGCGTAGCTTAAGGACGCAAGGTCTCTCGGATGTGAACACCAACGAGCTGTTAAGCCTCACGAAGGTCTTGTTGGCGGCACAGCCAGCGGCGTCAACCACGACGCCTACGCCCAGGGGAGGCTCCACGCGTCCCTCCACACCCACCACGACGGGGAGACCCACGGGCACCTTCGGCGGAGCGCGTATCGTGAGGTTGACGACGCGGTAAGCCACCGCCCACGTGTAGTTCACATACGGTCCAAGAACAATAGACAAGTTGTAAATCCCCGGCTCGGCAAACCTCGGCAGATCCATGCGGATCCTGGCGCCGCCTGGCTCCACATACACAGACCTAGAGAAGGGCCCCACCTGCAACGTGGAGTTCACGTATAGGCCGGGGGACGCCGCGATCTCCACCTCTATAGACGTCGGGACCCCCACCTCCACGACGACTGGCTTAGCCCAAAGAATCAACTTCGGCCTCTCCACTTCGACGTAGCCGAACCCGTAATCAACCACGGCAACGCCGCCTCTTGCCTCCACTGCAACGTCGAAGGAGGCCTCCCCCACGACTCCGCGCCCCAACACGACGTAGGTGTAGTTAGGCGGGGCCGTCACCGTAAGCGTCACCTCAGCCGCCTCGCGGCCCCCCTGCACGAGCCACCGCTTAAGCCGGGCCTCTGCCTGCGGCGGGGGAGCGCTGAGAGGCAACGTCAGCCTTCCAAACGATGTATCTACGGCGAAATTAAGCGTGGGGCTGAAGGGAGCCCTCCACTCGACCGAAGTGCTGTTAGATGTGCAACTCCCCCTCTTTACGTTAAGAGTGACGGCTCCAGAACCTACATTAACAACGTAGCGGGCATCCGTAGAAGGCCCACAAACCTTCAACGTTACGTTGAATAGTCCGTAAAACTCGCTAGGCGAAACCACGCCCTTGATGAGAGTTGCCGATATCTCAGGTCGCGGCAGTGAGACCGTCACAGTATAACGCTCCCCAAGCGAAACATATCTAATGGTATATGTGTCGTTGTAGCGATACGACAACACCACGAGGCTTGGCTGCAGGGGGGCTACGTTTACATTTTCAAACCTCACCTCCACGTTGCCCGCAACCTCCACGTTATGACGTATCTCGGCTAATAGAGAAACCACGCCGTCTTTAACCACGGCGCTGATGGGCATCACGTCTGTTCTTACAGACGGCGCTTTGATAACACGGGCGGTAAGAAGCCTGCCCACAGACACCTCAACACGACGAGATTCACCTGGCCGCAAAGCCACGGTTTTGTTAAACACACCGCCGCCGTACTCCCCAACTCTATCTCCATCCACCCTCACAGTTCCACGAAGCCGAGCCCACGTGGGCATCCCAACCACGGAGATAGAGAGCGTGTAAACAAGCGCGGCCCCCTCAAGTCGCGGATTTGAAACAGTCACGTTAAGGGCGGGCCTTGGTATAGACACCACGCCCGCGACATATCCGTTGTAATACAGGGAGACGTTGGCGGGGAGGTCATTCACCGTGTAGTTGATGTCTTGACCGAACCTTGCAGTTAATGTGCCGCTCCAGCTGTCGAGGTCGAAGTAGAGGAAGTACGACGGTTTGTGTATGTCAACATCGGCGGACAGCAGGCCGCAGAACACCCTAGCCCCCTCCGGCGGCTGACCATCTGCTTGAAACTCCAGCCTGAAGGTGGCGTTGCCCCTCGGCAGAAACACGTCCACCGGCTTAAACCTGAGCCCGGAGCCGTTTAAGACGCAGCGGAGGGCCAGCGGGTTTTGGTTGTAGATAGTGACGTTGAGCGCGCCGCGGCCGCCTCTGTCTAGGTAGAGCGCGGGGGGCGCCACGGCCATGGCTGGGCGGGATAGGTTTAGGTATACGTAGGCCCACGAGCCGCCGTATTCAAGCGCCAAGACGTACCGCTTGAAGGCGCCGGTGAAGTTGTACACGCCGTAGCCGTCTATAAACTGCACCGAGGTGCCGTTGACCTTGACGACGCCGCTTACCCCTGCGAAGTTGTACTCCGCGTACAGCCTAACGGAGATTCTGCCCCCTCCCTCAAACACGCCATCCACCACCCTGGCCTGGAGAGAGCTGAAGTAGAAGACGAGGGCGGGCTGGAGGGTCTGGCTGGAGTTGTTGACAACGGCCACGAGGAGGGTGCTGCTGGTCACCACCACGTCTCTGTCCAGCGCTATGTTAGACGCCAAGCGCCACGTACCCACCCCCTCCGCGGAGATCCTCAACACGCCGCCCCGCGGCACAGACACATTGTAGTAAACAGCCGTGTAGCCGGGCAGATCCGGGTACTTACGGACGGCGCCCGGCGCCACCTCCACCACCTCTACGTCCGGCCTATACGTCACGCCGCCCAGCGAAATGCCCTTGGCGAGCTCCAGCAAAAACCTTACATAAAGCGACGCGGCGTCTTGACGCGTCGAAAACGCCGTCAAAACACTACTCCAGTTGCTACTTCTCTCGAGATACCACGCAACCACGGCGCTGTATTTATACCAATCGTACAACCGATCGCTACTAAGCACAAAGGGATTTACCCTATACAGCCTCTCTTGGAAGTACTTCTGAGGGAAGTAGTAAACCCCGGTGGCCACCGACGCCATGGCCTCCGGCACAGCCTCGTCGACCCACAGGTCCTGCAGATAGTGTTTATAGTATTCAAAAAAGACGTGGCCCACCTCGTGGTACACGAGCCTGGGCGTGTACTGCGGCTTAAACACGATCCTTACTATGCATCTGTCGCCTATCTCGGTGTCTCCGGCATAGGCGTTGGAGGAGTCTATCAATACTTGGTACTTAGCCCCCTGGCAAGGAGGGGCGGGCTTGAGGCCCTTGCTTACGTAGAAGCTGTAGGCCTCCTCCAGGTACTTAGCCAGGGTCTGGTCGTCGGGCGTCACGACGAAGTGCTCAGTCTCCAAGGCGTAGACGGCCACCGCCAAGAGCATCAGCACCAGAACCCAGCGCACGTTCCTTAACGGCTCGGTAAATATAAATATGAGCCGCAAAACACCTCCATGAACAAAACGGCGATCGGGTTGATAGCCCTGGGCATCGCCCTTATAGCCGCCTACCTGGCTCTGCAACAGCCGCCCGCGCCCCCCGGCGGCGTAGCGACCACCCCCGCTACCACTCCTACGGCCACCACGGCCACCGCCACCTCCCAGCCGCCAACCACCACCGCGGAGAAGCCAGAGACAAAGACGCAGACTGCGACGCCCACGTCTACGGCCCAGCCGCCGCGCGTGGTGTACGCCCCCTCCATAGAGGTGGCGGTTGAGACGCCCGGGGTGATAAACACGACGAGGCTCCCCATCTACATAAATTATACTATTGTCGTTAAAAACACGGGCAACGGCACAGGCGTGGCCGTGGTGGGGGGCGTTCCGTATGAGGTCGCCCCCGGGCAGGTGGTGAGGATAGCCGCGAACAAGACAGCTGAGCGGGCCGGCGAACATTCGGTGGAGGCCGTGGTCAACGGGACTAGGCACGTGAAGGCGGTCAGGGTGTACTACTACGCGCCCCGCCTCCATGCGGAGCCCGTGTATATAAACGCGACGAAGCTTCCGGCAAACCTCACCGTGGCGGTGAGGGTCAGCAACCTGGGCAACTTAACGGCGTGGGTGGGAGGGGTGGCCGTGGCGCCGGGCGAGACCAAGGCAATAAACACGACGATCTCGGTGGAGGCGGCTGGCTCCTACGTCGTGGAGGTGGGCGGCGTGGAGGTGCCGGTTACTGTGCGCTACTACGCGGCGGCGTTCGACTGGAGGGTGGGAGGCCCCTCTGAGGCGGAGGCGCTACCCGGCGAGACCTACGCCGCGTGGCTCTGGATAAAAAACACCGGGAACGCCACAGCCACCCTATCCATAGACGGCAGGGCCTTCGCGCTGGCCCCCGGCGAGGCGCTCAACACCACCAAGACCATCACGGTAGGCGCCGCGGGCACGTACAACGTGGAGTTCAGAGTCGTGGGGAGCCTCAACGCCACTCTGCGCCACGCCATACGGGTGAAGGTGGTGGCGCCCAAGGTCGAGATCGTGCTGTGGAGCCCCGAGCTCAGGCGGGGATGGCCGCCTCCCAATGGGACAGATGACACGTCGCTCTCGGCGGTGAGCAAGACAGCGGCTTTGACGTGGGGCTACATAATCACTACAAACGCCACCAAAAGGACCGTGGCGCTCGCCGTCGAGGGCCCAGGCGGCGTTGACCACTACAAGCTGGCGCCGGGCGCCGCCGCCTCCAAGAACTACACAGAGACCGTGCAGGTCCCAGGGGAGAAGACGCTGGAGATAAGAGTCAACTCAACCACATACAAGCTGAAGGTCTCCCTAACGCTAACGCCGCCCAAAATAACGGTAAAAGACATCTCTAGAATCGAGTTTACAGACAGCAGAAGTCTACTAGGCCTGAAGCTAAGTTGCAGGTCGGGGAGCGTGGAGGCCAGCATAGTCCTCGACATAGTAAGGATGACAGGCGCACTTACCTACACCCCCACGGGCAGAGCCGTCTCGGGGCAGATAACAGTGAACTCAGCAGGTGGTACCTACACAGGCGACTACAGCGGAAAAATCGAAGGCGGGAGCGGCTCGCTGTCTCTCAACGTGATAGGCCGCAGGATAGACGTGGAGTTCGACACCTCGCCGCTGAAGGTAACAAGGGTGCTTGTGGACGGCACTCCGTATAGTTGCGACGTCCCCACGGCGCTCGTGCCGCCTATATTTTACAAAGAAAGGCCGACAGCCACAGACGAGCCAGCCACGCAGTACGTCTTCCGCCTCCTAACTGCCTTCGCCAGAGGAGACAGCGACAAGCCCCAGTCCATCACTTGGAACGGGGAGTACGTCGAGGCCGTCGACAAAGGGGGAAACACCCTCAGGGTATACTTCGGGGGAGGGGAGATAAGGATAGAGGGGCCCCTAACCGCCGCCATCGTTATATCTCAATAGAAGAGAAAACTTTTTAAACGACCAGCATTCGATGAGTTATGCACAACCAAACAAAGACAATCCTAGCACTCCTAGTACTAACCGCCCTAGCGGCGGTGGCCTACGCCCAATATGGGCCTGGGCAGGCCCTGCCCTCCGCCTTCGACGTGATAATGCAGATAAACGATGCGAGGGCGGCGGCTGGCTTCGGAGCCGACTACGCTTTATGCACGCCATGGGAGAAGAGCCTGGGGCACTTCCCGCCGTATAAATTCGCCGCAGGCAAGAACTTCACGTTAATTATCCGCGAGACCGCGTCTAGCCCCAAGTACCCGTCCGTGTTCCAGGACTATAGGGTCTCCGCTGTGGCCAACGCCACAGGATTTGTCAAATTCGGCATAAACGTCCCCGCTGGTGTGGACGTGACTAAGCAGACCGACTGGTACGTGGCCATTGTGGTTGAGTGGCCGAGGCCGGGCTACTACTTCCTCATCTACAACAAGACCTTCACAGGCGCCAGGTTTATTGACGTCATCGGCAACCTCAGCGGCAGGCCGGAGCTCACTGGCACTAATAACTACACAGGTCCCTGGGGCGTGATACAGGTCAAAAACGGTGCCGGCAGATTCGGCAACCTATCCTCCAGCGTGATCCACACCTTCTACGTGGGCGTAAACACGCTGGGGAAGCCCTTCAGCCTAACCTTCACAAGAACTGTCACAATCGGAGGAACCACCATAACCCTCGACGACAACGTAGGCCCGGCCACAGGCCCCACGAACTACGTGAAGGGGTTTGACCCCGAGATAACCAGCGTGTTCGGACCCTTCACATACCTTGCTACGTATGTATCGTCCTTCGGCACAGCTGGTAAGGCCGACCTTAAGGTAGACACTTCGAAAGTCTACTACAACCACTACGTCTACATTTCAATTGAGGGTTCCAGAGGCGTGGTTATACAGAGCAAAAACGACAAGTTTACCGCCTCTGGCGGGTTGAGGCAGGTCGCGATTACGCTTAACAAGACGGCTGGCCCAGGCACGGGCGTCACGGCGCCGATGTCCTGCGGCTTAGTGATATGGAACATGACGATGTACACGGCGACCATCACCGGCCTGCTCGACCTCAAGGGCAACCCCATCTTCAACCCTGAGAACTTCAGGTACAAGATCCAGCTGAAAGTGGGCGACAACTGGGTCACCCTCGACAGGGCGCAGGGATCTTGGAGACTCGACCTAGCAGACGTCAAGGCCGTCCTGAACCAGGTATGCGGCACCATCAGCTCCTTCTCCGACATAATGAACTGCTACAGGATGCTCGGGCCAGACGGCTTCAGGCAGGCAGTGTTGAAGCTTTATGACCCAGTTACTCTGGCTAGGCTCGGAGGCCAGCTCCAGCTGACTAACAACGACGCAAAGGTGTCTACGGCAGACTTGACCACGAAGCTTGTGGTTGAGTACTCCTACACCGCTGGGCAAGACAGCGTGAAGGCGATTGTGCTTGAGGTCGCTCTGGCGGAGCCGGCTAACTTCCAAGGCGTTTTAAACGTATCGGTGTTGCCTGTTCAGATCAGGCTTTGGAGGTGGAGCAACAACACTCTGCCGCCCTCCGTGGCCAATCCGCGGGAGTACTTCTACACAGATCCACTTGACTTGGCCTCATTGAGGTTCGTGGTGGAGAGTGATGCTGTGTATGTAAATAGGATGGCTTACGACGGTGCCATCTCCTACGACCCCTGGCTGGGCCAGGTGGTTTGGACTCTCCCACCGTATCAGCCGGCGCCCGGCGTGGTCGGTAACGTCAGGCTCTCCTTATTGACGCTGTTTAACGCCAGCGGCTATCTGCCGATGCCGCCTCTCGTCGGCAACCTCACGAGGGGCGGCAAGATCCAGTACTTCAACTACACTGATGTCGCCGCCAATGCCAACTTCTTCAAACAGTTCATGATTGGGCTCGTCGGTAGCTACTCCTACAAGTTCAGAATATACAGCGGCGACACGCTGGTTGGCACCGCTAATATAGTAGCGTATTACCCGGTGATAAACTCCAGCGGGTTGCTGTACCACAGCAAGGCTGGCGACGCGTTGCAGGAAAAATACGACGATAATGAAAACACTGACATGTACAAGGTTCAAATTGTTCAGCCGGGCAGGTTCTACGATAGAGAGCATGTAATCCACATCGCGATTGCTAGGGTGTTCCAGAACATCTTGATGAAGGACGCCTGTGGGAACCCGATAATTGGAGTCAGCGCTGGCTTTGCTGGTGCCAGTATTTCGCTTGTGATGAACATCGGCGGCAGGAATGTTACAATAGCCAGGTTGCCTGTGAGTAGTGAGGTCCCCGTGGACATCATGGTGCCCATCGACGAGTGGGGCAATAAGCAACTTGACCTAAAGGGCGATTCCATAAGCGCCTACGCGGTGCTTAACTACTTCGGCTATACGCTCTACCCGGTAGACAACTTGACAAAGATACCGGCCTCCTCGCCGGTGTTGTTCAGGATACCGGTTAAGTTCGGCGTGGTGCGTAAGCCGGTGCTGTATCTGCCCATTGCGCCGCTGAACTTCAGAGTCTGGAGCCAGGTGGTGTCGGTTGACTACGACCCGTTGAAGGAGCCGTTGGCTGGCTTCGTGGTTAGGGTGCTCAGTACTGGCGGCACAGAGATTGCGCGTAGCATCTCTAACAAGAACGGATACGCGTACACGCCGAATGTACCTATCGGAGTTCCGATAAGAGTGCAGGTGAGGACCATTGTGCCCAGCTCTGACAAGCGGTGGTCTTACACCTATGAGCAGATTGATAGGAGCAACGACTACGCTTCTTATGCCAAATTCATGGGCCTTGCGCCTTCTGATGACGTCTACACTTTGGGCACCCGCGGCGCTATAGACAGCGGGCTGGTGGTGTACGACTCCAAGCTGTTGCTGGATGCCTCCAACGCCACGAAGTACATCTGCGCAAAGAACGCCATAGATTTGCCGGTTGAGGTCTACGACCTAGTGGTTAGGGTCTTCGACAAGACCGGCAAGTATCTGCTGAGGAGCCAGCCGGTGTTCCTCGGGCCTTATCCGCAGGCCACTAGGCCGTTCTTGCTAAACGTGACGCTTGTACTTGCAGATGACTACAGCCCATATGACAGAGCATCGATGTGGAGAGACTACACTGTCGGCGACTTCAAGATATTGACCGACTTCCGCGCCATAGGCATAACCGGCATGCGTAGCATCTACCTCAACCTTGCTCAGAAGTACCTTGACGACGCCAAGAAAGCCCTAGGCTGTCCGCAGTACACAACTGCCAACTACTCACGTGCTATCAACTCCTATGCGCTTGCCGCCATGGCAGGTTTCGTGGCCAACGCATCGACAGACAGATACGCCGCAGTATATCTGTTAAGCTCGCAGCAACCGAAGGATATTATTGATGTGTGCAAGATGACGCCGTCACAAGCAGGCGCGGCCGAGATTGCGAGGCTGTTTATCAAGGGCCAGAGGTTGAGGTTCGTGGTGTGGTACATGGGCCAGAAGGTGTTTGACGACTACGTGACCATTACCGGGCCGCTTGTTGACATCAAGGCCGACGTGTATCCGATTAACGTAACTACGTATACCAAGAGTATGAGGTTGCCAGTTGACACCTTCGTCGGCTTCACGCTGACCGACGTCTACGTAGGCCTTGCCTTGAACAAGACCGACGGGATGTTTGCCAACAAGACGCTGATGCCGCAACTGATCTCGCCATTTACATCCGTATACGGTACTTACCAGCTTGCTTATCTACTGGATAACGAGCTGGCTAAGAGTACGGGCTTCCCGTACAACGATCAAGTTGACGCTATTGTAGGCGGCACTACACAACGGACCTGGCTGTATGGCCTCTACAAGCCTGTTACATTTGGCGGCGACTTTGCGTATCTGCCCAACATAGTTGTCCTCCGCAACGCCACCACTCCGAAGTACCAGTTCACAGTCCTCAACAACTACGCCACATCTACCGTGACGTATAGAACGCCTAGAGACACCAGCATTAGCGGCTCTCTGCAAGTGCCCGCTGGTCAGTCTCTAACCTTAACGTTGAGAGGCGCAAAGATTGCGCCGGACCCAGCTAACAATGCCACTTATCTAAAGTTAACGTCTTACAACGGCACCGAGAATAACGTCGTTGTCCAGCCGCAGTTGATCATCTCTGGTGGGCTAGTGGTTATCAACGGCACGTACGTTAAGAACTATCTAGCAACCGTCGATGCAAACTATACAATAGTGCTGAGTGTTAACGCAAGATGCGGCTCGATAACGGTTGCCCCAGGCGCGGGTGACATCAGCGTTGACATCACCGTAAATGCTGGCAGTTGCCCAGCGTCTGTCACCTATGTAGCCACAAACAGGTCATACACCTACGGTACAATTACTGTGACTTCTGCGCCGAGCACCGAATACGCCGTGAGCTTTGACAGGTGGTTCCTCGTACCTTATGACTGGGTGTTGGGGCAGTACAACGTGTTGTACCACGCTACGGACATTGTCGAGAGGAATGACGTGTTGCGGGTGCTGAGCTACAACGGCACAACGACGAAGTGCGCCACACCGACTGCTGTGACGCAGGCTGGTGAGGATGATAAGTATACCTACGAGCTTACGCTGAGGGGCGTGGAGGTCGTTAACTACCGCACGTTGGAGGTGGTTCTGCCGTGGAAGGCTGCGGGCGGCGGCAAGGCTATTGTGAACATAACAGCATACAATATAACAAGTAACGGTAAAGCTGTGCTTCTAGACTTCAAGGTTTACAACCTTACGGACATGCTCGCAGGCACGAGAGGCACTAGGGTTGTTGTCACGTTGCCGCTGAACTTCGGCAAGGTTGCTACCAATGCCTACAACATCGTGACAAAGAAGTGGACGATTAAGTACGTGATCGAGTTCCAGATGTACGACCCGAAGACTGCTCCCATCAGCGTCTGCGCCACTAAGCTGGTGCCGCTTGCCGCTAACTACACCACAGTATCCATGTACGAATGCGGAGTGCCGCCTGCCCCCGGTCTGCCTGAGCGCATTGACCCGACGATTGTCGTATATGCCATAAACAAGACGGCGTCGATTCTAAACGGCTTTGACAGATCCTACGACGCCTACGGCGGGTTCGGCACCCCGATTACCTACGTGGTGAAGTCCGGCGAGGTGGCGCTTCTGCCGTCGTGGTACTACAAGACCGCGGTCGCCGGCTCACGCATCGCGAGGATATGGATAATTGCGGCAGGCGACGACCCATCCAAGGGCCCTGCTCTCGGCACTAAGTACTCTGCGTCGACGGTTAAGGACGACAAGGTGAGCATCAACATATACAAGTTCGAGAGGTACCTGGTGGTGAACTTCGTGCCTAACGTCTGCCCGGCTGGCTGGACGACGCAGACGTTCCTCGACGAGTTCGACGGCTCCGGCAGAATTATCGGCCTCGGCTTCGGCACCTCCGGCACCAGCACGCTGGTGCTGAGCAACTACACCAAGGTGCCTATGTGGAACTCCACCGCCATGTGGCTCGCCGGCGGCGTGTTCAGACTGCCGACTGTCGCCCTTGACGCCTTAACTGTGCAGAACACCGCCGACTTCCCGATCGTGGTTGGCTCGCTGACTGTCAGATACCGCGGCGACAAGTACTCCATACCCATGTCGCCGTTGCGCGTCGACTCCGGCAAGACCGGCACTGCGTTGCTAAACGGCTACGGCTTCGGCAGGACCTACATGTTCAACGTCACGGACGTGTGGGCGTTTAGGCTGGTGCAGCCCAAGTACGAGTACAACGTAGGTGCGTACCACGCCGGTCTCTACGACGCCGCTAAGCACTTCGGCCTCGGCGAGGTTGATGTGACCAAGTACCTGAGGCCGCTTGAGGGTAAGTATTTCGTGCAGAACGTGCTGTACGCCAGCCACGCCGAGACCTCCGACTGGACCTTCAAGATACTAAACGGCAAGATCACTGAGACCACCAGAGGTAGGTGGGGCGACTTGACCGTGTGGAGTAACGACACTGACTACAAGTACGTGTTCAGCTTCCCGACTCTGCCGCTGAGGGAGATACGCGACTGGAACGACAGGCCGCTTGCGAACCAGACCATTGCACTGTTTGACAGAAGCGGGAGGCTGTACGCCGTGGTGTACAGCGACAGCCGCGGTAGGCTGGTGCATCCGTTGCCAGACATATCTGCCATAGGCCAGACCAACGTGGTGAGGGTGGCTTGGTACAACGGCTACTTGGTGGAGTTGCTGAGAGGCAAGCCTGAGTTCACCATATGGATCTACGACCAACTGATTTCCAGAGACGTCACTGAGCTGGGCGACGCCTCGGCTAGTAGCAAGATAAGGACCTACGTCTATCCGCTGACGGTGACGGTGAGGGACGACGCAGGTAGGCCGTTGACCAACATGTACGTGAGGGTGG
>Ga0326760_1000927_pt1 | contig 13769 bp, 13 predicted proteins | sample GCREP_S_FD_207668 | JGI IMG/M metagenome (GOLD analysis project Ga0326760, IMG submission 207668) | Hot spring sediment microbial communities from Geyser Creek Basin, Yellowstone National Park, WY, United States - GCR.EP_S | ecosystem: Environmental > Aquatic > Thermal springs > Near-boiling... | reverse complement strand
TGTGCTGCGTGTTAGGAGGGCTGGGAGATGGTTTCTTGTGGATCCCTTGACTAGGGCTTTTGTTAGGGCTTGCATGGTTATGGGTATTAGTAGGGTTAGGAGTAGGGTTTTGATGAGGGCTATTGTTAGGGCTATTAGGGAGCTTAGAGAGGCCGTGTCAGAGGAGTCCAGGCTTATTAGGATTGGTGTTGGCCTGGCCTGGAGGCTCTCGGAGCTAGCCCATAGCTGGGGTCATAAGACTGCTATGGAGTGGAGGAATAATAGGAGCTACATAATATTGCAGGGGCTAACAATGCGGTGGCTTGCAAGATTATTCGGCGGAGTCATGAAGATCATGTAGGGTCTCGACGATGTTGAGCGCTTATCCTAGATGGATGCCTTCTGAAACATGTCTCAGCCATGAGTGAATCCATTCTCATACCAAGAAGGCTTGCTGACGAGCTGAAGAAGAGGGGCTTAAATGTCGAGGACGTAGTTATTGATGCGTTGTTAAAGGCTTTGAATGCTGATCCAACTATGGCCGCTGGGGTCCGGCTGGATATTGCCCGTAAATATCTTGAGGAGGGTGAGGCGTTAATTGATAGGGATCCTGTTCAGGCTAGTGAGAAGCTGTACAAGGCTTGTGAGGAGGCCATTAAGGCTCTGGCAATATACCATGGGCTGGGAGAGGTCTTGGCTAGGGTTGAGGAGAGGGGTAGATGGACTGTTACCGAGCTTGAGAAGGCTGTCGAGATCCTGAGTGATAGGATTGGCGAGTGGGTCTTGGCGTCATGGGATGCTGCATGGGCCCTGCATGTATGGGGGTTCCATGAGACGAGGCTTGATAGTGAGGCTGTTAGGAGGAGGGCGGAGCGGGTTAGGAGGCTGATCACCGAGTCTGGGAGGATTATTGGATGAGTAATGGTTCTATGGGCGGTGAGAGGCCGTTTATTGTCGCGTGTATCCCGGCTTATAATGAGGAGCTGACCATAGCTAAGGTTGTCTTGAGGGCTAGGAGGCATGTTGACAGGGTCATTGTATGTGATGATGGGTCTAGCGATATGACCGCTGAGATAGCCGAGGCCTGTGGGGCTGAGGTGATAAGGCATGAGAGGAATATGGGTAAGGGTGCGGCTATGCAGAGCCTGTTTAGGAGGGCTAGGGAGGTTGGGGCCGATATAATAGTGACCCTTGATGCTGATGGCCAGCATGATCCTGATGAGATCCCGGTTCTCGTCAATACTATGATTGAGATGGGGGCTGATGTTGTCATTGGTAGCAGGTTCCTGAATAGGGAGGCCGTGAACAAAATTCCGGCTTATAGGCGTGTTGGCAACATGATACTGAATGTGGTGACATCCGTGAGCGATGTTATGGATACTCAGAGCGGCTTCAGGGCTTATAGTAGGAGGGCTGTGGAGAGTATCCAGCCGACCGAGATGGGATTTGCCGTTGACTCCGAGATACTTTACAAGGCCTCGGAGCTGGGCCTCAAGATAGTTGAAGTCCCTGTAGGGGTTGAGTATAGGGTTCCAAGGCCATCTAAGAGGGGGCCGGTGCTCCACGCCCTAGACGTCTTACTCGGCATGGTGAAGCACTTATCCATGAGACATCCACTACTCTTCTACGGACTCCCGGGCGTAATCTCCCTCCTAATAGCCCTAGTATCCGGGTTAATACTCATCCACCTGTTTAACCTAACGAGATACTTCAGCCTCCCATTAGCGATAATCGCGCTTGGATGCGGGATATTAGGGGCAATATTATGCTCAACAGCATTAATGCTATGGATACTAATAAGCTTGATAAGAGAAACTAAATGAGGTTTGCTAAGTACTATTGCTTAACCACTCTTGATCATGAAGAATTCACGCTAAGATGCCCAACAAAGCTTGATTATATAAGAGATGTGAAATGAAGGTTGCGATAATTTTAGGTACAAGGCCTGAAATAATAAAGATGTCGCCCATAATAAGAGCGCTGGAACAGAAAGGTATGGAGTTCTTTATACTTCATACTGGGCAACACTACTCTTACAACATGGATAAAGTCTTCTTCGAACAATTGAGGCTTCCTCAACCGAGATATAATTTGAGGGTTGGTTCTGGAACACATGCTGAGGAGACTGGTAGGATGATGATTGGAGTAGAAAAGGTCTTGGTGGAGGAGAAGCCGAGCATAGTCCTTGTAGAAGGGGATACGAATACCGTACTTGCTGGAGCTTTAGCCTCGGTGAAAATAGGAATACCTATAGGCCATGTGGAGGCAGGCTTAAGGAGTTTTGATAGAAGCATGCCTGAGGAGATAAATAGGGTTGTGGTGGATCATATTTCAGACTTGCTTTTTGCACCAACTAAGACTGCTGAAGGTAATTTACTTAGGGAGGGCATCCCAGAAGACAGGATATTCGTGACCGGGAATACTATTGTGGATGCTGTTTATCAAAATCTCCAGCTAGCTGAGGCGATAAATGCGCCATTTATTGAAGATGATTATTTCCTCGTAACTGTTCATAGGCAGGAAAACACGGATAACCCTACAAGGCTTAAAAACATAATTGAGGGTCTAAAATTGGTGAAAGAATACTTCGGCATACCAATAATATATCCGATTCATCCAAGAACCTTGAAAAGGATTAGAGAATATGGCATTAATACGGAGGGGTTAAATCTTATAGAGCCGCTTGATTACTTAAGCTTTCTAAAGCTCGAGAGTAGGGCTAAGCTAATATTCACGGACTCCGGTGGCGTACAGGAGGAGGCATGCATCCTGAAGGTTCCCTGCGTAACGTTAAGATATAATACTGAGAGGCCTGAAACAATAGAGGTTGGCGCAAATATACTTGCAGGCACAGAGCCTAAAGAAATTCTAGAAAAAGCGAGGATAATGATCGATGCGAAAAGGGATTGGGAAAATCCATTTGGTGATGGTAAAGCTGCTGTCAGAATAGTAAGTATTATAAGTGACTTGGAAGATAGCGGTAATCTGGTTAAGAGGTGAATATTTTTGGCGAAGATACTAGTTACAGGTGGGCTTGGGTTTATAGGGTCGAACCTTGTGAGGGAGCTTAGAAATAGGGGTCATGATGTTTGGTTCTGCGATTTAATGCATTCTCATGATCCTAAATCTATTAGATGTGATGTAGGTAAGTATAGACAGGTTGAAAGACTGTTTGATCAACATGATTTTGAATATGTCTATCACTTAGCAGCGGAGTATGGTAGGTGGAATGGTGAGGATTATTATGAAAATCTATGGTTAACGAACGTCGTTGGGACGAAGAACATCATAAGGATGCAGGAGAAAAAGAGGTTTAAGATGATATTCTTTAGTAGCGCAGAGGTATATGGGGATTATGAAGGTGTGATGCGCGAGGAGATACCTGAGAGGATCCATATCCATCTACTTAATGACTATGCGATGACGAAATGGGTGGGTGAGATGATGATTAAGAATTCGGCCATGCAGTATGGAACTGAAACCGTAATAATTAGGCCCTTTAACGTCTATGGGCCTGGAGAACATTATCATCCATATAGAGGCTTCATTCCCAAGTTCATCTACCATGCCCTACATGGTATACCCTATACAGTTTACTTGGGCCATAAACGCACGCTTGAATATATCGATGATTTCGTAGAGGCTGTTGCAAATGTTGTAGATAACTTTAAGGCCGGAGAGGTTTACAATATAGGTGGAGATGAAGTTTATGAGGTCAAGTATATCTCGGATTTGGTGCTCAAATGTGTGGGCCGCGATGACTCGATAGTAACTTATAAGGAGGCTGAGCCTTTCACCACGAAAGTAAAGACTCCAGATTCTACTAAAGCGAAGAGGGACTTGGGCTGGAGGCCTAGAGTCAAGCCTGAGGAGGGCATACCACGGACGGTTGAGTGGTTTAGGAAGGTTTATGGTGAATGATATGGCGGTTAAGCAGGTCTCACCTTACTTTGACATAAGCGAGGAGGTTCTAGAGCATTATAGGGGCAAGAGGATTCTAGTAACAGGTGGGGCTGGGGCTATTGGAAGTAACTTGGTCAAAGCATTGCTCGCAGCAGAACCTGAACGTGTAATAGTTATCGATGATCTCTCTTCAGGCTTTAAGTGGTTGCTACCGGAAGATCCACGTTTAGTGTTTGTGCAGGGTAGTGTGCTCGATGATGAGAAGCTCAGGTACACCTTTAGCTTCAAGCCCCACATCGTCTTCCATCTAGCCGCACATTTCGCAAACCAGAATAGTGTTGAGCATCCGGAGACCGATCTTCTCGTAAACGGGTTGGGAACACTTCGCACTCTCCAATACTCGTATTTGGCGGGCGTGCAGCGCTTCGTTTTCGCCTCCTCAGGCTGTTCAGTATATGGAAGTCAAGCACCATTGCCATTGAGGGAAGACTTTGTATCCCTGCATCTTGATACGCCATACCAGATAAACAAGCTTGTTGGCGAGCTTTACTGTAATTATTTCCACGACTACTATAAGCTCCCGGTCGCGATAGCTAGATACTTTAATGTTTATGGCCCGGGAGAGGTCCCCGGGAGATATAGGAATGTTATACCGAACTTCATGTGGTGGGCTATGCATGGTCAACCATTGCCGATAACGGGGACGGGAGAGGAGACCAGAGATTTCACATATGTAGGAGATATAGTTGATGGGACTCTTAGGATGGGTTTTGTGGAGGAGGCTGTTGGAGAGGCAATAAACCTTGCATCAGGGACCGAAACAAGGATAATAGACTTGGCAAACTGGATAAATGAGATTACCGGAAATAAGGCTGGTATAGTATTCAAGCCGAGGAGGGATTGGGATAAGGCTGTTAGGAGGAGGGCATCGATAGAGAAGGCGAGGAGGATACTTGGATATGAGCCCAAGACAGATATGAAAACAGGGTTGAGGAGAGTTTATGAGTGGATGAGGGAGAACTTGGATAAAATAGAGAGGAGTGTCAGGTTTTAAGAGAATGCACGTGCTAATACTCTCACAAATCTTTCCACCAGACATGGGTGGAAGCGCCACGAGAGCATATAATGTGGCGAAGGGGCTTGTATTGAACAATGTGAAGGTCACCGTTATAGCGGGCTTCCCACACTATCCTACGGGGAATGTTCCAAGGCACCTTAGGAGAAAGGCTTTATCAATAGATTATATGGAGGGCTTTAAAGTCATAAGGACATATGTGCCTCCAATAGCGGCAAAGGGCTTAGCCAATAGAGCAATCTTATTTGCATCATTCATCATCTCCTCGATATTTCCAATCTTCTTGGTGAGGAGGATTAATGTTATATTCGCTTCAAATCCACAGGTGCTAGCAATATTTCCAGCATTAATATACAAGATCTGCCACAGGTGCCCGATAGTTCTGAATGTGGATGACCTGTGGCCTGAAGACCCCATAGATTTAGGCCTAATAAAATCCAATATCTTTAAGAAGATCGCCAGAATGATAGCAAGGATAGCATATTCTATGGCGGATGCCATAGTCCCCATAAGCCCGGGATACGTGAAAGTGATATGTGAGAGATATGGTGTAAGCCCGAGTAAAGTTCACGTGGTAAGGGCTGGGGTGGATTTAAGAAGGTTCAAAGCTTATGCCAAGTCCAATGGAAATGTGTTCAGGGTGCTATACAGCGGGGCATTCTCTGTCGCATATGACTTCGACCAAGTATTGCTTGCCGCAAAGCTATTGGAGGATGTTAAGGATGTGGAGTTCATATTGCAGGGCGGAGGGGAGCTAGCGCCATACCTAAAGGCCAGGGTAAAGGAGCTCAAGCTTAGGAATGTGAAGATAGTGGACAAGATCCTGAGTAGGGATGAGGTTGCAAAACTGCTCAGTGAGGCCGATGCATTAATCTTACCACTAAAAGACTTTGGAAGACCATATCTCGGAATATCCTCAAAATTATATGAGTATCAGGCGATTGGAAAGCCTATAATATGCTGTGCAGATGGCCAGCCAGCAGAATATGTGGAAGAGACAAGATCAGGTATTGTGGTTAAGCCTAGTGATTATGAGGCCTTAGCTAGAGCTGTACTTCATTTAAAAAATAACCCTGACTTGGCTAGAGAGCTTGGAAGCTCTGGAAGACGCTACGTCGAAGACAATTTATCAATAGAAGGTATAGGGAGAGAAATGGTGGCTGCCTTCAATAAAGTTCTTAGATGTTTTAGAGAATAGCATTGATGGATCTTATAAGTTGAAATTAAAATTGCTCAAAAACCTCTAACATGAAAATTTTACAAGTTATACCTTATTTTCCTCCCGCATATGCTTTTGGCGGCCCAGTTAAGGTAGCATACCAGATTTCAAGAGAGCTAATTAAAAGAGGCCATGAAGTAGTCGTATACACAACCGATGCCAAAGATTTTAACTCGAGATTAGAAATAGATTCTGGTGACGTTGCTGAAAAGATGAAAATTTATCGTTTCAGAAATATTTCCCTAGCATTAGTTAAGAGACTTAAGCTCTTCATAACTCCTCAGCTTACTTTATCTGCGAGAAAGGAGGTCGGGAACTTTGATATCATACATCTTCATGAATACAGAACATTTCAAAATATTATAGTCCATTATTACGCTTGTAAGTACAATGTTCCATACATTTTGCAGGCACATGGTTCACTTCCCAGAATTGGTGCTTGGCCTAGGTTGAAACGGGTTTATGACGCTTTATTCGGCTATAGATCATTAAGAGATGCTACTAAGGTTGTTGCTCTTAGCCATGTTGAGGCTGAGCAGTATAGGGTTATGGGTGTGCCTGAGGAGAAGATTGCTATTATACCTAACGGAATAGACTTATCAGAATATGTTAATCTGCCACCTGAGGGAGCATTCAGGAGGGCATTCAACATTCCAGAAAACATGAAAATTATTCTTTATTTAGGCAGAGTCCATAAGACCAAGGGTATAGATCTTCTCATTAGAGCTTATGCTCATCTTAGAAATAAAATGAGATGTAAGGATGTTTTTTTAGTTATAGCTGGGCCAGATGATGGATATTTAGGTGAAGCTAAGGCTTTAGCAAATTCGCTGGGATTATGTGGTTCAATAATATTTACGGGATTCATAAGTAATGAAGATAAACTTAAGGCTTTAGTAGATGCAGAAGTGTTTGTTACTCCTTCATTCTATGGTTTCCCTATGACATTTCTCGAGGCTTGCGCAGTAGGGGTACCAATAGTTACAACGAACTTAGGAGAGACACTAGAATGGATCAATGAAAACGTAGGCTATATTACTCAACCTACACCTCAAAATCTCGCTGAAGCAATTCATAGAATTATTTCTGATGATAGATTACGTAGAAAGTTTTCCGAGAATTGCACAAAAATTGTAAGGTCGGAGTTTTCAATAGAAAAAGTGGTGGAAAAATTAGAGAAACTCTATGAAGAGGTAGTTGAAAAGTAACATTTATTATGAAATATGAAAAGAGAATTCGAGTAATGTGTATGAAAAACATAAGGTGGTGAGATAGATGTCTACTTCGTTGCGTGTTGCTATTGTTGGTTGCGGACAGATCGCAGATGAACATCTGAAAGCTTGGAGAAATGTGGGCGCTAAAGTGGTGGCACTTTGCGACAAGAACGTTACTTTAGCAAAGACTAAGGCGAAGAAATGGGGGTCAACGATATTATAAAGATGTTTCACGTATGGTCGACAGCGAAAAATAGATGCAGCATCAATTTGTACGCCGCCTAATTTTAGGTTAAGTGTTATCGAACCCCTTGTAGAGAGGGGTGTGCATGTAGTAATTGAGAAACCATTCGCAATGTCCATTCCCGAAGCTGAGAAGATGATAGAGTTAAAGAATAGATATCATGTAAAACTTACCGTGGTTCACAGTTGGCTTTTCTCACATATAATGAGGAGAACAATGCGCTTTTTAGCGAGTGGGGAGATAGGTGAACTACTGGGATTCGAGATGAACATGCTTCACACTAAAGATGATCCTATGGCCGCTAATCCCCCCACTGGTGCCATTCAATGATTGCTGGGCGTTTTGGCGAAGATTTACCTCACCCACTATACGTAAGCCGGGCTATTTTAGGAGACGTAGAGGTCAAGCAGATTTTAGGCTCAAAACTAGGAAGTTATCCTTGGATGCCGATAGACGAATTCCGGGTATTACTCGGAGATAGAAAAGGAAGAATCGCCTCAATTTACATATCGTTTAACACAGCACGGCCAGAGACAACATTAAAAATATTTGGAACAACCGGAATACTTGAGGTAAATTTGTCAAAATAATATTTTGATAAAGAAGCATTACGGGGAAATTAAACCGATGCAGGTGACAATAGATGTATTACGATCTATAATGGATCACGTAACCTCACTAAGCTCCATTGGGGTTGCTATTTTAACAAGGCAATATTAAGGCATGCACACTGAATTTATTAAAGAATTTGTAAGAAGCTTGAAAGACGCTGATGAACCTCCTGTAACCGCGGAAGAGGCACTACAAATTACAAGACTGCATTTAGGTTTATGCTTTGAAATTCATAAGCTCTATTATATTTCTTAATGAACAAATTCTGAAAGGGCCTTTCAATGAACAGTTGTAATAAATATGAAACTATGATAAAGGTATACAAGTAACTTTTGCATCTAAGAGAGTGATAAAGAAAAATATTTTTAATATGGGAAATTAAAGAATTTCGAAAAATGAATAATAACATTCTAACGTCTATTTACTTGATAATGGGCGGTGAGTTTTATGGTACTGGAGGTTGGGCAAAATATGTTAAAGAGCTGGCTTATTTTCTAACCAGTCATGGCTATCAGGTTAAAATTGTTTATAAAATGGGGAAAAATTTCTCTTATCATATTAAGATCAAAATGAACTATTCCGATAATATAAAATTTAACCAGACTAGGGTAATATCAAAACTCAGCAGAATATCTTCATTTTATTGGCTGTCACATCTACCAAATCCATTAACAGTTATCCTAGGAGTAATAAGAACTATGAAAGAAATAAGATGTGATAGAGTTGTTCAAAAAATTATACATGCCCATGATTTATCTTCTTCATTCTTTATCGCTTTTTTGCTATGGAAATTTCTTAAGGTGCCTTATGTAGTTCAAGTTCATGGTTTTCCGCTTAGAGAGTGGAAGATAAAATTGATGAGGGCAGATGTTTTGACAAGAAAATTTGTATGGTTTTTAACAAAGATGTTACATATCATAGCAATATATCTAATTAAGAACAGTTCAGCTTTATTACTAACAAATAATAATGAAGTTAAGTCTTTTTATGAGGGCTGCGGAATATCTTCTGATAGAATAAAGGTGGTGCCGTCGGCTATAAATTTGTGTGAACATAGAAAGCATTTATTGTTAAAAAAGGAAGCCAGAAAAAGTCTAGGGCTGATGGAATCAGAGATCGTAACTATAGGTTATGTTGGTGGATTAAAGCCTGAAAAGAATGTGGGAATACTTATAAAAGCATTTGAAGAGTTTGTGAAAAGCTACCCTGATGCAAAGGCTAGGCTCCTGATTATTGGTGATGGCCCTATGAGACCGGTCCTCGAAGAGTATGTTAAAGAGCATAATATTGATGGCTATGTCTCCTTTTTAGGCTATGTTCCGGATGCGTATAGATTCTTAAATGCGATAGATATTTTTGTTTTGCCTTCTCTAAGTGAGGGGAGCCCGATTGCTCTAATAGAGGCTATGGCGTGTAGTAGAGCGATAATTGCCAGCAACATACCGGCTATTAAAGAGATTGTTGAAGATGGCAGGGAGGCCCTTCTATTTGATCCCCATAGCCCTGAGCAATTAAAAGAGGCGTTACTGAAGCTTTACTATGATCCAGAATTAAGGAAGACGCTTGGAAAGAATGCTAAGGAGAAGGCAAAGCAATATGATGTTAATGTGGTTTTTCCTAAAATAGTCAAGATTTACCAGAGGGTCTTAAGGAAACAAGATTAAACGATGAAAAATGTAAAAATGTGGAAAAATCAAAGATTAAGAATATTGTTTGTTCTCGGCTTTCCCAATCCATTCCCTGGTGCAGCTTGGACTAGAGTAGGCTTTTTTGCCACTCACTGGTCTAGAAGGGGTCATCTTATAGAAGTTTTGGGGGCCTTTGGCTATAGATCTTTAAGGAAAAGGGGTGTTAGGAAGGTTGAAAACGTAAATATCTTCAATATTATCCCTAATGTGGGTGTAATATCACCCCTAGCTTTTGTTTTAAACACCCTTATATCTTTCTTGGTTTCAGTCATCTTCCTGCTGGTTAGGAAACCAAACATTATTATCATCTCGGTTCCTCCTGGAGATGTAGGTATCGGGGCTATAATGGCCTGTAAGCTACTACGAGCAAAATATATAATAGACTATAGAGATGAGTGGGAAGATTATATGGTGAGCATCACAAATTCTAGGAGTAAAAAATCATTTTACTCCATTCTGAAGAAGTTTTTAACCAGCATGTATGCAAGGAGCCATCTTATAATTACGGTGACACCTGACTTTGCATGCTCTCTAAAGAGGAGGGGATTAATGAATGTTAGACTTATTCCTAATGGAGCTGATACTAAAGTCTTTAAGAAGTATGACAAAATCCTCATTAGAAAAAAGTTAGGCTTTAACGACGATGATTTTATAATTGTTTATAACGGCCTCATAGGCTGGTATTACAGATTAGACACGATCATTAAAGCTTTAACAAAACTTTCACAAAAAATAGAAAATATTAAATTTCTTATAATCGGGGAAGGACCGGATATTCCAAGAATACTTGCTCTATCAAATAGTTTGAACATATGTGAAAAAGTCCTTTATCTTGGAGTTAAAAATGACAAGAAAGAAATAGCAGAAATATTGTCAGCCTGTGACGTTGGGATCATACCAGGATTATATTCAAAAGGACAATTACCGGTTAAATTTTTCGAGTATAGCGCTTGTGAATTACCAACAATAGCTACTATTTATCCAGACTCATTGCTAGCTAGGCTAATAGAAATGTACGAATTAGGAATAGTAGTGCCACCAATGGATGAAAATAAGCTTACAGAAGCGATTTACTACATTTATAAAGATAAATACTTTAGAATGGTGGCGGGCAGGAGAGCAAGGCTATTTGTGGAGAAGCGATTCGATAGAAATAAGATTGCTGATGACTTTCTTAAGCTTATTGAGAATATGTTATATGGAAACCATATAATGCAACTTTGATTGAAATGTTCCGAGAAAGTGGTTAAAATTAGACAATCTTCCATGAAAATCCCAACTTTAACAATAGTTGTAATATTCGCGTTTCTTTTCTCATCCTTTACTCTATGGCTTATGGAATCTTGGATAAAATACCCACTCTTTCTATTTGAAGCTTTCGCAATTATCACTCTATATTTAGTCATTAGTAAGCATGACGTTAAGGTGACTATAAAACAAATGAAGATGAGATATCTAAACGCTAACTTGGTAATTGATTTACTTCTCGCTATTTCCGCATCGCTTCTCCTAATGTTCGATATACTAGGCATTAGGGAGGAATTATCAAGATCATTCTTGGCTTTGCTCTGCACATCTTTACTACCGGGATACGCTTTGCTGAATATATTCAGGCTTGCCCATTACTTTACAAAACTTGAGGGCATAATTCTCTCATATATCCTCAGCTACACATATACGGGGCTATTGGTCCTTGCTTTATTGCCTATAAACGAAAACATTCGCGGAACAATAATCTTGTTCAGCTACATTGTGTTAGGTATACTTTCCGCATTTAAGCATTTAAGTCGTTCCCAAACTTTTACAAAAGAATCATTTGCAAGGAGGATCGACATATTAGCCATCCTGCTATCCATGGTTTTCTACATTCTCTCCTTCTACTTTATATATCCTAGTTTCGCTTTACTACCTGGCACTGATATTTCTCGGCATTATGCTTGGAGCGTGGTTTTGTGGAGGACGCCAGAGCTCTACTCTGCTTCTCAATATTTCCTAGCCCACTTACATGAGGCGGCCTTTGTTAATCTCTCAAAAGCATCGTTAGCAACTGTTAAAATGACACTTGTGTTGTTAAATCTAACGATGCCATTCGCATTCTATGCAATGGCTAAAAGCTACATAGAGAACATTGACAAGCGATTGCCCGCAATCTCCACAATCTTCTATTCCATTTTTTCAGGTTTTGCATGGATTTATCTAGCGAGATTAAAGCTTAGTGGCACTCAAGGATCACAACTAAGTTTGCTTGGCATTGTTAACGATAAAGCTTACAATGGCGCAATGTATTTAGCTCAACCTTTCCTATGGTATGTACCTCTTTCCTTCTCCTTCACAATTTTCATTACACAGCTAATGCTTCTTAGAAAACTAGAGATAAAGGAGAGAGATTTTGTAATAATTTTCTCCTTGCTTCTCATGGCCAGCTACATGTCGCATATAACAGAGGCGGTAGTATTAACGCTTTTCCTAAGCTTTTACGCGCTCTTTTCAAGGAGTAGGGAAATTAGGATTGATGACGCTATTAAAGCATCCATTATAAGCTTTGCCTCTCTACTTGTACTCTACACAATATTACAATATGGGTTTGCTGTGAAGATGACTGTCCCCTTACCTGGAGGACCTTTTTTGATAATAACGCTTTTACTTCCTATGACTACACTAGCAGTCGTATATGCTTTCAGGAAATTAAGTACTCAAGATAGGCTGATCCGATCCTTTTCGAGGCTGGCCGTCAAACCATCTATTATAACGATTTTCTATGCAATCTCTTTTATCTATATACTAGGTCTCCTAATGTGGATTGTAGGAGTACAATCTTTCAGCACCAAAATGGTTGTGGATGTGGAATTAGTACCATGGTTCATGTATCCAGTTATCTTAGGAGTGCTAGGATTGTTAATACTAATTAGCACATACTATTTAATACAAAATCATAAAGACAAAATGTTGCTAATACCGTTCATAGCTCTTATAATATTCTCATTAATCTTTGGCAGAATATTAACATTCATTAATATCAACTTCTTTGATGTTGGCTATTGGGAAAAGCGTTTTACAGCATATCTTCATCTGGCCTCTGCAACTATAGCTCCTGTAGCTATAGTTAGGCTTTTTGAGAGCAGAAAATTATGCTGGTTTAACATTAAGAAAACTATAATCGTAGCAATGATTGTTTGCCTTATTGTAATCTGCGGGCTTCAATCCACATTTACTGTTGTGGAATACTGGAACGCTATGTCAGTTTATAAGCCGAGTCAGGAAGAAATGGATGCGGTAAAATTTTTAGCCAATATCCTGAAAAACGATAAATATGCTTACACGATAACATTGACACAGTATTCGTATGATGTTTTAGCTTTCTCAGCACCACCATATAGGTTAACCGGGATGCAGATAGTATATACCGCAAAAAATCCTGAGATGGTGCTCCTGAGCGCGAAAGCTCATAATCTGTCTCATGCCTACCTTTATGTGCATAAAAGGGATTATGATGTCTTGAACAGGTATTTGGAGAGCTGGCTTGCTAGACATTTAGTCCCCATGTTACCAATAGTCTTCAAAAACAATGAAGTAACGATTTATAATCTCTCCAGCGTCTCATTTCCTCAACCGAATTCAACTGCAGCTTTGGTGATACCATTCGATGATAGTATTGACACCAAAGAAAGATGGCTTTATGCATATGACGTGCTCTCTTTGGGAGGATATAATTACACTGTAGTATATGACCTAGATCAGAACATATTTTCATACGACATATTAATTCTCTCCTTTGATCCTCCGCAAAAGAACATAATTAGAGGCGAAATTAACGATAATTTTACTCGAAAGGGAG
>Ga0326760_1000925_pt1 | contig 13780 bp, 13 predicted proteins | sample GCREP_S_FD_207668 | JGI IMG/M metagenome (GOLD analysis project Ga0326760, IMG submission 207668) | Hot spring sediment microbial communities from Geyser Creek Basin, Yellowstone National Park, WY, United States - GCR.EP_S | ecosystem: Environmental > Aquatic > Thermal springs > Near-boiling... | reverse complement strand
AGGAGTCTATCACAACCACTTTATGGGAAGTAATATTTCCAGTTAAGGTGAATGCCGGAAAAAGCCAGCTTGAGTCCTTCCTCAGGGGGCTTGATGCGGCTCTTCTGGGACTTCCCGGCGAGAAATTCTCGCATTTAATTTGAAAAATCCTCAAGATCAGCTCCGCGGCTTCACTAAGGAATCTCACGAAGAGATCCATGCTATTTTAATCTCTTAGAGCGTCTGATAGGTTTCGAGAAGCCTTTTCACTATATTATGAACGTAACCTGCTTGGCTCAATGCTTCTTCAGCATCCTCCTCGTAGTAGAGCTCATCCGGAGGTGTTCCACTCTCCTCATCCCCATACATAGAGGGCTCCCTCTCCCTTCTGAGCTTCCTGGATGCTATTGAGAGCCTCTTTATCTCCTTCTGAAACCACTCCGGGAACCTGCCCGATTCCCTTCTCAACACGGGTCCGACATCGCGCCACTTGGGAGACTCAACCCCTGCGATCCTGAGGGCGGCCTTCAGTGATAGTTCTACAGCTTCTTGGCATTGCCTCACTACATATGGGTAGTTCCCCTCCTCAAATGCCTCTCTAGCGTGCCTCAACCTCTCCTCGGCCTGCTTAACATATGACTTGGCCATCTCAACGTTGTTCAAATCTCTATAACCTCCCCGAACTTATAATCCCTCTTTAACCTCCAGTACCACTTCTTCCCCAGCCTAACTCTCTCAGCTCCCAGTTCTTCAAGCCTTTTCCTCAATTTCTCGAGTACTCCCGAGAAGAAGCCGTCCCTATCGAAGAGGATCACGGCATCCTCAACCATATCTAGATAGAGGGGCCTCATCCTCGAGGCCTCCTCAGGGGTCATGAGGATGGGGGAGAAGTCAATCCCATACCCCTTAGCCTCAATCTCCTCTATATTCAGGCTTTTTTCGAATTCGATGAAGAGATCTTGCCTTTTTAACCTTCCCTTCGGGAGATCTCTGGCTATTATCAGCAGGTCTATATCGCTATCTTCCCTCGCCTCACCCCTGGCCACGGAACCGTAGACAACGACAGATATCAGGTTCTCTCCCAGATTTTCCAGCAGGATAGAAGTAAGTTTCCTGAGCAAGCTCAAATATGGTTCCTTTATCCTCCGCTCTTGCTCAGCTCTCATGGGGATCCTGATAGATATCGGAGGTCGTTTAAAAGCATATACGCTTACTCAAGTCGGGTCTCTCCGCTTATTTAGGGAGAATTATAGCATGACCTCAATTTCATATCCTGAGGAGTTATCCTGAGAGGCCTTGGATAGCTCTTAACTCCCATTTTGCCTCCTGAGAGCGTCTACTTGAAGCCCCTCATACGACAGAGTTCAGCGATATAGCACCTCCTCAGGGCTGTACCATTTATTTAATGTTTCACGAACCTACTCAATTTCGTGGACATTACTTTCATATACTCCGGTAGGAATTTTTTAATGAGTTCCTAATAATTCATCCCGATGGCTCCATCCGCTGAGGAGAAGAGGAAGTTCCTGAGATCGCTGGACGAGGACATAGAGTTCAGATACGCTGTAGCTGGCTACCTTGGAATTTCCGAGATATTGAAGAGGCTCGATTCATTGGAGGAGAATATGTTAAAGCTATGGGAGGAGGTAAGGTCCCTGAGAGAGGATGTCAACACTCTGAGGGGCGATGTTAACGCCTTAAAGGTGGATGTAAGCACGCTGAAGAATGATGTGAGGGAGATCCGCACGACTCTGGATAGGCTCACTCTGACCGTTGAGGAAGAGGCTAGAAGCGTGATAAAGTATAAGGTAAAGGAGAAGCTGAATGTTGAGATAGAGCTGAGTAACATCTTCATAGATTCAAAGGAAGTCGACATATACGGAGCTGATGATGAGATATGCATTATAGGGGAAGCGACCGTGAGATTGAGCGTAAAGTTGGTGAATGAACTACTCGATAAAGTAGAACTGATAAAAAGTAAGAGGCCCGATCTACTGAGGAAGAAGATCATAAAGGTCATATACACTGATTACGCGGCTCTTGAAGCGATAGAGGCAGCTAGGAACAATGGAGTGTGGATATTGAGATGGGATAAGGATCTGACTCCGATTGTGATAGAAGCTGGCTGACTCCATCACCTCAAATTCGGATAATTTTTGATTGAATTAAAAAGAGCCCCTATAGACACCTACCGATTAGAGATCGCTAGCCATACGCATCAGCGGCAAGATATTTATAGGATTCCCATGCGAAGATGGTAGAGCATGTTCAGGGTTAAATCTCAGGAGGAGTGGGAGGATCTCGTGAAAAGAGGGATGAGGGGAGAAATATGGGCCCTAGAAATCGCAGCAGAAACTGCGCTTAGTGCTGTGAATGATGTGAATAAGCTCAGCAGGGAAGCCGCTGCTTTCTTATCTCATCTGGTTTGGCTAGCTGAGGAGTGCGAGAACCTGGTGTCTTGGATCACGAAACCCTCATGTAAGGACGTAAGGGAGGCCTATCTCAAGCTAGGGGTCAGGCCGGAGAGGACGGACCTACCGATATCGGACCTCCTCTTACTTAGGAGGATGTTCAACTCAGTCCCGGCTCTCTGGGCGGAGGAATTCGTATGAGAGAGATGAGTGAGTGGCTCCCGGTCTTCCTATCCTTCTATCCAGCCCTTCACGCGAGAGTGCCTACTATAGTCTACGGATCTCAGATAATAGCTGTCACTCAGGGGATCGATGTCAGCAGCAAGGACATAGACCTTCTTTGTCCTAACGTCACGTTAAAAGCTATAGAGGAGGCTTATGCAGAGTCCTCCGGGAGGGAAGAGATGAGGATCGAGCTCATAAAGTCCAAGAGGGGGCATGTCTTCACAATATACTATCCTCTCGGTGAGAGGCCGATTCCCATAGAGATATTCACAACAACCCCTCTAGGGGATCCCCTATCGATATTCCCGGATCAGATAGTGGAGGTGAGCAGGTGGGGGAGGAGGTTCATCTCCCTCACCGTTGAGGCTTATGCGGTGTTAGAAGCAGCTAGGGGGATAAGGCCCATCTCCGTGGAAAGGTTGAGAGGGATTAGAATCGAATGGGACGAGGTGGAGAGACTTGGGGAGAAATTCGGTCTCAAAGAGGAAGTCCTACGCCTAAAAAGGGAAGTTGGAATTGGATAATAGTTAGCTAAATTCAGGGAATCTGAAGGGAAATAAGGTCCCATAGGGAGTCAGATCGCTACTATCGAATGAGGGATAGAGGAAAACTGTAAGAATGCCACGGAGCCATGAGTTTATCTTTCTGAGCTCACCAGGGAGAAGATAGAGATTTCGATGAGATCAAGATAGAGATCGCAAGAAGGGAGTGCCAATGGGAGGGCATTGGACATATTATTCGCACTACCAATGCGAAGTTTATATATAAACTTCGCAATACCACTTAGAATGATTAGGATAAGACAGGTTCTCTTGGATCAAAGATCGGAGCTCGAGGAAAGAGTTGGGAAGACAAGAATCATTGGGAGGGAATTCCTCCCGTTTTTAAATGAGCTTGTCTACCATTCTCAATTAGAACGCAGGGATTGAGTGCATTCGCCTCAGAGTGAAATATCTTTTTATTGCCCTCCCCACCGATGATGTATGTTCCACTGGATAGGAGCCCCCAGATGGGCCGTAATCTTCTTGTTGATCCTGATCTCCGCCTCCGTAATCATACTGGCCTACTTCATAGTGGAGAGGGGGAAGGAGCCCGTCTTAACTTACACTAGGAGCGGCGGTGTAGCGGGCTTCGCGGATGAGCTCGTGATATACCAAGATGGGGAGGCCGTTCTCAGCTCCAGGAATCAGTGATCAAGGGGGAGGTGAGTGAGGAGTATATGAGAGCCCTTCGAAAGATCCTGGAGGAATTGAGGGCTATCGGTAGCGTTGAATATGAGCCCAAGGGAGATGTAGCAGACTTCTTCTCCCATTCCCTCTCTTACGACGGGATCGACATCAGCTGGGTCGATCCCTGGGCCTCTAAGGAGGAGATACCGGGTCAGCTCAACTCCTTGAACTCTCTCATCTCGGAGATAATTGGGAAGTTGAGAGGTTAGCGCCCGACATTCCTCAACTCAGTCCTCATCTTGCCATGGAATGAAACTGCGGGGCGGCTGTTATGAGCATTATCCCCGGCATGATGGGCCTAGGGCCCTCATTATGACCGGAGCTATCCTAATTTCCTCGTTGTAAGTCAGTATGAGGGCAGATTTCATCAGCTTCAGATCAGACCGGAAGTCGAAGAGGTATGGGGTGATCGTAGCGAGCTGGGGGCAAGCTTTTTAAGGATCCGTTCAACCCTCCGGTGTGGCGATAGAGGTCAGAGATCTCACTTTCAGGTACGCTAACAAAGAGGAGCCGGCCCTGAGGAAAGTGAACATGAGGATAGAGGAGGGGGAGACGGTACTCTTAGTTGGCAGGAGCGGGAGCGGCAAATCAACTCTGATAAGAGCGATAAACGGCCTAATACCGAACAGATACGAGGGCCATTATGAGGGCGAGGTCGAGGTTCTCGGCACTTTAGTGAGGGGAGCGAGCCTCTCACACCTCTCCAGGCTTGTCGGTACCGTGATGCAGGAAGTGGGGAAGCAGTTGGTCCTGCCGAACGTCGAGGATGATGTGGCCTTCGGCCCCTGTAACTTATGCTTCCCCAGGGATCATGTGATAGCTAGAGTCGAGAGCTCCCTGAGGAGCGTGAACGCTCTTCATCTCAGGGGGAGGGATGTGAATGAGTTGAGCGGAGGGGAGAAGCAGAGGATCGCTATAGCCGGTATATTGGCTCTGGATCCTCCTATAATACTGATGGACGAGCCCTTAGCTAACTTGGACAGTGAGGGGGTGAGGTTAGTTCAGGAGCAGATCAGGATGATGAAGGATAGGGGCAAGACTTTGGTCATAGCTGAGCACAGGACGGAGGAGATATTGGATGTAGGGGTAGATAGAATAATCTTCATGGAAAATGGAAAGATAATGAGGGAGATGAGGGAAGAGAGGGAGCTTAAAGACCTTTTTGGAGTGATAAAGGTTCCTTCGAGAGTGCTAATTGGGGAGTGCGGAGAATTGAGGATGAGGAGCGAGAGGAGGGAGCTAGGACAGATCTCAATCAAAGTGGAAGGGGTCAGCTTCGATTACGACGGTAAGGAAGCTCTGAAGGATGTGAGTCTTGAGATAAGGGAGGGGGAGAGGGTAGCTCTGCTCGGTAATAATGGGGCGGGGAAGAGCACTCTGGCTAAGCTGATATTGGGCATACTGAAGCCCAGGAGGGGGAGGGTCCTAGTCTACGGGATGGACACCAGGGAGAGGGAGGTCTATGAGCTAGCAAAATACGTCGGCTTGGTATTCCAGGATCCATTCAGCATGCTCTTCGCCAGGAGCGTTGAGGAGGAGCTCTCCTACGGCCCCAGAAATCTGGGGGTCGGGAGCGATGAAGTGAGGGAGAGGGTGATGGAAGCATCAGTAAAGTGCGGGCTGGAGCGTCTACTCAAGTACTCCCCCTTCGCCACCAGCCACGGGGAGAAGAAGAGGATTTCCGTAGCCTCTATACTAACTATGAGGCCCAAGGTACTGATATTGGATGAGCCCACGGCGGGGCAGGATTACGCTAGCTACACTCAATTCATGGACTTCATAATGGGGTTATTCGGGAGCGTTAAGACCCTCATAATAATAACGCATGATACCGATCTGGCTGTGGAGTACACCGATAGGACCATAATACTCTCGAACGGTCGCATTATAGCTGATGGCCCTACGAGGAGCGTCCTAGCTAATGAGGACTACTTGAGGGCTGGGAAGATAAGGGAGACGAGCTTAATAGAGATGGGGAAGAGGATAACCGGAGGGAAGATGGTGCTGAGCCTGAGGGAGATCCTTGAGAGCTGCTCCTGAATGATACTAAATTCCATCCCCTCCTACAGCCAGCTAATTTTCAGAGGAATTGGGATATCAGGGGAGCTATTAAGAGGCTGGGCAGCATATCTGCGACGTTCATCCTCTTAATTCCGAGGATCCTGAGGGCAAGTCCGAGCAGTATGATACCTCCGGCCGCTGTCATCTCCTCCAAGGCTGATAGGGGCAGGGAATTGCCTATGAACCTCCCGAGTAAGGAGAGGGATCCCTGGAACAGGAGGAGGGGTATGGCTGAGAGTAATACGCTGAAACCGAAGGCTGAAGCGAATGCTATTGAGCTGAAGCCGTCCATGACGGATTTAGCTAATATTATGGACGGATCCCCCATACCGTCCCTGAGCGACCCTATTACGGTCATGGGACCTATGCAGAAAGTTAGGAATGGGACTAGGAGACCGTCAGCAGATTTCTCTCTGATATTAGAGAGTCTCTCGAGCCTCTCATCCAGCTTCATAATATGTCCTATGTAAGTACCCAGGAGGAGGCCTATTATGAGGCCTAGTGGCTTATCTGCCCTCAGCATCATATCCGCACCAAGGTATAAGGTGAAGAGCCCTATTACGCTCAATAATTTGCCCTTAAGATCCTCCCCTATGCTCCTCCTCATCAGCAGCCCTAATGAGGAACCCGATATCACGGCCAAAGCGTTGATTATCGTGCCTAGCATAGAGGGGGCTTAGAGCTCCAATATATAAGCTTGCAGTGCAGATGCTAGCTACTCCGCCCTAAAGGTAGAAACTTCCCCGTTTAGATGGAGCTTTACGCTTCCGGCCTCATCTGGAGGTCCGATGGCTCGAGGCTCCCTCATCCCGCCCTAGAGGTTTTCAGTTATAAGGTAGTACCCCTATAACCCATATGGACGCGCTGGTCCCGAGCGTTCATAAGATGCATTACCCCCCTTCTTATCATCCTGAGAGACCTGAGAGGATAGAGATAGCGATAAAGGGAATGAAGGAGGAAGGATTGGAGCCCAATATAGTGGATCCAGGTATGAGGGATGCTGAGATACTGACGAGCGTCCACGAGAGGGCTTACATAGAGTACATAAGGGGGAGGGGGAAGGGCTACATAGACGCGGATACTTACTCCACGGAGGGGACTTTCGAAGCGGCCCTGGCAGCAGCGAGCTGCGCTGTAGAGGCCGCTGATAGAGTAGCCAGAGGGGAATTCCTCTCAATATCCCTGGCTAGGCCTCCGGGACATCATGCGGGGAGGAGCGGAGCCGCTATGGGTTGTAGGACACTTGGCTTCTGCATATTCAATAATGCAGCCATAGCTGCTATAGAACTCGTGAGGAGAGGCGTGATGCCAGTGGCGATACTCGACTTCGACCTTCATCATGGTAATGGGACTCAGGAGATATTATGGTACAATCCTGAGGTTCTGCACATCGATATCCATGATGCCTTCGAATATCCAGGCACTGGATGGCCCAACGACCTCGGGGGAGGGGCGGCTAGGGGGACTAAGGTCAATATCCCGGTATACCCGGAGACCGGAGATAAGGGATATATCTTCATGCTGGAGGACATATTGAATTTCCTGATGGAGAAATTCAGGCCCAAAGCTTTCGTAATTTCGGCCGGCTTCGATGCATATGCCGGGGAGGGGATGGGGTACATAAGCCTGAGCTCAAGGGCTTACTGGAGGATGGGGAACCTCCTGAAGGAGTTGGGTGAGAACTGGGGTGTAAAGGGGTTCGCTGTCATACTGGAGGGAGGATACTCGATCGGGCTGAGGAAGGGGCTGCCCTCCTTCCTCAAGGGTATCTCGGGCATGGGAGGCGAGGGGGTCGGGGGCGAGCTGGAGGAGGGGACGAGACAGTATAAAATATTTTTACAGCTCAAGGAGTTCCTGAGCAGCTTCAATGATAAGTAAAGTTTAAATTAAAGAGGTTAGAGGAATAGGAACCGCATCCCGGGGGTCGCTACATGTCCGATTCAAAGGATGTAGTGCCTAAGGAAGTTTTCGCGAGGAGGGCGAGCGGTCTAGTAAGGGAAGCCAGTCTTTTAGATGCTTTCTATGTTGGATTCATGAATCAAGGGCCTCCTACAGCTTTATTGACTGTATTCGCTTGGGGAATATGGCTCTTCCCATCCGGGGATCTGCTGAGCTCGATATGGATAGCTACAGCTCTAGGTGTCTTCGGAGCCGCCCTGACCTGGGGCATCCTAGGGGCATCTATGCCCAGGAGTGGAGGTAGCTACGTCTATAACAGCAGGATACTGCATCCAGCGATAGGGATGGCCGTCAGTTTCGCTGATTATTTCATCTGGTGGCTCTGGGGCGTGATTTTATCTCCTTGGGTGGCTGATCCCGGATTAACGACGCTCTTCGGTATGCTAGATATGCGTGAAGCGGCTGAGTGGTGCGCCTCCCCGTATGGTAAGTTCATAATAGCCACTATAGTGAGAACTATAGCATTCCTATCCACGCTCTTCGGTCTCAGGATATATCTAATTCATCAGAGGATACTGGCAACCCTATCTACAGTCTTCCTCATACTGATAGGTTTCGTCATAGGTACGCACAGCCAGGCTGAGTTCATAAGTTCATGGAACAGCCTCGCAGCTAAGTACGGATCCCTGGATTACGATAGCATGATCAAGGCAGCTATGCAAGCTGATCCAAGGGTTTTCGCTCCTATGGCAGGGCTCATTGTTGGTACATTCGGCTTGGTGGCTGTCCACTCCTGGTGGACTCGCTACGGGGTCGAGATAAACATAATAGGAGGGGAGATAAAGAGGCCCCAGAGGAACATAATGATAGCTCAAATAGCCTCAGTCCTCGGGCCAGCAATAATAGTTTTCGCTTTCTCACTGATATATCCTGCGGTCGTCGGGAAGGAATTCATGTACGCTTTGGCAGTTGCTAATAATGTCGGTATCGAGGGCTACAAAATGCCCTTCCCACCGAACTTCATGGGGATCCTCAGGGTGTTCATAGACACGAGCAGTCCGCTAGGTATAGCATTAGCTGTGATGATGTTCCTCAGCTTCGCCCTGAACATCTACATATACTCAGTTTTGGATTTCGTTTTCGCGAGCAGGATAGCCGTAGCGTGGGGCATGGACAGGATGGGGCCCAAGTGGTTCTCTGAAGTTCATCCCAAGTGGGCATCTCCAGTCAAGAACCTGATATTCTTCTACGTGACATCCCAGATCGGCATAGCTTACAATATACTGAGCGGAGCCAGCCCTCTCTCATTCTTAGATTGCCCTGCTACCGAGGGCATATCCTTCTGGCTCATGACGGCAATAGCTGCTCTGATATTCCCATTCAGGAAGAAAGTGAGATCGATATGGGAGACCTCTCCCTATAAGAACTGGGTCCTGGCCGGCATACCTATAGTATCGATAGCCGCTGTAATTGATCTGATAAACATAGGGATAGTGGAGTACTATTACTACACTACGCCGGAGCTGGGAGCCATAACGATAGAGGGCATCATAGCCTTCCTATTCGTATGGATAGGCGGGGCCCTATGGTGGTACTACTGGAGGTGGAAGAACAAGAAGGAGGGCATAGATATAGATCTAGCGTGGATGGAGCTCCCTCCGGAGTAATCTCCCCTCTTTTTTACATTATGATTCGCTCTAGCTCTATCCAGATTAGCTACTTCGCATTAAACTAGGTCCTCATAGCTTATAATTTCAACCTTCCCTCCGCATCTCTTTCTAATGAGATCAGCGAATTCGGGGATCAACTCTATCAAAATAGCCTTTCTATTGAGCCTCATAGCCACTTCCCCAACTGTCCCAGAGCCCGCGAAGGGATCCAAAACGACACCTCTCGGCGGGCAGCCCATACGCATAGCTGTCTCAACTAATTTCGTCGGAAAGATTGAGAAATGGGCCTCCGGATAGGGCTCGAGTTTTATCTTCCAAATATCCCCGGCTTCTCTCATTATCTCATAATTCCTCTTGAAATCTTCGAGTATCTCCTCCACCTCAATCCCCTGAACATCCCCGGGATTTTTCCCCGTTTCATGAGGTTTAACTGTCTGAAGCACTGCCACCCTTTCAGTAACTAATTTATCATAGATGTCGTTGAAGCCTAGCAGTTTCTTCAGGCGGCCCCAATCACCGGGTCGCGGTACGGAGCCCCCCTTCCCCCACCAACCGAAGTCGAGTCTAAACCAGTGTCCCGCTGTGTAAGAGTAACCTAACTCTCTATCTATATCTTCTATTGATACTCTCTTGAGGTTCCTCCAATATCTTAAAAATTTTGCTATTAAGGGCTGGGGAGCTTCCCATCTGCGCTTGATCGAGATGTACTCCCCCTGGACCGCGAGCCTCCCAGCGGGAGAAGCTGTGAGGATCTTATCCAATTCAGCCCTCACGAATTTACTGTTTCTCGGGATTTTTGTGACATATTTTTTTATTTTAACGGATGGGTCTATTATTTCTTTTATCTCTTGTGGGCCCTCGTATGGAGAATTCGGGAATGATGGTATCGGAAATGTCTCAGGATCTGAGCAGAGCAATGCTCCGCATTCCGGGCATATCATTTCCCCCAGATTCGCGAAGGATAGTCTTATGTCCCATTCGCTTATCGAGGCCCCGCATTCAGGGCATGAGAAGCTTATCCTCTCGGGGTAGTTCTTCAGCGGGTCGCCGAAGGGCAACCATTCGGCCCCATCTTCCCATTGAATCAGGACCTCAAGGATCTTCTTTTGAGTGAATCTGACTCCAATAACTTTACCTTCTTTAGTCTCCCTCCCTGAGAGAGAATCTATCGCTCTAACTCCTATTAATTCCTGTGGAGTGAAGGAAAACAAATTAGCGTAATGATCGAGCGTCCTGCTCTTTGGTGATATCTCCTCGAGGTTGAAATAGTATACTTCCTTGCCGTCGTCCCTGATAAAAAAGAGGACTGGCTCGTATACATTGTTAAGCCTGTTCCTAGCTGGAGTAGGCATCGCATTAGGCTTCCACCAGATTATCTTATTCCTCAGTGAGAAACCCCTACTCTCCATCTCTAAAGCTATCATTTCAGGGATAAGGATGAGGCGTTCGTTTAAATATTTATAACCAACATTGAGAAAAATAGTCGCTGTTCTTTTTAGCTTTGGCCGAATGAGTTCAAATATATCAGCTATTGTTTTAACGTATTCCTCCGGCGTCCCCTCCCTACCTATCTGATCCGGATGCCCGTAGTCCCTCTGCATCCAATACGGCGGGGAGGTGATAACGCAATCGATGAAATTATCCGGGAGGCGGGGGAGCACTTCCCTCACATCGCCGAGTATGAGCTTCGGGACCCATGAATTATCTATCTTATTGAACTCGAATATTTTCCCAATTTTTCGCATCTCTTATCCCTTGAGCTAGGGGAGGCGGGCTTAATGGAGATATAAATTTACCCGGGCATCTCGAACGTAGCAATACATCGGATCGATGAAGAAAGCTGAGATAGTGGACCTTCATGTGCAGGCAGGAGAAGAGGATTGAAACAGAATCTTCTCTTTTAGCGATTGCACTTATACCATAAATGGAGTAAATATAAAAATAAGGGGATCGGTGGCGAATTTATTGAGATCAGCGATCGCTAGACCTCATCGTAGTAATAAGTAACACCACTGTACCCATTAAGGAAAGTCCTCTCAAGATAATCCACGGTCAAACTGGAGTAGAAGGAGCAAGGAGCATCTCCCCCATCATCGAAGTGTATTGTAGCCTCGAGGAAACGCCATCTCCCATCTAAATATATCTGAAGGGCAGCATGCCTCGGAACTGTTATCATCCTGACTCTGAAACCCGCTGTTTTGTAGAGGGCAGCTAATAGCATGGCATGATCCTCACAATCCCCTAAATTGTAAGCTAGGAGCTCCACTGGGAATAGGGGAAGCCCAGCATTGGGCTCATCCACACCAGGGTAAGCGTATTTATGATCCAATGAGTAGAAGAGCCTGGCTATCTCATTCGCGAGCTCCACCTCATTCCTAGCTGGGTGATCCCTCAGCCACTCATGGATGATCCCCCTGTAGAGATCGCTGTTGTATGAGAGATCCCTCCTCACCATCTCAGCGAACATAGTCGCTCCAGCCTGCCCATAGTCATCTGAGAGGAGCAAGACCCTTAAATCAGATTTTAGGATGTACCAACTCCTCCAAAGGGCTAGTTCAGTCTTGAACCAATTCGTACTCAGTTTCTCATAAGCTACTTTCTCATACCACCTCACTTGCTTGGCTGAGGAATGGTAGCCCTTCAGGAGATTGTACGCATTCAAAAGATCGTTGTAATCTCCCTGCAGCTTATTGTATCTGCTCATTAAATCATCATACTCGCTTCTCAGATTCCTCAACTCATTCAAAGTGTTCTCATGCTCTCTCTTGAGTGCACCGAAGTCCTCCTGCAGCTCATTGTATCTTCTCGCGAGAGATTCGTACTCGCTCCTCAGCGTCCTTAACTCACTCAGGGTAGCTTCATGCTCCTTCCTGAGTGCGCTATAGCTGGAATTAAGCGCATTGTAGCTCGAGAGGAGTTTTTCATGCTCCTTCCTCAGGGATTCATATGAGGCCTTAAGCTCCTTTAACTCATTCAGAGCGTTCTCATGCTCTCTCTTGAGATCATTGTAGGTTGAATTGAGCTTTTTGTATTCCGATAGGAGTTTTTCATGCTCCTTCTTGAGAGAGTCATAAGAAGCCTTGAGATCCGGATTGCTCGCGAGAGCTAGATAGAGGATGGCGAATGATGCTAGGATGAGGACGAGGAGCGGGACGTAAGACCTCATGGTATCACAGCCTTGAGACGTCTCAGGGTATTTTTATCCCCTTCGCACCGATCTTTCATGGGAAGGGGAATGCGTGAAAATTTGGGATGCATCAAAATTATCTTATTATTACATAATGAGAGGGGGGAGCATGTATACCGCTAGATGTCGATCCTGCGGTTACGAGACATCTGACCCCCTTGAGTTCAGGTGCAAGTGCGGTTCCCCTCTGGAGCTCATCCTAGATTTCCATTTCGAGAGGGAACTCATAGAGAGGGAGGAGCAAACGATCTGGAGGTACAGAAAGTTCTTCCCTCACGTAGAGGAGAGGGTGAGCTTGGGGGAGGGATGGACCCCCATAATAAAGGGGAAAGATGCTTACTTCAAGTTAGATTTCCTCAATCCGACTGGATCCTTCAAGGATAGGGGTTCCTCGATACTCCTCTCGACTCTAGCTGGGAGGGTCAGATCGGGTTACATAAGCGAGGACTCCTCGGGAAACGCTGGGGCCTCTGTAGCAGCTTACTCAGCAGCATCAGGAATTAGAGCCAGGATTTACGTGCCTTCAACGGCTAGCGGCCCTAAAGTTGAGCAGATAAAGGCTTACGGAGCTGAAATAATAAGGGTTGAGGGGAGAAGGGATGAAATTACTGCTGAAGCGATGGCTCCTGAGGAGGGGAAGTTCTACGTCGGTCACGTCTACCATCCCATATACTGGGACGCTATGAGGACCGTCGCATACGAGATAGCTGAGCAATTCAACTGGAGGCCTCCAAAATATATATTCTTACCCGTCTCAGCCGGTACCTTATTGCTCGGTACTCTGAGGGGATTCAAGCACCTCCTGGATTCAGGCGAGATAGATGAGATGCCATTCGTAGTGGCTTGTCAGACTAAGTTAATCTCTCCTCTATACCATAAGCTCAAGGGCTTGACTTATTCCCCGCCCAAGGTAGTTAAGAGTGTTGCTGATGCCTTGATAAGCCCGAATCCTCCCCTGCTAAATATGATGGTCGAGGAGATGAGGGGAGTGGGTGATGCCGAGATAGTTGAGGAGGAAGAGATAATAGAAGCCCATAGGGAGCTAGCTCTCCAGGGCTTATACGTCGAACCCAGCTCCGCTGTAGCTTACGCAGCTTACAAGAAGTGGTTGGGTAAGGT
>Ga0326760_1000924_pt1 | contig 13782 bp, 17 predicted proteins | sample GCREP_S_FD_207668 | JGI IMG/M metagenome (GOLD analysis project Ga0326760, IMG submission 207668) | Hot spring sediment microbial communities from Geyser Creek Basin, Yellowstone National Park, WY, United States - GCR.EP_S | ecosystem: Environmental > Aquatic > Thermal springs > Near-boiling... | reverse complement strand
AGATAGTTCTGCTCTATCACGTCGCTGATCATGAACAGTATCGCAAGCCTGTTGCATGGTTCAGATCTTAGTATGATCTCTCCAACATCCTTGGGCGAAAGTATTCCGCTCCTGACCCCATAGAGTATCATCGCCAGGCTCTCACTAGCAATCTTGACAAGCTCCTCCTGACTAACTTTTACTTTCGGTTCTCACATATCGATCATTATTTTGATTCGTATCACAGAGTAATTAGCATCTACTGCATAAATTCGAGGTTAGCTAGAGAGAAAGCGGTATCACTCTTATATTTCTCTAGTTCTGTTTTTTCTGGCTTGTTCCTTATAAACCCCAGGGTAATACATTGTAATAAGATTGGTGAATAAGAGTGAGCGATGATGATGAGTTACAGATCGACTACGAACTTAAATTGATCAAACATTCTAAAATACAGACCAGAACTAATGAACTGTGGAAAGTACTGTGGATTCTTCACTTCGGACGTGAAGACGATGAACGATTCGCAGGAGAATCTTTTATCAATATATGATTTTATCTATTTTCAATTTTATGTACCGCCATTCAGCCATCTTTCATCCTCCTCTAAAACTATTAGGGAGATCTTTAGGGCTACTGGCAGAACGCCGAAGATGAAACATGGGAAGCCCCAGGAGAGGTTTTACGCTAAGAGGGCATTTAGAATCATTATTGCCGAGGCGATCAAAGCAAATTTATTTCCACTAATACTTCGGAGCAGATCATCTTTTGAGCTAGCTACCGTTGATCAGGTCATCGAAAAGTTTTGCATCAGTAATAGATCATGCGTAAAACAGCTGCTGAACGGCGAGGTCAGCAGCGACTTCGTCGTATCACATGCGTTACTGTGCGAGAGGTACTGGGTGTTCACGCTAGTGTTATTTATTCAATTTTGATGCTATCGATAAAATATGACATAGCGGGGGTTCAATTGATCAAGAAGATCTTGTGAGCATCTTTATAGCTCCATGTATCTCCTTTGATTCCGTTGACACCATAGATCCCACAGATCTTGTGTCAGCCCTCTCCTTGGTGGGTGTGCTGAGACTGTCACAGCCATATATGCCTTGATCCTAGCGCCGATCCTGAGCATGTTATCCGCTAGAACCATGAGGTCTTCCGAGACCCATGCAGCGTCCTCGGGATCCCAGTTCCCCCACTCTGGTAGGGGGACTGCATCGACGTCTACAGCAGTCCCCGGCTCCAGGGCCACATGTGGGAATGCCTCTCCCTCTACCATCAATGCAACAGCCTGGGAGAAGTCTATGTAGTCGTCTTCTCTGTATGGTATCGCAACTGCTATTCCGATCACAGCCGCCTCCTCAGCCGGCTCGACCTGCCTGAAGAAGAGTTCTGCCTAGCTATCTCCAATGCCTTTCTGGAGGGAAGCATGTGTATGTATGATACCCCCTCGAACCCGCATCTCGGGCATGTTGCCATGGGTCTTTAGTCCCATCCAGGTAGATCCTCTAACGCTGTAGATAGGTATGCGAGCGTGATATATACATATGCCCTGGACTCGTATCCACATGACGGGCACCTCAGCCAAGCCTCCCTGTGTATGTTCCTATAGAGTGTCCCAGCTATATATGCTGTGAATGACACAACCCCCTCCTCCTAACCGCCTCCCGAAGATCCTCTACCAGCTCTCCACCCATAGCTACCCATGAAGCTCGCAGCTTCTTCTTGGCAGAGGCTATGACTGTGATGAGAAATGCTATCTCATAGCCAGGCTGATCCCCTATGCAGTTGTATGCATTCTCAAGCACATCCCATGAGTTTATAAGGGCTATGGGCTCCTCTCCAGAGCCTGATCCGTTGCTGGTACAACCCCCGTCCCCATATGCTTTGAGACCCTTTAAACACACCCCCTATCCCTTGAGGCTCTAACTGCGTTCCAGAACCTATTACCTGTGATGTCGATCATCATGTTTAAAAGCCTTCCCAAAACTTACACCCGTGTGGTTTAGCTGTAGTTGTTTTTATATTTAAGAGCTGCGCACTTTTCTAAAAACCTTCTAGTGGGCTGTATTCTTTTTCATGGTAGGGGATGCTTTTATATTTTTTGTCTGGGCTTAAGCTTATGAGCGTCTAATCCATAATTGTTTTGATGATGAGGTGATATCCCTGCTAGATCTTGGGATACCTCGGGATGCTATGACCTTTGGAGCACCCGAGACCGAAGCCCTTTATGAGGGCTCTGCCAGAAGGGCTTCGGGGATCCAAGGGTAGATGGGAGGATCTACTATAGAATTGAAAGAATTCTACTTCTACTTCACTAGTGAGCGTGAGATGGAGCGATGGGAAGGTATTGCAGACACTATATGGAGTGAGTATATTGAGGTCTTAAAAGAATACTATGATACTATTGGCGTGAAGCACTACGTGCTACCCGAGAAGTCTAAATGGATGTTCAGTGTAAGAAAAGCTTAAAACACCGTGGAAAATAGTCTTCTTTAAGGCTTTCCTCCCTTTAAGCTCGGAAGGTATGTGTTTATGTGTAAGCAGGTATTGGTGTAGTGTCTCTCAAGCCCTCTTCAGGACTTATAGTAATTGCATATGTTGCCATACATAATGTCTTTGCTTCAGGCATAAGCATTATTAAGCGTTAAATAGAAACTGTTTTAGGGCGTGTGATATTTGTCAGCTAAGGTTAACTTATGGACAATGAAAACCCTGAAATTAGCAGAGGAGGGAGATTACCTAGATAAGCTCCTGGAGATTTATCCAGCAGGGCTCCCACCCGAGAGACCTCTACCTGAGGTTATCAGGGAAGAAATTAAAGAATTATATGAAGCTGGTAGGTACGAAGATCTTGTCATAAGGCTTCTAGATCTTAGACATCCATTTCCGGTAGAGCATCCTTACGCTGCACTCCTACGACATCTAGATAGAAGTCAACGGATGTCGGTTATAAAACGTAATCCTCAAATAATCAAGGTTTTAGCCAACATCCTAGCCTCTTTAGGTCTTAACAACATCATTAGGGGGGTTGAGAGGCCAAAAGATATAAATCGAGCTCTCGGAGCTGCCTTTAGAAACTGGGTGGGAAATAAATTCGCAAGAACACCCTTTAGAATAGTAGACGAGAGTTATCAGCTTCTAAGGTGTAGTAGGGATAAAGAAATATGCATATTCATTGGTTCAGATGTAGAGATAGGATCATTCGTTAGAGAACGTTTAAGGTTAGAAGAGCCTAGAACACGTTTCTTTAATAGAGATATACTTGTATATTTACGAGATACATTTATCCTTGGTGAAGCTAGGTTTCTAAGTACCCCAGGGGGCTCTCAAAGCAGAGACCTAGATAACATACTGTCTTTCGTTGAGGCAATGGAGGAAATATCAGCTCATGCTAGAAATAGAGGCATAAAGATCAAGGGTATAGCGTTACTCGACGGCATCGTATGGTTCTATGGGGATTACGTAGAGACTATTATACGACGTGCTATAGGAGATGTAGTGGTTATGTCCGCACTTTTCCTAGAAGATTACCTACTATCGTTTTTCGATAAGATTCATTAGGTTCTCATTAACAGGCCTTCCAGTAGCATTAATTAGTACGAATGGCTTGAAACCCTTTAACTCTAGCAACCTTCTAACCGTTACCTCTATAGCTACTGGGGATATGTCTATACATATCCATCTTCTATTAAGCTTTTCGGCAGCTACAGCTGTAGTACCTGAGCCACAGAAGGCGTCCAATACTATATCTCCCGGGTTACTGGAAGTTTCTATAATCTTCATTACCATATCTAGGTTCTTCTCGGTTGGATAGGTGGGATAGGGAGGGTCTTTGTAGTTAAGCCATACATCTTGCATTCTCTTACCTTTTACGATATACTCATCAGCGTATATTTTAAGCCTTGGATTGCCTGACTTACTCCATTCAATCAAACCTTTTTTATCCAGCTCGTCAAGAACCTCAGGAGGGTATCTCCAATGCCTTCCGGGAGGGGGCTTCATACCCCTCCACATTTGACCCGTAGGCCCGTTTCTAGTTTCACCAGGAGCATGTAGGGGAACTGTTGTATATCTCCTCCCATCCTTATCCACTTTAGGGAACAGTCGTTCTATATCCTCTTCAGTATAAGGCTCTTTAGGTTCATTCCATACATGCTTTCCAAAATTCTTTGCATAGAATAATATGGAATCCCTTATATTACCGTAAGCCTTCCTCTTGAAATTCTTTGGATTACACTTAATGCGTGCTATATCGTTGATGAAGTTCTCTATACCGAATATCTCGTCCATCAGGATTTTCACATAGTGTACAGCGTCTACATCGATGTGAACATATATTGAGCCATCCTCAGCCAGTATATCATGGAGTAGTATAAGCCTCCTCCTGAGAAACTCCAGATATTCAGGGCTAAGTAGCATATCATGGTATGCTATCTCATCCTCAAGTCTAGCACTAACATGCTTACTCCCCTTATAAATATTTCCCGTGCCAAAAGGAGGGTCTATGTATACAAGCCTGACTTTTTCCTTCACTCTACTATCCTCGATTAAAGCTCTGAGAACTTCTAGGTTATCACCCCATATGACCATATTACGCCATTTATCATCTATTAGAGGTCGTGCGATTATAAACTCTTTGACTATAACAAGTTTAGCCGGGCTCACGATCCTATAAATCTCTTCCCTAGAAAGCTTTCCTGGGTATTTCAAGGAAACCAAAGACATATCCTTTACTGAATACCTACCCGTCATTCTCTACCACCTTAAGATGTTTAAAAGTAGATTCATGATTCTCACCATTCTGCTGATTTTATTAGATTCTCCAACTCTTTTAACCTCTCCATCCTCTCAGGCGTTAGTATTACAGATTTGTCGTTCTCTATAGACTTTAAAAGCTCTAAGGCTTCTTCCTTGGATACGCCAAAAGAGCCTTTTAAAATTCCCATGACCCACTTGATATCTGAGGCCTTCTTCTTCCTTCCCCTTATGTACTCTTCCATAACCCTCTTTGCTCTTTTAAGTCTCCACTCATCAATATCTAGGTTACTCATATAATCACTACCCCACATACTGGTATACCCAGGTAGCCTTATAAACTTTATTAACTTAGAAGGATTCAGCATTCCATAACTCGACAAAAGCTAGTAGGTACTATTCAGGATCTGAGATCCCCTAGAAGCTTTAGAAAGAGAACTCTAGTCCATGAAGATTAAGTAAGAACTGGCTTATGAAAGGAAAGGACTGAGAAGAGGTCTGAGATCTAAGGCTGATAGGAGGCTTGAGGGAGAGTGTAGGTTTTCATACGGATGAGGATCTGCGGAGAAGATGTTTCGACATGGCTTGCCAATGCATCGGCGAAACCGTTTCCCGCCACATAGGGCTGATATTCCGCCTCTGGAATATATTCTATCAGGAGCTGAGCAAGGCGGGAATAGATCCTGAGATGCATAGGAAGATCTTCAACAATACTCTCAACCCATATAAATCCCATGATGAGAGTATGCGAAATATACTTGAGGAGGTTAGGAGTATCACTAATAAAAGTGTTAATTGAGGGCTAATATCAATTACACTAATTAATGTTGAATAGAAATTATCCTCAGGATCTTTAATAATAACTCCCATATAGAATTAAATCAGCCGTAATAGTCTGGAAATATCTCTCTTTATAGTAAAAAAAATTATTTCATCCTAACACCCGCTAGCTCCTCCCTCAGCTTTTCAAGGCATCCCGGGTAGTGCTGGTCTGCTCCGCTGAGGAGGTCTTCATATCCTGCTTCTTATATCTTTAGCTCTCCAAACTTTGATTGTATGAATCTAGCGAATTCTCTTGGCATAGCCTTTATCATTAGTCTCCATGCTATCTTCCTAACGTATTTGGGCATTAGGAGGTTGTGTCTCTTAATATACCTCTTAAGGGCCTTTTGCTAACCCTTAGACTGGCGTGTTGTTTGAGAATCTCTAGGGTTTTGGTTTTAAAGGTGTTGTTTCTGATCATGTTTCCTCTTTCTCTTTCAAGCCTCTAGGGAAATGGCGTTGGTTTTATAGGGATCCATGTTTCCAATATACTTGGATGACTATGAAAAGGGGAAGCCTCAAGCTATTTGATGTCTCACCATATCAAGCGCTTCTAGACGCTGTCCCAAGGGGTTGGAGGGATGTTCAGAGGGGTAGATGCATGTTCAGAGACCTAGCCCTTGCATCATATCCTGGTGTTCACAGGATGCAGGCTTGGAGAGGCTATGAAGGTCTCTAAATCCGATCTCGATTTCAGGGGAAGAGCTGTTAGGATAAACTAGCTCAAGAAGAGGGAATCATTCACGAGGGTTGTTCCAGTCCCAAGCAATTTGTTTTGAGAAGTTGTTAAGAGCTATGTTGAGAGGATAGCTAGTGAGAGGCTATTCAAGATCACCATTAGGCATGGTAGGAACATTGTATATGGCTTCTCGGAGAGATATCTGGGAAAGAGGGTAAAACCTCACGCTATAAGGCATAACTATGCAATAGCGGTTCTAAAGACAACAAAGAACCCAGAGGCTGTCAGAAGGCTTCTGGGACATAGAGGCTACACCACGATAAAGACTTACTGAGACATGAGCCAGGAGGATCTCGAAGAAGAGCTCTCAAAATTATTCAGAGGCTTGTGACGCCCTCGAAGGTATATAGCCTATCGACAGCGTTGAAAGCTCTAAGGCGTTGAAAGGGCTAAGCGCTCCCCGTGTCCAACTCCAACCCAGGATTCCTAATAGGAGTATTGCCCTCGAAAGCATCGAAACTCCCTCTCCAATGTCTGCAAACCGCTGTGGCTTTCGGGCTATCCCGATGCCTACCCCCCCCCAACGCCAACTAAAATGGTTGTTTCTCTAGCAGGGCTTCTGTTAAAAGGGGCCTTCAACGCCAAGCCGGCTGTTAAGACGATGCTCCCTGGGCATATGCCCTGAGGAGCCCTAAGAGCACAGAGCTCCTCGGGGAATGGCTATGAAAGCACCCCATTCTCATTATAAGGAATATGAGCTTCGCCTGTGCCTCGCCGGCTGTGCGCCCAACCCTGCTGGAAGGGTATAGCAATGCTAGTTGCCCTTTCCAAGCAAGGGTACCGCTGTTAAAAGAGGCTCTCCCCAGCGTTAAAAGGATTTCGGGCGCTGGAGTGGAAGGCTCTAGAGAGAACCCCAATTTATTTATTATAGGGGTGTTGGGTGCCGGCATTTCTAATACTAATATAGGCAGAACCGGTAGTGAAGGTAGCGAAATTAATGAAGCAATAGATACAGCGATCATTTCGAAAAATTTTCAATGATTGCAGAGCAACGATCAGGCTAGATCTTAAAAATCTTTGAAAAACGATACAGAGATCACTGTTTTACAACCTTCACAACCGCCTGAGCCTAATATAGAAAAAAGTAGCATCAGCAGTCTTGAGGTTCTGAAGAATGCTGTTGAGGGTATGGAGCCTGGGTATTATTCTGAGGGTGAACTGAGAGAGAAGCTTAGGGAATTCTACGTTGTTGTTGTGAGTAACCTCGGGATCGCTAAGAACGACAAAATATGCATAGGTGTTGAGGGTTAAGCGCAGAAGCAAAAACAATCGTTTTCAAAATGCTGAGAAAACTCTCCCCAACCGAGCTGAGAGCATTACTCTGCATCCTCAGAGAAGCTAGCGTGAGTGAGATGATAGCTTTCACAGAGCTGAGGCTAAGATATGGGATAGAGTATGACGAGGCTTTCAAAGCCCTTACAGCCCTCCCCAGAAAAGGCTATATAGAGCATCTCCCCGGGAAATGCTATAACCTCTCAAAAGAACTTAGACCTAGGAGGGTCAGGGAGCAGATCCTAAATATCCTAAAGATCGATTAATTAAGCTAGAGCTCGCTAGATACTATTTTAATCTTAATGCTTTCTCATATACCTTTTAGACAAATAATATTCTTACGACTCAAAAGCTCGCCCTCTTCAATGTTGGAGAAGGTAAGAAATTGAAAACGGATCTCTACTGATCTATGTGAAAAATCTTCTGAGAATTCATAACTGGATCGATTCCCTTAATAAGCATTTATAAACGTACAAGGAAAAATGTATCAGGAACTATCATCTTATGTGGAGGAGATCAATGAACAATTATGGTATAGATCTTTTTATTCTAAATTTATTCAGAGTGAGTCCAAGCGATTCTAAAGTTAAAGTCGCTATACTCAAGAGCAGTGATAGCCCAATGCTTCTAACTCACATCATCAACATGCACACCGAAAGATTCATTGCAACTCCTCTCACACGTGATTATAATGATATTAAATCAGGGATATATGTGACTATGCTTGGCAAGGATGATTTTAATAGTGATTACATTAAACATATGCTTAGAAATTCTGTTGAAGCGTATAGAGAGAAAATGAAGGCTAGAGAGAGGCTACCAGAGCTTGAGATCGATAAGAGAGGCTTTGTGACGATCGATCGTATCTCCGCTAGATCATATGTCGTTGCACGCCTTCTTAACAATGCTATTAGAAAAATTGCTGAGCATAAAGGTCTCCTATCTCCGCGACCTGGTGAAGAGAACAATATATGTCTCGACTATGAACGGCTAGAAAGCGATTTTTGGAAAAGCGAGTTTGACATAGAAAGGAATGAAAGTTTTTCGAGATTCTGCGAAGAGCATAATGAACTGTGTAGAGGCAGCGGAGATTGTGGAAAGTTCTTTAAGGTTGTCAAGTGTCTCTCCCCGAGGTTTCAACATGTTGTGAAAGAAGATGGAATAGAGGAGATATACTTGATTCTACATAGCTACTACAGAAGGCTTAGCAATCTGAGTCTTCATCGATATAGTGGAGTATATAAAATCGCAGAACCTAGATCCAAGCGTTCTGAAAGATGTAAAGGTAAACTATTTTGATGGGAAAGATACTCATGTATGTGATGTCATTGATGTGAGTGGGCATATTCTGAAGCTAAGATGCGAGGGAAAAGAGAATTATATAGGCATCAACAGTCTAAGCCTGCCTAATAGTGGACTCAAGCTCTCTATAAATCCAAACTATTCTAACTCAAGGAGATTCATAGCTAGATATCTATGCGAGGAGTTCGAAGCACATAAGGAATTAAATAAGCGATATCCGATAGATTACTTCGAGGCTCTAAGGAATGACATAAAGATTTTCAAGAGGATCGTTGAGGACATCTGTTTCGGTGGAACATGCTTCGATATAAATGAACAGCCGGCAAAGATACAAATGATATAGATCAGGCGGTGAAAGCTATGAGGTATATAGATATATTTAAGATTACCGACTTTAAATTAAAGTTTGCTAATGGCGAATCTGTTAATGCCTATGATATTATACGCCTCGGCCCTCTTTCGTCTAAACCATTCTATGATAGCAGGGATATAGGTGTGGAGAACTATAGGCGACTGCTAATCCTATATAGTGAGGCGGATAATTCAAGAAGATATGTAGATATTTTGGCAAGCAATCTTAGCGAGGGATATAAGAATAATAAAAAGATATTCCCGGGGATCAATAGGGCTCTGAGAACGAGTTTTGAGATCGATGTTGCATCGTTTAGAGACTATGATCCGGAGAAGATTTACGAAACATATGATCAGCATAGTCCATCCCATGAAGCGTTCCCCATAATTATATTGCCGAAGTCTCCTAGGAGTGAATACGGTAGCATATATTATAGAACCAAGGCTACATTTCTAATGCATGAAACTCCATGCCAGATTGTGACTAGAGAGCTCCTAGATGATGAGAACAGCCTTAAATGGTCGCTTCTATCCATAGCCACACAGATATATGCTAAGATGGGTGGGATCCCATATGGCTTAGACAGAAGCGTTATAAGACCAGGATGGGCCGATCCATCCGACACCATGGTGGCTGTGATGGGTCTCGGTATCTCAGCACATCCCCAGCTTAGAAGACGGGGCGTGGGCTTTATCGTTGCCTTTGATCACAAGGGTGTGTGGAACTTTATGGATGTTGAGATGCTTGCCATGGATAGCTGGGAGAGAATGAGCGAGCAGGTGGCCAAGCTATTTGAGCGTGGTTTATCTAGGATATTAAGTAGAGATGCAAGGAAATATAATATCTTGGTTATCCACTATTCTGGAAAGGAAATTGGTGGAAGAGAGGAGGAAGCGATAAGAAATGCCATTAATAATGCACAGTCTGTTAGTAAGTTTGCCGCTATCTATGTACTTAAGGTTAAGGACTCCGACATTATAGTGGGCTATGTGGGTAGCTCGCACAGATCTAAAAGTGAAAGACCGACCTGGTACCCTCATGTCGGTACAATATTTATGTTAAAGCCCGATGTCTATCTACTCGTGACCACAGGTTATTTCTCCCGCAATGGAAGAATTGTAAGCAACATAGGCATTGGGCCCCCATCAACTAAGATTATATCTAGGCACAGGGAGATCGAGGTTGGAGGATTAGATCGTGGCATAGAAGATATAGATCTACTCCGCACAGTATTCGCTTTTATGAGGCTTAATTATAGATCTATAAGTAACCCCGTAGCTACCGAGCCTGTGACTATAAGGTATTCGAGAGAAATAGCATGGATAATACTCAGGCTAGCGGATCTAGGCGTTGATGTAAAGATGTTGAATAGGCTTAGCAGAGTCATGTGGTTCTTATGACTCCCATATGATTTTAGCTATCTCTTCTAGCTTGTTTTTACTTAATTCACTTATCTCTCTGCGAATATTCTTAATCCTTCGATTATAGTGCCATGAGAATGATTTAAGAAGGATGTACGCTAGTAGAAATACAAGTGTTATAAGGTTATAAAAAATGTTGAACAGCGTTCTCATAAGAAGATATTCTACAATGTTTACTATTAAAAAGGCTACGATTACTCCTATTAAAGGCCATAGAGAAAATATTTTATGTGTTATTTGGGTTGTGTGTTCATAATACACCTTGAACTTCTTCTCCAGTTCTCTCGCTCTATTTAGTCTGGTCTGCAGCTCTTTTTCTTTCTCTTCGAGAAGCTGTATCTTCGCCTTTAAATCTTCTATTTTTTTCAGTTCTTCTTGGACTATGCTGGTTATGAAGACATATATTGGTGTGATGACGTTTTCTGTGAATATGTTGTATCCCTCTATCACCTCTATATCTAGTGGTTCGTATATCGTCTTCTTCTTCAGCTTGGCTATTATGTTGTTCATCTTCTCTATGGTGTGTTCTATATCTGGTGTGAGCATGGTTGCTACAAGATCTCTGAATATACATCCCCATCCATGGTCGTTGCACTCTATATTTTCGATCTCTCGTGTGAGGATCTCTAGATCGTGTTTGATCTCAGCTCTGTGCTCGTCTATATTATCTATATTAAGTGTCTGTCTCAGAATCCAGAGCCTCTCCACAGCCCTTCTAATAGCGTCAAGCGATACTCTCTCATCGGGGTCGAATAGTGCTCTTCCCTCTTCATACTTCTTAGCCAGCTTTCTATATAGTTTGTAGGCTGTTTCCAGCCTTTTCCTCTGGAATATGAGGTAGAAGATCACGAGTATATAGTGGTAGTAGGGCTTGGATATCTCAAGCTTCTCAACAGCTTTTTCAACATTGATGTCGCATATTAGATCGACTAGAGCGTTGTAAACCCGATCACCACTGATCCTGTCTCTGCATATGCTATCGCCGATGAAGGCCAGCTGGATAAGCACGTTATCAAGAAGATTCCAAAGAGTATAGGGAGGAAGAGAATACGGAGGGTCAGCAATAGATGACCCCATCCCAACTATACCCATTAAAAAATGCAACAATAAACATTAAATTAATCATCTAAAGGAAGTTTAGATCTAACACGTAAGTTAGGCAGAAAGAGGATAACACTAGGAAGCTAAGAAGCTTATAACTGGTTGTCCAGAGTTCATGCCAGTACTTGCTAGGACTAGGACTGGAAGGGCTGTTTCAGTTTTTATAATCATTTGTGGTACTCATATTCATTGATTTCTGAGACCTCTTAACGCTATGAGATATGCTGATGCTGCGTGTCTGTCTAGTCCATATCTCTTCATGGCTTCATCATGTTCTTCAGAGTTTGTTGTTCCTTTTGGGTCTACATATTTAGCTTCTATGCCATATAGCGGTGTTTTCAACTCTATCATCTCAATGACAGAGCTTCTGAAGACTGAGACCTTGTAGTTGTAATTCTCATGTTTTCTATCGCCGTTCCTAACCCATAGAAGCTTTAGCTTGCCGAGAACCTCTGGACTCTCTAAAAACAATGTTTTAACGTTATGATGATAGGCGTAGCTAAGCATTTCATGAATCTTCACACCTACAATGCTTCTAGCCCTCCTCTTCGAAAACTCTCTAGCCACTGCCTCTGAGAACCAGAAGGTTTTGCAATCTCGTAAGTTTCCTTTCTCATCAATTATTGCTAGGTTCAGTCTGTCTACATTTACATCTATACCGCCTATGAGACCGCCTTTAGATTCTCTGTATCTTATCATATGTTTGTAGTAGAAGTCTGTAGGTATTGTTATCTGAATTTCTCCACGAATCCATAGATTATATTTTCTAATGCCATAGCTCTTTATAACTACTCTACCTGTGTACTTCTGTCTCTCCTCTAACATTTTGTCTAGGAGAGGCTTATAGCTTTTTGGTATGATGGGCTTCACCACGTCTCTGTAGGTGTTCTTGTTGTAGTCTACTGTTGTTATGTGAAGCTCGTAGCCTGACCTGAGGGTGATGTTTCTTGCTGGATACTCCAACTCGCTCTGCTGAAACATCAGCCAGTTAGAAAGCTCTACACTCTTAAAATCTATCCTGAGTTGTCTACATGATTCATAGATACTTCTAACAAGTGTTACAACACCGTCAGCATACCTCCTATTGGGTATGATCTCGTAAACTATCCCCCTAAAAGTGTTCTTCCAGCCAATATCAGTAGCTGGAAGAACAGGAAAGTGTTTAACAACATTAAGCAATCTATGTGTAGCGATCTTGAATAGCCATGCAGTAGACAAAAACCTCTTCGCAACATCACAACAGACATTAAATGGAAACACGAGCGTTATATAGGTCATCTGGGGAATCCCCAAAAGTTTATAAGCTCCTGAAACTTATATACCTATTGGTGACCCCGGGTTTCCAAGAGCCGTAGGGTGATGAGCCCTAGGCGACTAGCGGTGAGCTTCTGCGGTGAGGGGGCTCGGGGAGACCGTTGAGAAGTAGATGGTGGAGAGCTATGAAATCAGTGAATATGAAAGGTGATGAACCACCATCTACTGAGAAACGGCTATAGGACTACTATTCCGAGGGAGGTTAGGAAGCTTCTAGGGATTGGGAGAGTGATGAGGCGTAGTGGGTTTTCGAGGACGGCAAGGTCATAGTTAGGAATAGGATGATTAGCTACCCTTATTGCGACTTTGAGAGGGGGCTCAGGCTTATCAAAACCTGGAGGTATAGGTTCTACGATGTGACCCCTCACCGTCCTATAGGAGCGGGTTTTTATGCTGGGGTCTCGGGCGTTACCTCTCCATGTGTGGATATCCTCTAGCTTCATCGGGTTGGAGGTAATCTGTGGGGATCCTCTCCCACCGGGTCATCAAGGGGCATATGGCCTCTGGAAATAGATCCCCAGGTCCTCAAACCCTTAAACTTCATCAAAAAAGCTCCTGAGTTTAAAAACCATAACCCCGCCTTAGAAAGGCGAGGTTCGCCGAAAACCTTGATATCACTATATCCCTCAGGCTGTCTGTGCCTCTGCATTGCTATGAGATAAGGATAAAATTTATTAATTAAACTTTCTATAGGTCTTTGGGATATTTTATATGCCGTTCACATC
>Ga0326760_1000922_pt1 | contig 13823 bp, 14 predicted proteins | sample GCREP_S_FD_207668 | JGI IMG/M metagenome (GOLD analysis project Ga0326760, IMG submission 207668) | Hot spring sediment microbial communities from Geyser Creek Basin, Yellowstone National Park, WY, United States - GCR.EP_S | ecosystem: Environmental > Aquatic > Thermal springs > Near-boiling... | reverse complement strand
AACTATAACGACCCTCGTACCCTCGGGGGCCTGGTAGTAGCTCCAGGTACCGAGAACCATGGCCTTCACGTAGGTAGCCTCCCTAACGTACAGGACGGCCACCCTCCAAGGACCGGCCGACACCACCTGCCCGACGGAGGCCTCGACGACCCTAGACGTAGGCGCGGGCGTGTACGTAGTCGTTACCGTAACGGGTACTGTGATGGTGGTGGGCCTAACGGTCATGAAGGTAGCAGTCTCCGTAACCCTCGCCGTAGTGGTGATGGGGCTCAGGAACGTCACTGTAACCGGGCTCGCTACGGTACTCACTACAGTCCTTACAGTAACTACCGAGCTACCGAGCCCGTAACCTACGGCGGCACCTACGAGGAGCATCGCTACGGCTACGACTAGGGTTAGGGTAATAGGTCTCAAAGCCGTGGTACCTCCACAGAGCACCATCTTAAGGGGGGTAATAAAGGCGGGTGTAGATCCAGATAAACGTGGGGAACCGGTGGACCGCCTAGGGAGCCCTTACCCTCTAGGGTGGAGGGGGGTAGTCCGTGATAAAGTTAACCAGCGCTTCCCTGCGACCTCCTCGGCTGGTAGGTCTAGCGGGTAGACGCCCCTTAGTAGCTCAGGCATCTTCTCCTCAATCACTAGGTAAGCCTCTTATATTAGACCCCAGGTACCACCACCATGGATGAGCTGGTTGTCGGGAGTGCTAGCTGAGCAGGCCCCAGCGCGGTCTTTAGTGGTGGTCGGACCGGTGGTGGGCCGGGTACTACCAGTAGCCGGAGGCACGTAGGGTGGGTTCGATGGTAAGCTACCGCGCTGTCTACGCGTTCCTCTGGTTACTCACGGCGATCGCCTACTCACTACCTTGGGCTACCGTCGACGGTATGTCGTACGTTGGTTGGAACCTTACAGTACCGTTCTCGATTACGTACCTCATAGGGCTACTACTGGGCCTGGTGGTTCTCGTAGCGGGGTTCAAACCCGTTACTATGACTATTATCGCGGGGGTCCTCATGCTCCTAGGTGTAGCGGGGGCTCTCCTAGGGCTCGGGGCCGCGGCTGTACTAGCAGGACTCGCGGGGGTGGGGCAAACCCCGAGGCCGGTGTGGGCCTAGCGCTCGTGGCGTCGATGGTGTACACGGTCTTAGGGGCATACGTGGGTAGGAAATTAGTTGTGAGGAGGGCGAAATAGCTTTAAGAGGTGAACCAGTACCTTTAAGTCGTTTTGTTCTCCTCGCAATGCAACGATGGACAGACCTACAGTGGTTAGAGAACAGGTTGCGCCTTCGGATCGCGATACTTTTGAGGAGGTACCAGACTAGGGGTGGGGTACCGGTAGGTACTACAAGGTATTTGTGAAGGACCTCAGGGCAAGCCCTGGAGACCTAGGGTTGCCGTAGTTACCGATGTTGAGGAGGTTTACACGGTAAAACCCGGGAGTACAATAGGAAGGTGGTGGTGCGGCAGGTACAGCACTTCGAGAACACCCGTCATAGCAGAGCGGTCTAGAGCCACCGGTGGGGCAGCCCCATCAGCCGACCACCCGTTCATAGTGTAGTTAAGGGATAGTCTACCAGGGAGAGTAGCTTAGTTTTTATCGATGGAAATTGGAGCAAAGTATTTGCGTAGAAGTGCTAGGTAGACCGCTACTGCAGCAGGGGGCTTTAGGATCAAGGTCCGGAGGTTGCGACCATGTTGCAGGCATGTACTAAACCCCCTATATCGAGGATAAAGCTTGTTTAACATATTCTATGAGCCTCTCCTCACCAGCTCCTCCGGGATAGACATGGTCTACAACCTCTACCCCTAAAGATTTGAGCCTCTTCTTAACGTCTTGAGGTACTGGCTTTAGTGATGCTACTACCATGTGCTCTGGCTTAAGGATCTCCTTATACGGTACTATCTGCCTCTCAACATCTTCAGCCCAATACTCGTAGTCAAAGTTCTTACACACAATAATCGGTTTAATCAATAGGGTAGGGCTTTTGAAGAGATTGCGACAGGAGCTAACTGCTTGTGTGAACATTATGTCTGGTCTAAGACCCTTGAGTTCTACCCCTAAGAGCTCCTGCGCTCTCGAATAGGGTCTCTCTAACATATCTCGCATTCTTGAATATGTTTGCGAAAACCACGGTGGCAGAGGTTCTCTACACTCCTCCACATCAAAACTCCCACAGTAATAGAGTAGAATGCCGTTGCACATCATGTGTGATGTGAAGTCAAACTCGTACCACAAGGAGTAATTGCCTATATTAGCTACCGGTATAGCACTACTTTGCTGGAACCACACAAAACCTATCTCCTTGGCAAACTCCTTGAGAATTCTTAAAGCGATCCAAACCTTGTGAATTTCTCTTGCAAGTGCCTCAAAAGACTTTAACCTCGCACTACTGCTATAAGCTATGAAGAATGAGAGTGAATACTTAGGTAAATAAAGGTGGGGTTCTAGCATTCTACTAGCTCTAATACCCTTAACAGCCGTATCCTTGATGGACTTAAGCATTGGAATATAGTACTCGTGCCACTCCTTTAAAAACCTCCTCTCAAGCTCCGTCAAGTGCGGGAGATCTACACACTTATTGATAATCTCTATAACGTCAGACCCTACAAGAGGACCGCCCCTACTCGAATTTATTGCAAACACCACTTATTTGTAATTTTGGATTCATCCACATAATAGCAAACCTCATCCTCATATTTTCTCACGGATTTTGAAGCATACTTAGCTATGGGGATGCAATAGCCTTCGTCTAAGACATAGTAATATATTCCACCGCGAAAACCTCTCCACCTCTCGCAAAACTCCTTAGCCTGAGACATGATGCCACCAAGTGAACTCATCTGTAAGTGCAATTAAATATCTAGGTGTTACATTTAAATGCTTACTTGTGCAGTTGCAGAATGATCAAAGCTTTTTGCATTCGATTTCTAAATCATAGTTTTAGAGTATTACTTAAGTAATTCAGGTACTTAGGGTAGTAGGTATCTGCTTCACTCAGCAGATCTTCGTACCTTCTTCAGATACCTTTAGCTCCCTGAACCTGCTCTAAATGAATATAGCTACTTTTCTGAACGTTGCCTTTACCATTAGTCTCTACGGAACCTTCCTCATGTACTTAGGTACTAGCAGCCATGCCTAGCCTACTATCCTACTATAATATGCGCACCACGCTTTACAATAGTCCCCCATTAGGATCTATGTCTACACACATCCTTAGCAACTTTCAGTTAGCTAATGAGTAATAGGGAAGGCTCGATAAATGCTTTTCAGGACAGTCAACCACGCGGTGTTTGGGGAGCTCTTCTCATATTTATGCGTTACTGTTGACCTTAGACTATTTTACTTCCTTGCCGTTTTGCTCTTGCTGTAGATACTCCTCCTTAAACTCCTTAAGAGATCTGATATGTATTCCGTGGCTCTCGAGAAATGCCCCTACACCTTGTAAGCAGCGATCGTTTGAGACTACGTAGACTCTTTCCACCACTTCGCGTCTTTCGAAGGCCAGCTCTACGAGAGTTATATCAAAAGACTCGGCTCCGCACTTCCCTAACTCCTCTTCAACCCTTTTTGGTAGCTTCTCTATTCTCTCGACCTTTCTTTCGTGAAACTTTCCTCTTTTTCCAAGCTCTCTGAGAGGATAGAACATCACATGTGGAAACGCTGACCTCAGTTCCTTCCAGACGTTCTTCGGGACGTAGATCACGTCGCACCTCTCAACGACTGCCTCGACGAACCTCTCGCTAGAATCTTCGATGAATATTCTGAAGGCGTTCGTGTCCAAGACTACGTCCATGTACCCTACTCCTCGACTATGAGACTCCTCAGTATATCCCTCTCCACCTCTACGAACGAAGGTATACCCTTCTTCGGACCCCTCTCATCGAGCTCGAGCTTCTCGACCTTCGTATAGCCCTCCTTCTCATCCCTCGTAACGTGGTAGATCGCGACGTCCTCCGGTGAGAGCTTAACCCTGTACTCCCTTTCACCTGCCCTAGTCCACCCCTTGAGCGGGTAGCCGTCCCCTTCTAAGACTAGGTTGAGGGAGAGTGGGAAGTAGCTGCTGTGTGTTGTCACTAGGATCTGCTTCCCCTCGCTAACAGCCCTCCCGAAGAGTACGGGGAGTAGGCGCTGGTAGCCTGGGTGGAGGCTGATCTCGGGCTCCTCAATGAGGATGACGCTCCCAGGTTCGCTATAGGCGAGCTGGGCTATAATCGGGAGTAACTGCCTTGAGCCGTAGCCTAGGGACGGAAGCTTATGAGCGCTACCTAGGTAGGGGTCTACGTAGTTCGAGGTAAGGTAGTAATACCTCTCCCATCCAGCCCACACCCTCTTAATCCCGAATCTCTCGCACAGAATCTCGTAGGGAGCCATCCTATCCTCGTTCGCGGGCTTCATTAGCTCAGCGAGTATCTCTAAGGTGTGCTCACCCCTCCTACCCACCCACCTATGTGCTTCTTGAGGGGTCCCGTAGGTCCACGGGATGCTACCTCTCTCAGCAGATATGTAGTAGACCCTCGCCAGCCTCTCCCTTATAGCTCGCACTAACTCATCAGCGAAGTAGCTACCGTAGCCAACTACGGAGAAGGAAGAGAGAAATACGTTAGAAGACCTTGGACTAAGCTGGAGGTATCGGGGTTCAGATATACTCCCGTACCTCTCGTCGAATCCGAAAGCTATGCGATGTCCATCTATAACGAACTCGTGTAGATAGCGTAAGTCGCTTAAATAGTAAACATAAGTGACATTCAGTTCTTCTCTTTTATCTATGCTCAGCTTCTGTAGTAAGTCTGTGTATCCTAAAGCTCCTTCCCTAGTTGCTGATGATGCTGTACTTTTAGCTATCTCGGTAAAAGTACTTAAATCCTTTCTAAACCCCTCTATCACCTCTTCGGCTCGAATATCTAAGCCTATACCTAAGGCTAGTTCGACGTCCTTCTGACCTCTGAAGAGTATGCTCTTCAGGTCCTCGTACTCCACAAGCTCGCCATGTAGAGCATCCTTTATGTTAGTACCCTTAGTGGCCGACTGGCTCATTAAAGCCAGGGCCTCCAAAATACTGGACTTACCAGAGCCGTTCGGCCCGATAAAGATAGTTAAGGGCGCCAGTACAATGTCTAGCTCCTTAATGCACTTAAAGTTTCTTATTATAACCCTCTTTATCGCCATAGAGTTTTCCAACCCAGCACATTACTGTAACGCCTCAAATAAGCCTTAACGAGTAGCTCGCTCGTGAATGCCCCAAGAGACAGTATCCTAGAAGTTGAGCTTTTAAACCCCTCCCCGGGTTCCGGGGGTCTGCTTGCGCCTCCCCGTGGGCCTGGTGAAGTTGGACTCCCTTAGGGTGTAGCTGGAGCGCGGGACCCTGGAGCTGGCGGCTACCTACCCTAGGAGGCTGCCGAGCTACTCCTGCAAGGAGGATGGGGGTGCCTACGTAAGCGTCAGCTGGTGCGAGGGGGTTGCACGCCTCAGGCTATGCTAGAAACAACTGAAAGGAACTACAATTCCTGTCCACACATACAGCCCCGTATTAGGTGTTAGTTACTTGCCTAGGATCTCTGACAGCACCTTAACCGTGGACTCGTGCCTAACATAGTTCAGAACCTTAACATCTTTCGCAAGCTCCTTAAGCCCATCTATGCTAACTCGCCTATAGTATAATGTTAGCTCCTTATAGTTAGAAAACATTGATGGTGCCATACCACCAAAAACTACTCGCCTCATCAGATGTCGCTAGAGATTGAAGCGCTGGCATTCTCCTAGCCCTAAAGGATAAGGCTTTCAGTTGTAAAAGCATTTCTAAATAAGTTAAGCCGAAAAGTTAAAACTGTTCTTATGGTCTCTGATCGAGCTTTCTATCTTCCTTCACCTCTCTTGATCTCTTGAAGATAGCTATCTGCGTTTTCTTTAAGTAGTGTTATGTTCTGCATCAATGGTTTCAACTCGTTTTCTATGTCGGCCTCTAAACTCTTCTCTGCAGGTTCTATCCACACTTTACCACGAGCAGAACCTAAGGTGTAGAACTCTACGACTATGCCATTTTCGTCTGGCTGGTTTGCCTTTATATCAACGCGGTATCTTGGAACAGCTACCGCTACGGGTAGCCTCGTGTTCACCACTAGGGATAGAAGGTCGCCCTTGTATTGCCTCACGGTAGCTCTATTTGCCTTGACCTCTATGAATGTCAGTGTCTCAATGTCTATCATGTCTCCTAGCGTAGGACCGCTTGCTCCAAGCGTAACTAAGTGTTGCATGAAGCCTAGTGGCATAACTGGCTTATTATTGTATAGATATACATAAAGTACTGAGAGCTCAGCTATCGTAGCCTGCAGATAGCCGTGTAAAAATTCGGTGAACCCTTTGAAGTTATTTTCACTTCTATATTGATGACCAACATCACGATACCAACGCTCCAATTCTTTTTCCAAGCTATCCCAGTTATCAAGGAGTTTTTGAACAGCATTAATGTTATAAGCTATCCAGCCCAGCTTCGTACGCTTCCTTAACTCCCTACTTCTAGGACCATATTGGATGTCGCGATAGGGCATCACGCACGACAATAAATCAATTCAACGCCATATATCATAAAGGTATTTCTCCTTAACACTATCTTGAATATCCGCGGGGAGAAGCTTGTAGCTCTCCTCATACGCCTTCTTAACAGTATCTAAGTCAAATAGGAATGTTGTGTTTGAAGCCATTGAACTATTGGATCGTAACCCACAGATAGACCCCGCAATTAATTCAGTAAAGCTACGTATTTAAATTTTAGGAAAATTTTTAGTTGAGAGCCTTTGAAAAGCTATGAATACGTAGCTGAACACTTATGAAAACTCCTCCAAACCTTCTCAGCCTTCTTCCTCTCGTATACTTGAGGATCATGTTAAGGTTCTTGTAGTCTGTAATAGCAGCAGTGATTAATGGTGACACCTTCTTCCTCAGCATATACGTTATGAACGCGTATCTTAGGCTGCGCGCGTTGATCCCTAGCCGCCTATGTAGGTACTTGTTCACATTAGCTCTGACAATATCCTTGTCCAGCGAAACAATTAGAAGAAACTACAAGAGTCTACGCTCTTATTAGATGCAAAAAGAAGGACCGCGCGGAAAGGAGGCAGCTAAAAGGAACTAACAAGGGTAGTCTCGCCTAAGGCTAGCGACTGTACTAGGGTATTGGGACCGGGCCGAGGTGGCGTCGGGGTTGCTCCTCGATAGGGCTAGGGTTGAGGAGTTCAGGAGGAGGGTTGTGGAGTGGTACGAGGCTTTCGGAAGCAGGGATCTGCCGTGGAGAAGGACAAGGGATGGGTGGGCCGTGCTAGTAGCTGCGTCCATGCTTAGGCAGACCACCGTTAAGCAGGTTGCGAAGGTATACGGGGAGTTCTTGAGGAGGTACCCCAGTCCACACAGCCTCCTAGCGGCTAGTGAGGATGAGGTGAGGGAGCTCATAAAGCCCCTGGGGATGGAGCACAGGAGAGCTAGGCAGATCATGGAGCTGGCCAGGGTCCTGGTGCAGAGGTTCGGCGGGAGGGTTCCCTGCAGTAGGGAGGTGCTTAAGGAGCTCCCAGGGGTGGGGGACTACGTAGCGTCCGAGGTGCTCCTAAGGGCCTGCGGGCAGGTAGAGCCCCTACTGGACAGGAACACGCTCAGGGTCGTCGAGAGGGTCTTCGGTGTTAGGTCGGCTAGGAGGAACCCCTACAGAGACCCGGTGGCGCGGTCCCTCGCCAGGTCCCTGGTACCCGAGGACCCCGAACTCGCGGAGAAGTTCAGCTTCGGGGTGTTCGACCTAGCTAGAAAGGTCTGCACAGCCAGGAAGCCTAAGTGCAGTACCTGTCCGGTAAGAGACCTCTGCAGCTACTCAGCTAGGTCTGGGGAGAGGTGAGCCCCCAGAGTCCCATCTCTTGCGCCTTACATGAGATGAGGTGTTCGCAATTCTGAGGGGTGAGGAGAAGCCGCCGCACAAGTAGTTGCTACAAGTAGAGAAATTTGATCAGCTATAAATGATGTTGTTAAGAGGGTTGAGGCCCTTGAGAGGAGAGTTAATGACTTCAGCAGGGTTTTCAGTCTTCTTGGGAGGAGCTTGGATAGGAGGTTTTGTTTAGAGAAGTATGGATGTATACGCATGGATGGAGCCGGTTATTGCACGGCGTTTACTTTAAAATGCCCGTAGAGTGGTTGAAGCTAAGAGAGGTTGTTGTGAAAGGTAAGAGGGGATATTACATAAATGTTAGGGAGCACAGGCGGATGTGCGCCTTATGCCCAACGTATACGTCAAAACACTTCGCGGAGACCCTAGACAACCTAAGGGCTAAGGAGGAGGCTTTAGAGCTTAGGCTAAAGTTCCTTGAGTCTCAGATAGTATAGCTCCAGCAAGCAGTTAGTCAGAGGAGTGTTAGCGAGAGCCTTGAGAGGCTAAGTCACTAGGTTTTAGGAGCATAGCTTGTTGTTAGAAGGCTAGATGAGCTTGTAAAAACTTGTTCTAAAGGCCTAAAGCCATAGGCGTTAACGGGTGGTACCTCAGGAGAGGGGACAAGAGGGTACTGATTGAGGAAAGCCTAGATAGGGTTGCTGAAGAGATTCGCAAGGCTTTAGAGAATTTGAAGAGGTGTAGAGAAGCTGTTAGAAAAGAGCTTATCAGGAAAAAGCTATTGAGTTAAGAGCCTCTGAAGCGGCTATTGAAGAAGCTGTTAAGATTACGAGTACCCTAAGACCAACGCTATATAGTGCATCTATAGACGTACATAGCTGCTCGCAAGCGTTATTCTCCCAGTTCCGTCCTATCAAAGCGTGAGAGCTTCAGCGCGGTCTTGCTATGAACAGTGCAAACCAAAAGAGTACGAAGTGGTTCGAGGACGACAAATTTCTTGGTTGTTGGAGGAGAAGACGCTTTTATAAGGTTAAGCTACTTCTTTTCTTGTTCGCTTTTGAATTCGATAATAATCTTGGGAACTCTATCCTTCAAGGCTCTAAGTATATATGGTGCATCAGAGCTAAAGTAGTATGAACCATAGCGTAGATCCAGTATGTGTAGTTGGTGTAAATATCTGTAAAGCTCCCCCTTCACTGCGGTGGGCAAGGTCTTACCAGTAAGAGTTTGATATAGTCTGAATATGTCCTCAGTGTTGCTAGGCAGTTCTCCGACGTTTTCGAACACCAATAAGATTACAGCAACTACATCCTTAACTAGAGGGTCTAATTTATCAATAACACTTAGAGCATCCTTTATGAGAAGCTGACGCAATATTATTTTCTTAGCACTTACAAGTCCCTTAGCATCTTCTGGAATGCTACTTATACCAGCCCTCTGCAAAGCCTCCAAAACCTCTATGTATGGTTTTAGAGAGCCGAACTTCAACACTATGCGCTGGCGAGCGTCATCAAAGCCGTGTTCGACAATGTAACATAATGATACGGCCTTCTCTACAGAGCTCTCACTTAGGTATTTATCCATCAAATCATCAATCGCTTTAAGAGTTTGAAGCAGATTAGCTTTTTGCTCGCTCATCTCCTAACACCTCACCATGTTTCTTAATATCCTCGCCGGAAATTTTAATTCCGGTAACTAATCTTGTTGGGTTCCTTAGGATCCATACCCTTGGGTTATTAGGTATGTTCTCAACTACCGCAAGCCAATATCTATCCCTTAGCTTCAGCGCAGTCCGTACTTCGTTCTCAGTCAGATCAACGTCTAATTCGTTAATGCTTTTCCTTCGTCCCTTAACCTCCACACATACCACCTCTTCACTCACATCAACCTCGATATCGCATTCGCCACCCTTACCAATAATTCTGTACCCTTTCTCACCAAGTTTTTTCTCGACAAACCACTCAGCAAATCTCTCAACAACTTCGCTACTAACGCTCTCCTTAACCTCTAGAACCTTGACAAAGAATTTTCTCCAATGAGGTGCCTCCTCAGTTTTCTCAAGATACTCCGGACTTACAAAAGGACCTATAGCGAAGCCCGTAGCTTTCCACTTGCACCATTGCTCGTCAGCTCCATAAGCATCGTGTAGTAGTAGCTGGTCCGAGTATGCAAAGCTACCCTCATCTGTAACAAGTCTTACCCTAACCTTGTTCCATTGGGCTGGAAGTGAGTGCTGCCATAACCTATATAGAAATCTGACGAGCTTTATATTATCGTTGATAGAGGCTTTCTCCAAAGCCTCCTTAATTTTACTGATAAGACTCCAAACATATTCATGTAAAACGCAAAGAGGGCCACTATAATAATAAGTACATATATATAGCTGTCCATAGCCTCTTACAATACCTGTAAAGAATCTTCTCCAACCCTCAACATCGCCATCATACTTTGTATAGGCATCAAAATCAAGTAGCTTAACCCCCAAAAGTTTAGCGATGCCCTCAAAACCTGCAAAGAGTTCTGGGTTCCAAACATTATATGATTTTTCAATATCTTCATCCTTTGTCAGCACCCATATAGCTTCAGCAACAGCTATACCTGCTTGCTTAATTAGAAATGTAGCAACTAATAGCCTCTCCCTGTCTGGAGGTGAATTCCTTGTAACAATATGTTTCAAGATTATTTTCTCAGCAATTTCCTTCAAACTAACTTCTTTAACACCAAGCCACTTAAGAACTTCCTCACCAACAAGCTCCATCATTTCCTCGTGAACAAAATCTAGAGACTTGAGATAAGTGTTTACTTCAGGAAACTTCCTACCGATCTCAATAATACGTTCTGGCACTTTAGGAATGTACACATTACTAGCAAGCCTTAGTTCTCCAGAGGATGTTGCAATGAAGCTCTTCTCGGGTGGTATGTAAATGCCTCTTCTATGAGCAAGCTCATAGACTTTGCTTAAGAATGTTATAACCTTCTCCAAACCCTTACTCATCGAAGTCCTAAGTAGGTTCTCATTAAGAAGATTTACTAAGGTTAGCTTAGATACCTTATTCTCGTCTACTTCACGTAGTTTAAACCCCGGATCTAGAATATGCTTCTCAACACCGTAAATATGTTTAAGGTCTTCTTCATCGAGAAACCCATACCTAACAAGCTCGTAAACCTCCTCAGAGGCTTTTACTACTTGACTCAACTTCACTTCATGTCCTTTGTAGCATAGCACTACTGGATCTTCAAGAACCTCATTTATTGTCTTAACTATGTATGGCCCCATAAGCTTGTACCAGATCTCATCACCTATAGGTTTATAGTCAAAGACTATTAGGTATGTGGTCTTAAACCTCTTCCTAACATAATCTATTGCAGTCCTCAGAAGCTCGGCAATACCTCGCATCATCCAGTGATTCCACTTGGCCTCAACATTTATGTATCTCCTACCAGGATGAACTATGAAGTCTGCTTGGATAAGGAATCTGAGACCCGTTCTAACCTCTGTTAACGGTAGGAATGAGTACATCAACCAAAATCCGGTCTCCTCAATAGACTTTAGATCGTTTGTTCTAGGATCCAACTCAAAAGCTATTGCTACCTCCCTCTTTACAACGTCTCCTCTCTTAGCCTTTACAGTAACACCATCTTTCCTAATATATTCAGGAACCTCAAACTCCTTCTTAAACATTAGGAAATCACTCCATGTAGGAGGACTACCATCCTCAAGAACGTGAACCCTTACAACCCTTACCTTTACACCATTGAACTCCTCTTCACTTTGTGTAGACCACTCTATCCTCCTATGCGTATTGCTTACATAATTGCTGATTATGATTCTGTTGATATAGTCTAGGAATAGAAATATTGGGGGCTTTAATCCGACAAGTACTTTAGCGACCTCATTACTTAGAGACGGATCTTTAAAGTACACAGTGAAGCGGGTTTCATCTTTTGGCAAGAATTCTGTTGGCTCAATTAGTATTGGCGTTACCTGCCATAAAACTTCCTCTGGCCTCAAACCATACTTCTTCAAAATCTCTTGTCCATCAGGTTTTTTCCAGAACGCCTCGTTAAACTCGAAGCATGTTCCGGCTGAACATACCTCTACATGGTTGGAGGCCTTGTATACCGACTTCCATCCAATACCTATAAAGCCCTTATATCCAAGTGCAGGCTTCTTCCTACTTGTGATAGCACACAAGCTCTCAAGATCCTTCTCATCAAATGGCTTGCCATTATTACTTACGACAACTTTATCTCTGTAAAGCTCAACCTTGAAGTAACCCTTTTTACCAGCTTCCATCAAGGCGTCTTCAGCGTTCTGAAGAAATTCCAAGATAAATTGACCAGGCTCGATATACATAAGCTCGGTAAGAAGGTTAGACACGGTCCTAAAACTTTCAGCTTGTAGTCCATAGGTAGGATCCTTTACAAATCTTAGCCAACGATCCTGAATCTCCAGCACCTTATTCCTCAAACCAGCCATGGTATATCATAATTACGATTGCATGCGAGCTTATATATAAGCTCATCACCTAAGTGTGGGTATTACCTCTCTTTAAATGCTTGGTTGCCAGTTATAAGAATGCTCAAAACTTTCTAACATTTGATCATATTCTTTAGAGCATTATTTAAGTAATTCGGGTACTTTGGTGGAACTCATCAGCTTCGTTTAGAAGATCTTCATACCTAGCTTCCGTTAGCTTCGATTATTCAAATCTATTCCGGATAAATCTCACTACCTCTCTAGGCATAGTCTCGATCATTAGTCTCCAAGAGACTTTCCTCATGTACTTAGGCGCTAGTAGTCCATGCCTAGTTGCATACCTTGCGATAGCCCTCTCATTAAAGCAACAGCCTACATTCATCTTCAATAGCTCTAGCTCATACTTAACATCGGATAGAATTTCGTATTCATATTGAAATGTGCTATGAAGCTTGAGATGAGGCCTGGTATAAGCGCTGAGCTCCATTCATACCAGGATGTCCGTCACTACTCATATCGCTGGACCCTGTAAGGTATCCTTGGTAAAGTATCTGGTCGGCCGACTAGGTCTATGGACCCGTGTTTATGTGAAGTGATTCAGTAACTCGATTCAGTCTCACTACGTTCTCTACTGGACTTAGAGAGAAGCTACCGGGAGGTCTGGAGTCGGCTCGATGATAGTACGAACTACGTAGCACGAGTAGCAGACCGAGAACTGAGGCTGTACGTCTCAGGTGAAAGCTTTAAGCGTTTTCCTCCCAATTTTTAAGCTTAGGCGGAGCTCCTGCCTGGGGAGCTCTCCTGGGGTTTAGTACTGCACCTACCCTATCTAACGTTAAGGAGGCTGTAGTCGTTAAGGGTGACTTAAGGAACTTCCTTAAGTCCTTCTGCGACGCCCTAGGGTCGGGGGTCTTCCTCTGGGGGTTTAAGGAGGGGGAGAACCTCGATAGGGTCTTAAGGGACCCTACGCGCCCGGTGGTCTTCTTCGTGGTCGACCACGGCTTCGCCATGGTCGGCTTCACCAGGGGGCGGGTTGAGGAGCGTGAGCTCAGACCTTACTGGCGGGACGAGGACGAGGCTGGGAGGGTTATATACGGGTTTAGGTTCCTGCTAGAGCCCGCTAGGGTCTCGAAGCACCTTAGTGCGGAGGTGTGTAGAGAGGGCGCTGAGCTAGGTGCCGAGGACTTCGTTAGCTATAACGATGTTCTTAGGTACGTTGCTAAGGAGTGTAACATACCTCTAAAGAGGGCCGCCATACCCCTGGGTTCGAGTGCTAGCGTTGTGAGGGGGTGCAAGGCTGAGAAGCTACTCGAGTACCTAGGTAGGGAGTTCGTGGAGTTCAGGCCCTCGCGGGTGGTCGACCCCCTCTTCGAGAGGCTTAGGGGGCTCTCCCTAGGTAGGCTCGTACTGGTGGCCCACCTAGCGGCCGGTAGGGGCCTCCTCCTAGTAGGTCCCCCCGGTTCCGGTAAGACCAGCCTGCTGAC
>Ga0326760_1000921_pt1 | contig 13832 bp, 11 predicted proteins | sample GCREP_S_FD_207668 | JGI IMG/M metagenome (GOLD analysis project Ga0326760, IMG submission 207668) | Hot spring sediment microbial communities from Geyser Creek Basin, Yellowstone National Park, WY, United States - GCR.EP_S | ecosystem: Environmental > Aquatic > Thermal springs > Near-boiling... | reverse complement strand
CCAGGCGCCGCAACCCGCGGAAAAGCGGGACGCGCAAAACCAACCCGCAAACCAGCAAGCACCGAAGACGGCGAAACGCGCGGCGCGAAAACAACAACCGCCGAGCGCGTTCACGACCAAAACACGCCCACCCTCACCCCCACCACACCAGCTTCAAGCCCAACCCCCAGCGCGTGCGGCCAGCACTTGAGAAACACAGGTTACAGCGCGCAATTACCTTTTTTTAACACATCTGACAAGTCCGAGAAGCTTCTCGCTAAAGTCGTGTCTCCTGTAAAACTCCTTGTTGCTCACGATCTCGCATTTGAAATCTTCCGAAAGCTTCTCGAGCAAAACCCGCACGGGGATCTTCGTGATGTGAGCATGGTACTCGAAGTACACCTCGTCGAACAGCCTCACGTGCTCGTAATCGTTGAGGATCACGTCGTACTCGCAACCTTCACAATCCATCTTCAAAACACCCCCACGCAAACTAAACCTATCGATTATGTCTCCAAGAGTGATTGTGCCCACGGTAACCTTCCCACTCGGGCACTCAATGCTGGCGCTACCGCGAGTGCTCGAAAGTGCAGCGTTAATCGGCGCAACCTTGCCTTCAACACCGTTCAGCTTGAAGTTCTCAAGCATCTCCCCGTAAACCTCCGGGCAAGGCTCGACAGCGATAACATACCTAGCACCCCTCTTCAAGAAGTAAAGAGCAGTCTCGCCATAGCCAGCCCCAACGTCAACAACCACTTTACCATCAACTTCAACATTTCTATGCTCTTCATAGTCAAATACTTCGTCAATATAGCTCCTCATATGCTTAAATTTAACATCATCTTTAAACCAGAAGCCTCGAGCCACATCATAACTCCATCCGTGCTTAAGAGCGCCCAGAACCGCCTCACTAGCTAAGAGCTCTTTAAAAGGAATAACAAAATCTCTCGCTATAACAACCTCATTGTTACATTTAATGACATTAAATAAACCGTCAAACAAACCGAAGAGTAATAACGTACATAATTTAGGTGGTAAATCAAGGATAGTACCATCTCTGCATATGCACTTAACATTATCAATTGAGATGAATCCTTTACTACTCAAAAATATTTTTAATCCTAATGAAAACCAATTTCTAAAATAATTCCTAGATACAAATAAAATTCTTATATATCGAAAATATTTCTGAAAAACTTGCCGCCTAAGCATAGTATGCTGGCTTAGCATGCCTTATTAAAAGTTTTGCATCTCTGCAAAGTTTTTCGTCAATGTAAATTCTCAAGCACGCGCTCCTAGCCAGCACCCTTGCACCTGCGTCCCCACGAGACACCAAGTACCTGAGCGCGCTACCCCCACCTCTCCACAGCCCCAAGCTTGGGTTCCCCCGCTTTCACGCTCACAACGACGATGAGCTGGTGGAGGCTGGGCCTCAGCCTCGTGGCCCCCGAACCTAGGTGCTCCGCGAGCGACCACGCGACCGAAACCACTCAAGCCGTCGGCCAGCCCCCTGAGGGTTGCTTTCAGCCGGGCAGGGTCCCGCTCCACCACCGCCCAGTGGCCGACGAAGCCGACCAGTGACTCGAGCAGCGCGAGCGCGGCGCGGGCCGGCGCGCGCCGCGCAGCCTGGAAGCTACGACGTCCACGATCCTCACCGCAGCCTGATACTCCTGAAATATTCCTTCAAATTGCAAAGAATCCTAGCTAACTATATGTTCACTACCGTCGCCGAAGGGGACCGCTCGGGCAGCCGCACCCCGCTGCCCAGCAGCCTCTCCAGCTACGCCAGCACCACAACCGGGTTCGTGCCCACGACGCGCGCGAAGCCGTGGAGCACGGCCTCCGGCCTCTCCGTCGAGCTGCGCAGCACGAGCACAGGCTTTCGGATCTGGGGTACGTGGCCTCCTCCTGCAACCCACCCGAATCGGTCAAAACCACGCGGCAGTTTTTCATTAGAGCGAGGAACTCGAAGTAACCCTGCGGGGGCAGCAGCTTCACGTGCCCCAAACCCTCGAGCTCGCCCCACAAGCCGAACTCCTGCAACCTCCTCCTAGTCCTCGGGTGAACGGGGAAAACGACGGGGATCGAGCACCCCTTCAAGATCCGCACGAAATCCCTGAGCGTCGCCGGGTCGTCCACGTTCTCAGCGCGGTGGAACATCACGAGCGCGTACTCGCCGAACCCCACCTGCCCCAAAACCCTCCCCTCCACCTCCGCGACCTTATCGAAGTACATGTCGACCGCGTCGATCACAATGTTCCCCGTCACGAAAACCCCACCCAAACGTGCTCCTCCAGAAGGTTCCTCCTCGCAACCTCTGTCGGAGCGTCGGCATCCTCCAATCGTAGCTCCTCAAACCAGCCTCAACATGCCTTACCTTTAAACCAAGCTTCAGCGCCGTCAAGCCAGCCGCAAGCATAATATTAGTATCACCCTGAATCAACACAACCCTCGGCTTGTCTACCCAGTGCTCCTGAAGCGCCTTCTCAAGCTTAATCATCATCTCCCCCATCTGCGACACCGGGTTACTATTCTCAAGCCTAAACCCCTCATGAGGCCTTGGCAAGCCAAGCTCCTCCAAAAACAACTGGTACATTTCGTAGTCATAGTGCTGACCCGAATGAATAAAAACAAACTCCACACCACGCCGCTCAAGCTCCCTAACAACGGGAGCCATCTTTATAATCTATCTTTATAATCTCAGGCCTAGTCCTAACAACCACAACAACACTCATACTTTGATCCTTTCTTACAACTTCAAATCAGCTTTAATCAAAAATGTGGTGACTATCTCTCATCTTTAACAAACTCGAAATTAAAAAATCTCATATTTCCACCTAAAGAATTTGTATAAATTTATTAAATTTTCTGGAATAAAGCCAATAAAATCTTCTTTGCTCATTGGAGGAGAAATCTTTTCTGAGCTCTGGGAGAATATTTCATCATCCAATGAAACGTAGAACTTTTTCCTCTCTGAGAATTCGCTTATAACATCTTTTAACATTATGGGTCTAAGACCTTTCTGTATTAAATAATAAATTAATTTTACAGTTGTTTGAATATGACTAAAGTTTCCGTCTCTGAAGTCGTGTAATAAAAGCGTAAGATGATTGATGCCGTGCTTTCGACTTATCTTAAGAGCTGAATTAACCATATTTTTAATTGACAAAAAAGGAAGCCCATAGGTCTCCACTGCAATAGGAAGCATCCAAATTTCTTTACCCGAAATTTGAAAAACTTGCGGAAACGCAGGAATTTTCCTATAACTAAACAGGCGATAACTATTTATTAAAGGATGCACGAAATATTGAATTCCATTATTTACCAAAGCATGAAGTGTATCTTTATTCATTCTTCCTATGAAATTTGCTCCAGATATTCCACCACCAAAATCTGAGATCATTTTATGGATAAGCATTTCTTGAACTTGCTTATTATAATTCGAGAGATATTCATGGTAAAGTCCATGAATACCGATTTCATGTCCACGATTTCTAATCTCTTCTAATACATTATAATAAATTTTTTTCACAAAATTAGTTACAAAAAAAGTAGCCTTAATATCAAATATGTCTAAAATATAGAGTATGCGCGGCAAACCATACCTAACACCTCCAAGTTGCTCAACATCAAAGACAAGTGTAAACGTACTTTCTTCATTATTTTTGACAGAGGAATAATTTATTTTCCCAAAAATTTCGGTAAGTAACTTGGAATATTTCCTATCATCTATTTCGAAATTTAATCTTCGAGGAGGATTCATAAAATCTTCAAAACATTGCTTCATCTCGGCAACTCGATATTTTTCATCAATACCACTGAAAGATGAGTATCCCACCCTCAGACTCCTAGTTATTGACCCGATCTTTATTCTATTTCCTACTTGATCATTTCTTGAATAAAGGATAAGATTTATATTATTTTTATAAATTAGTTCCTTTAATAAAGGAATTTTTTCATATAGATTATTATAATCAACCGAATACCAGTAAATATTCCAATGCTTACTTAGAGGTCTATCCCCAAGAACGCTTGCATCTTCATTATCAATAACAATCAATATATTCAATTTATCCATTCTCTTTTTACTTTTTGGTTTTATCTATATATCTATTTACAACCTCTATTAATGGTCTCAATACATTGTCCCAATTATATTTTCCTGATATTATATTTTTTGCATTCATAGATTTCCTAATCCAGACTTCCTTGTTAGCTAGAATATCTAATGCATGAGCATAATTTTCAATAGAATCATTTTCTAGAGCAATTCCAGCATCTTCCTCCTTCACGATCTCCCCCCAATCTCCAACTCTCGGAGTAACAACGGGTAGACCCACAGACATGTAGTCAAAGATTTTTATAGGGCTTGCTACAACTCTTGCTAAATCTCTAGTTGAAGGAGCAATACCTACCTGCATTCTTGAAAGAACTGAGAAGAAGTAACGCCTTGGAATGTATCCTAGATATTTTACTGGGATTTTTTCGCTTTCAATCCGACTTAGAAGTTTATTCTTAAGCGACCCTGCCCCTGCCAAGTAAAATTTGAATCTATAATCATGGGCAAGATATTTAGCTAGATCGAGGAAATCATCCACGTTCTCCCAATAAGCAAAATTACCCGCATATATAATTCTAAGAGGAACCTTATATGTAGCACTAAAAGGCTGCGGAGTTCCACCATTTGGAACAACGGTTATTTTTTCTGGGGAAATATTAAAAGATCTTACAATATAATTTTTCATGTACTTGCTAACAACAAAAATGTGATCACTGCCTTGGAAAATTTCTTCTTCTAGACGTCTATAATATTCCCAATAAGGCGAACCTTGTCCTCTTTGCTCTGCAAAAAGTAAGCCATGAACATCCACCAAGCATGGAACCGAGAAAATTCTACATATAGATAGGGCACTCCAGCCAATAATTGATGACACAGCTATTACTACATCTGGACTTGTTTGACGAATGACTCTCTCCAAGAAGTTAGCATAAGCATTTACATCTAGCCACAGCATGGGTCTTCTTAAAGACAATAACGGAATTGACTTTAAACGATTTACTGCATGCATGTTAATTGGAAAACTACTAATTATCTTTTGTAAGCGAGAATGTATGCATGCTTCAATAACATTGAAACCGTTCTTGGAAAGAAACTCATAAATTGCCTTTATTCTGATACGATCTCCGAGTACAGTGGAACCATATCCACTTCCATGTAAAAATAGTATTTTTCCCCAAGATTTCGGCTGATTCATAAAAAGAGGAATTTCTAGTCTTTGTAAAAGTAATTTAATAGAATATCATTTATTCTCTTTCGAGTATACCTTAATATACTTAACATGTGTTAAGGAGTTTCTTGAACATATAGTTAGCTAGATTCTTTGCAATTTGAAGGAATATTCCAAGAGTATCATAACGTTCTAAGCTGAAAATAGAATAGAGTATAAGAAATCCACACAACAATATTAAAAACAAAATATTCATCAATTCTAAATCTTGTATTGTAATAAATCTGTTATAATTTATAGTATTATTTTCGATAACTATTACTCTTGTCTGAGCTAAATGTATCCAATAAAACCCTCCAGCTTCATACCAAGACGGATCTACTACGTAATCAAAATGAAACTTAACATTGTTAAGACCCTTATTAAGAGGAATATTATAAATTTTTGTAAAACGATCCGTTGCTATTAAAATGCTAACATTCTTTGATGCAAGTGAGTCAATTTGTAACTCTAACATAACCGTTAAATTTTTCTGAATGTTAAGGCGCAAATCTTTAACAAGAACCTCTTTTAAATTAGGATTGTTTTTCTGAGTTGAAATAGTGTATAACTTCACAACTCCTGTTGGTAAAGTTATCTCCTTAATTTTAAGAGCATAATTGTTTCCGGAACCACTATGATCTACAACTGTTGTCTCGTTTGCATCATCAAAAGTCATCTTTAAGATGGGGTTTGTTAAATTGAATTTTGGCAATATTGGAAAAGTGGATTTTTCAGGGGTTATAATGTCTGAGTTCCCGTAGCGTTTTATGTACTTGTTACAGTACTCGTACCAAGTTGTATCACTATCACTGCTTATGAGAAGTAGAGTGTTATTTGGAGCTATTTCAAGTAATTTGAGGAACTCCTCTTTTGTATCTGGTAGAGGTAACAATAAACCTTGTTGAAACAATTTATCATTCACATAAGGTCTCATGTATATGTAGTTGTTAGAAAAAATTAGATTTTCGTTATATTCTAAGCCGTTCAAAGCATCGCTTATCATATTAAAACCATGATTTTCATAAAGTTTAGATTTCTCTATAAACTGAGAGCTGAAGTAGACTTCGCTTAGCAAAATTAAAGCTATTACGAGAAAAAGTGCAACATTTTTCAAATTTACCGACTTTTCTACAGATAGATTCCTGCCGATGGTTAATCGAAGTATAATAAGTAGATCCTTTTCTAGGAACAATAAGCTAAGAATTAGCAACAATAAAATGAGCTGAGTCATAAACGCATTTGCAGTCCACAGCCTTAAGGGCAAACCGTATCCTACGTAGACTCCACCTTTTTCTCTAGACAACCAAATATTGATCCATAGAAGGATAAGCGCCCCCATGAACAGCACGAGGAACTTGCTAAAGGACGGGTTATCCCTGACGTCTCGTAAAACCATCAAAGATAGAGGAATCCATAGAGGAATCATCCAAAGGGAATATCTACTAGCATCAGAGAGGGAAAATGATCTGACTGCATCAATGTAAAATAACCAAAGTGATAAAAATATGAGTAAAACATGAATATTTTTGTCTTGCTTTCTCGGTAGACTCCCAAGCAAAATAAAAAAGGGGAGTACTAAAATTATGGTTGAAACAAGTACACTTGAAGATTCGGGCATCAATATTCTGTAAAGGTAATCCATGTAATCGGCAAAACTTCGCGTAAAAAGTGTGGAAGCAGTAGGCTTCCACCAGGGTGTAAAAAACAAGCCTAAAAGGTGCTCAACGGGACTTATAAAAAGAAACTTCCTAAAGATACTTCCAAGTTCGCTATTCTTCAAAATCCATACGGATACAACATATGGTATGTCTATGCATAGCTCATATATTAAAACGGGCAGCACCATAGTAATCAGGAGAATCCTGTATTTCAGGTTATGTTTATAAAGCTTGTATCGGAGTATAATATAGACTAAGATTATCCACATAGCGATAAAGACCACTATATTTGGTTTGATCATAATTACAACGATTATTCCCAGCAGAGAATAAAACAGATTCTTTATGCTGATAGTTAGGTTGTTGTTAATTTTAGAGAAAGAGCTAATGAAATGTGACACTACAAAAACTGCATAAAATGAAATTGCTAAATCATTTAAGGTTAAGGCTGAAAATGAGAATAAAAGCGGGTTGAGAATAACAGCCATAAAGACGGCAGCAGATTCCCATTTGTTTTCCACTAGTAGCGATGAGGCTAAAGCCGTCATGATTAGGAAGCTTACGTTTAGCAGGCCAGCTTGGTATGCTGGTAAGCCAGTAGAGCCTATAAAGGAAGCTAAAAAATATATCCAGAAATATCGACCTTGAAATAACGATTTAACTTCGTTAGCATCCGGTTGGACACCCATTGGTGGCACAACACCATTTAAGATGCCCATTCTAGCTGAAAAAATATAGGCTGTTTCATCAGGTGTGAATAAACGTGGAAGTCCACTAAAGTAAATTATTAGAATAACATACGCTAAAAATGCCACAACAACTAATAGAATGTCAGGTTTGCTGAGTTTAAACTCTATCTTTATCCTTAAAGCGATTATGGAAAGAGGGAGCACAAGAATAAACACTGCCAGCGAATAATTGAGTGAAATTAAAGGGAGACCCAGCATAAGCATGATCGAAGTCAGCATTACGGATACGATTGTTGAAATAAAATATCCTTCAACTATCAGTTTCGTAATGTTATTAACATTACGTCTTAGAATTGCTAGAAGAAATGCACCTGGAATGATAAACAAAGACGGCATGACAAATACCACCCTTAACAGCCAAGAGGTATTTGTAAGACATAAGATAAAGTAAGAAAACTCGATGATTAACAATAGTAAAATAATTATATCTTTCTTTAAGATACTTATCCTGTTTTTAATTAGCATATTTACCCTTTACCCTTATAGCGCGCACTAAATTTAACTACCCGCTTTACCACTATAAAAGCTCTTTCTTCAAAATCTCGCATATCATCTGGGGAGCGTCGGCATTGCCAAGAAGTCCTTCAATATAATGAGAGGGGCTCCACTTTAGGATCTTCTCAGGATTCAAATGACTATCCACGTCCACAAGCAGGGCTAGTCCAGCGTCTACAAGCTCCTTCCACTCAGTAACCTTACGCAAAACCACGACAGGCTTCCTTAGGAGATAGGCCTCCCTCTGGACACCACCAGAATCGGTAACCACGAGTCGGCTATTACTCATTAACTTAAGAAAGTCCAAGTACCCTAAAGGCTCTGACAAAACAATATCGCTCCCCTTAAGAGCCTCCCATAGACCGATCTCGATAAGTCTCTTCTTAGTCCTCGGGTGAACAGGAAAAACAACTCGCTCCCACCTAGCGAGACCCACGAGGAGACCAACAATCTTTGAAAGCCGAGCAGGATCATCAGTATTTTCAACCCTATGAATAGTAACCACAACATAGCCGGGATCCAGCCCAAGCCTATCCAAAACACTCGACTTCTCCTCTGCTATAGGGAGCCATTTCTTCAAGGCTCTAACATGAACATCACCTGTAACAAATATCTTACCAGGAACACGTTCAGCTAACAAATTCTTATATGCATTCCTAGTAGGCGCAAATAGCAAATTCGACACGTGATCCACAACTCTCCTGTTTATCTCCTCAGGCATTGACATATCAAAGCTCCGCAACCCCGCCTCCACATGCGCAACTCTAAAACCCGCCTTCACGGCCGCAAGCGCGCCTCCTAGCGTAGAGTTTGTATCACCGTAAACAACTACAAAGTTAGGCCGCTCTCTAAAAAGAACCTCCTCTACCCGCTTAACAATCTCGCCCACCTGGTACCCGTGAGAGCCGCTCCCCACACCTAGGAAGTAGTCCGGCTCCGGAACCTCCAGCTGCTCGAAGAACACCCTATTCATCTCGTAATCGTAATGCTGACCAGTATCTACTATCACATGCTCAAAGTATTTAGAGAAAACATCGTGGACAGCAGCTAGCTTGATGTAATTAGGTCTCGTTCCAACAACAGAAAGAACCTTCATGAAGGAGTATAACTCAAAGGTTTTTGAAAGCACAGATAGTCTTTCGCTCCATTCACAGTATTCTTTATATAAAAGTTTTATATAAATTTATGAGTTTCTGAATCCTTTTTTCTATATTAAATTTTTCTAATGATAGTTTCCTACTATTTGCACCCATTCTTTTAATCTGGCTTGGATTCTCTGCTAAATAAACCAGCCTTGTTGCTAAACTAATATAATCTTTTGGAGGTACTAAGAAACCATTGAATCCTGAAATAATAATATCTTTATTACCTCCAACTGCAAAGCTAACTAGCGGTTTTCCTGAAGCCATTGCTTCAAGCATGCTAGGCGGCATACCATCTGTTAAGCTAGTATTTACAACTACATCACAGGCTTTGTATACTAAAGGCATCATTTTCCGTGGTATCACGCCCGTATAAAAGATGTCATTCTTAAGATCTTCACGCTGAGCATATCTTAGCAGAAGAGAAAAGTACCCCGGGTCGTAATTGCCACCTAACACGAATTTTATCCTTTTTTGCGTCAGAATCGAGAGCACCTTCGCAGCGAGAAAAATATAATGTACTCCGTAGTAAGCGCGTATGTGCCTGAAGAAACCGACGACGAGATCGGCACCTTCTGCACCCCATTTGCTTCTAAGGCGCTCGATAAACTCCTGTTCACTGGGCGTGATTGAATCATTGAAAACGTTGGTGTCAACGCCATTCGGCAGGTAAACGACATTTCTCGCTCCTAGGTTTTTCGCCGCAACTGCTATATCTTTTGAAACCGCTATTACGCCATCGGATAATTGCAAGACTCTCCTAACACGTTCGTCATACCCTCTATGTAAACGAGCACCATAACGGAATTGAGGAAGAATATTTATATCATAACCGTGTAGCGTGACAATGATAGGTATTTTTTTTGACATCCCTAGCTTTGCTAGAAGTGCGGACCAGCCTTCAAAGTGTGCAAAATGCGCATGCAATAGATTTGGGTTAAGTTTTTTTACGAGTCCTTCGATATGCTCACTATAGAGCAACTCTAAGCCAAGCAAGTGGAGTGGAGAGTTTAAGGCATGCAGCGGATAATATGCAAGTTTTCTCAGCCCTAAGGGTAAGGTCAGGAAACGAAACGCATCTATATCGTAGAAATCAACGCAGTAAGCCCGCACAGTACCATTCAACCTAAGACGAGCGATCGAGACGCTGAGACCCTGTTTAGCGAGCCTTGTAACCTCGTCAAAAACGAAACTGTAAAGTTGTTCTGAGGGAGATGTACCTACAACAGAGGCAATCACAAGAATATTCATAACATAACCATGAGTATTGTTAAATTAGGTGAAGATCTGCTAATAGTTCGAGTCTGTGAAATTGTTACAACACCTTGATGCTTCATATAGAAACAATCATAGACTGAAGACCCTTCACTGAAATAAGCTACCTTAATCACTGCTCATAACCTGCGTGCAAAGCTCGTTTATGATAAACGCTTACAGTCTGCAAGGGTATCTGTAAGCTCCCTGTATATTTGAATAATTTTCTGTTCCATCTTTTTCCAAGCAAAAATTTTTTCGTATACATTTCTTCCGTTTCGCCCTAGTTCCATCCTTAAGGAAGGATTATCTCTCAGTTTTATTAAAGCATTAATCAAACTATTAACGTCCCCATATGGAACGACCAAACCACATCTTGCTTTTTCAACGATATTAGCTGCAAATGTTTCTTTATTAATTATTATAGGTTTCGAACACATCATTGCTTCAAACAATTTATTAGGACTTGCATAACGATTATTGGAGATTTGGGGATCATAAAAAGCTACAATAGCATCAACTTCTAAAGTTTTCTTAATTACTTCCTCATATGGTATTATACCAATATATTCAATTTTACCTTTGAGATCATCAGCAATTTTTGAAAAAATCTTAATATCTGGTCCCTTTCCAGCAATTATTAGTTTCACATTATCTACGTTTTTTAGGGCTGTCAACAACTCTATCAGACCCCTAGATCGATGTATAAGACCTGCATAAAATACTGTTAAAACAGGCTTATAATTATATGTTATTTTTTCAGGATAAATTCCTATTTCTTCAATACAGGGAGGAGAATTGTATATTACCTTTAGTCGCTTTATTGGAAAAGCTCTATAATAATTATAATACATTAATGGATTAACTATAAAAACGGCGTCACAATATTTAAAAGATATTTTTTCAAGAAATTTGATAGCATTCTTAATAAAGTTAGGAATATGTCTAGGTAGATTTTCAGCATAAATGTCTTGAATGGAGTAAACAATTTTAACTTTTTTCTTAAAAAATTTAACAAATATGGCTGGCAATAAAGAGTCAAAATCAATGATATGAATTATATATACTTCTCTTTTAAACATTAGAATTATAAATTCATAAATCCACCACACAGGAAAAAGTAAGATTGCTGTAATCTTATCGTACGGAGCTCTTAAATTAAAGAATATAACATTATATGTTTTATCTTTAACGATAAGTGTTTTATTATCTGGATTTCTATTCCACAAAACAACGTGCACATTGAATCCATTTTTTGCTAAAGTGCTAGCTATCTTATATGTACCTGGATTAATAGCACGAGATCTTATGATTACTACATTCTTTTGAAGCTTCATAAAAATGTGATGTTTTTGATAGCCTCTTTTGTCCAAGAAATGTTTCTTATTAAATAATGATCGTAAACATTTATCAGATAGTGCAGTTCCTCCGCGATTTGAGAGATACGATTTAACTCTTCTCGAGAGAGTATTAGATGAGCAGCTTTAGAGTTCTCCTCAACTTCCTCAATGGAAAGAGCTGCTGGTATGGCTATGTGTAGTGGGCGACTTATAATCCAACTGAGAGCTATTTGGGGTATTGTTGCTCCTTTCTCTTCAGCTATTTGCTTCATTATGTTAAAAAGAGGTTGGTTTTTTGCTAGAATGTGTTTGCGGGCGAGGAAGTTGAATGCTCTTGCTCTGTCTCTTGGAGGGTTGTTGGGTGTATATTTTCCTGTTAGGATGCCTCCTGCTAGGGGGCTGTACGCTATTATCGCTATTTTGTTTTTCAGACAGTATGGTATTGTTTCTTTTTCTGCTCTTCTTGAAAGGATATTGTATTCGATTTCATTTGCTACTATTTCTGTTGATTTCAGGTTTTCTTCTGCTTTTCTTAGCAGCCACGCATTGAAGTTGCTTACTCCTATATAGCGGACCTTCCCCTCTCTAACGAGCGTTTCCATCGCGCGTAATGTTTCTTTAAGCGGGATAAATGGATTGGGATAGTGTATTAGATATAGGTCTATTTCTTTGAGGTTTAGGCGTTTTAAGCTTCTAAGAGCTGCCTTTATGACATCTTTGTATCTAAGGTTCCAGGGAGCTACTTTCGTTATTATTACGAAATCATCTCTATCGTAATCTTTTAGGGCTTCTCCCAAGAGCATTTCGGATTTACCGTAACCATACGTTTCCGCTGTGTCAAAAATATTTATTCCAACTTTCATTGCATGTTGAATTATATTTATGATATCTTTATCTCCATATCTCACCCCATAACCCCATGCTTTGCTTCCGAACTGCCCAGTGCCTAAGCCGATCACCGAAACTTTTAGATCGCTTCTACCCAATTTAATGTACCTCAAGGAAGTAACACACCTTCTTTCTCTATGACCGATGCTAACACGCTGAACAGCTGCAGAGCTATCTTTTCCAAACTTGCCTCGTGCTCTACGAAGCTCCTGCCGTTGGCGCCCATCTCCTCTGCTTTCTGGGGGTTGCGGGCGAGCTCGAGCGTGTTCTTCGCGAGCGCTTCGTGGTCGCCGGGCCTTGACACGAGGCCGGAGCGGGTTTCGAGGACGTGGAGCGCGGGCGCGCCTCTCGCCGCGCAGAGTATCGGCTTCCCCGCGGCCTGGTACTCGTACAGCTTGGAGGAGATGCCGAGGTAGGGTCTGCCGAAGTCTTTTAGCGGCAGCAGGAGAGCGTCGGCTTGGCAGAGGAGGTTGGCGACCTCCTCTCTCGGCAGTATCCTGTCTATCACTTTCACGTTGGTGAGGCCGAGCTCTCTGACCCTCTTCTTCACGAGAGGCGCCACCTCTCCGCCGCCTTGGAGCACGAACTCCACGTTCTCGCTCTGGAGCATCTTGGCTGCTTGCAGCACCTGCTCGAAGTCGTAGGCTACGGAGAAGGCTCCGCTGTAGAGCACGGTGAACTTGCCGCCGCGCTGGCGGGGTGGGCAGGGTTTGAACTTGCTCGTGTCGACGCCGGCTCTCAAGGTTTTCACTTTGCTGGGGTCGGCCCGGTACCTGCCGCAGATGACGAGCTTGTAGTAGGGGCTGATCGGCGTGATGACCTTCGCCTTGTGGTAGGCGATTCTCGCGAGCGCCTCCGCCGCTTTCGCGAAAAAGCTGTTGGGCTTGAGGAGGTTGAGACTGTACATGTCTTCGGGCCAGAGGTCGTCGATGTTGAGGGCTACGGGCGCCCTGAGCAGCAGCCCGTACACCATCGCGGGGAAGAACGAGATGATGTTGGGGTTCGCCGCCCACACCACGTCCGCCTTCCCGACCGCCGGGAGGGCGAAGAGGGACGA
>Ga0326760_1000920_pt1 | contig 13837 bp, 10 predicted proteins | sample GCREP_S_FD_207668 | JGI IMG/M metagenome (GOLD analysis project Ga0326760, IMG submission 207668) | Hot spring sediment microbial communities from Geyser Creek Basin, Yellowstone National Park, WY, United States - GCR.EP_S | ecosystem: Environmental > Aquatic > Thermal springs > Near-boiling... | reverse complement strand
TCAAAGCGGGAGCCCAGTACGCGGTAATGCTCGACGCCGACGGCCAGCACAACCCCGAAGACATACCCAAGCTCCTCGAACCCCTGGTGAAGGGGCAAGCCGACCACGCGGCAGCCAACCGGTTCGCCGGCACCACCAGGATGCCCCTCCTCAGGAAAATAGGGTACAAGCTGCTAGCCCTCGAGCACGCCCTCCTCATCAAGCCGATGCCCGACCCCTTCAACGGCTACAGGGGCTTCACCAGGCGGGCCCTCGAGACCCTCGACAGGGGCTTCGACCCATCGTACGGCGTGGAGGTGGAGATCAACCACGCGCTCCGCAACCTACCTACAGCGCACGTGCCGGTGAAGGTCGAGTACGGGCCAGCGAGCAAAGCCAACATGGTACTGCAGGGGCTCAACCTCGCCTGGACCATCGCCTGGACCTGGATCGCCCACAACCCCCTGCCCACGCTGCTGCTGGCGGCGGCCCTCTACGCGGCATCCACCGCCCTCGCCGCGCACGTGGCAGCGCTATTCAACGCGTCACGGTACATCAGGCTCGCCTACACGGCGCTCGCCCTAACGCTGCCGACCGTGGCGTCGGCGCTCGCGGCGGCTGCCGCAACCTCAATAACCTCAAAAGCGCCCGCCTCTTAGCCACGTGATCGACTACACCAAACTGCTGCCCACCCCCCTCGAACGCGACCCCGCCTTCTACAGAAAAGAGACTGTAAAAGTCGCGATAGTAGGCTTCGGGAAAATGGGGATCCTCCACGCCACCATCGTTAACCTACTGCGGGAGGATGCTGTCAAGCATGTAGTCGATACGAACCGCTTGATCAGGCTCGGGGGAGCGCTACTCCTGAAAAAGGTCAAGTTCTGGGGCAAACTGAAGGACTTACTTAACAGAGAGGAGGTCGACGCGGCCTGCGTCACGACACCCACTCCATCCCACTACCCTGTAGCGAAGGAGATCCTGGAAGCCGGCGTCAAAGGAATTTTCATCGAGAAACCGCCAACAGTAGACGCCCACCAAGCGTCTGAGCTTGCGGACCTAGCCAAACACACCGTCGACATGGTCGGCCTAACAAGGCGGTACTCCCTAACGTTCCGCCACGCAAAAGAGCTGCTAACCAACCTGCTAGCCGAGCACCCGGTCACCGAGGTGAGAGCCTACGTGAAGTACGGCAGCGCCGCCTCCCCTGCCGGAAAGCTCGGGAAAGTTAGTAGGGGCGTTCTCCTAGACATGGGAGTCTACCTGATAGACCTTCTCCACTGGTACTTCGGAGACCTCCACGCGGTTAAAGCATCGTACAAGAGCATTCACGGTAAAGCCGACGACGTCTTCCGCGCCGAGCTGGCAACCGGCAAAGGCTTCCCCGTGTACATCGAAGCGGACTGGACAGATCCAAGCTACAGGCTCCCCGAGGCCAAGATAGAGGTCGCGGGGGACGGCTTCACTCTCGAAGTGAGCGACGACAGCCTAACCCTAAAGCGCGAGGGGGAAACCCTAGAGCTACACAAACCGCACTACTATGCAGGCTTTCCCCCCGTGAACTTAGCCTACCCCGAGTACGTGATAGAAGACATGCATTTCCTAACCTGCCTGAGGAGAGGCTGCAAGCCGGAAACTTCGCTCGCGGAAACAGTGAAGGTCATGCAAACGATAGACGAACTCTACGAGATCGCGCGCCCATGGTAAAAATCCTTGTCGGCGACAACCCCTTCCTAGGGATAAGCCATTTAGCCCGGGAAAGGGGCAGAGAAGCCCTAAGAGGCTTAACGCTCGAGAAGAAAGTCGAGGTCCTCAAGGCCGCTGCCGACGAAGGAGCGAGTGGCTTCACCTTCTCCACCCATAACGCGAACCTCGAGCTGCTGGCATACATGAGGGACAACGAGAAAGACCTCCTGAAGAAGCTCAAATACTACGTGCTAACACCCTACGCGGCGGAGTACGTGAGGCTCACAGACGTAACGGGCACCGACCGCCTGGTAAAGAGCATCGTGATAGAAAACCTGAAAAAGAACCCCCTGAAGCTGGTTAATGCGCCGCCGTACTCGATAATAAATCTATTCATTCACGAAAACTTGAAACCATACCTCGAAATCCTGCCGAAACAGAACGTCAAAGCGGTGCTCCTGCACGAAGTGCTCTCCGAGATTCTGATAGCCTTCAAGCTCACAAAGGTCGTAAAGGAGCTGCGCAGCTACTTCACCAAGCTCGGAGTAGGGTTCGGGATGGAAACGAGGAACATCGCGATACTCAACAAGCTCCTAGAGCAGAGCGGGGAAACGATCGAGTACGCGATGACCCCCATGAACCCGCTAGGCTACCAGATGGGCACCAAGGAAGAGGCCGAGAAGGCGATTATTGCCCTATCAAGCGGGGGCGTCAAGGTGATCGCCATGAACATCCTAGCCTCGGGAGCGTGCACGATCGAGGAGAGCGCCGCCTACCTCAGGCAGTACAGGAAACACCTCTACGCGGTAGCCTTCGGCACCTCAAAGCCCGAGCGCGCGAGGAGCAACACGCGGTGCCTAAACATACATCTAAACCAGCAGTAAAGCCCAAAGTAGCGCTCATAGGGTCCCGCGGAATACCTCCAAGGTACGGGGGCGCCGAGGTATTCGCTTACGAGCTCTCAAAAAGGCTGAAAGACGAGTTCGAAGTGTACGTCACCTGCGAAACCGACCACTTCGGAATCGACGAGTTCGAAGGCATCAAAAGAGTGCACGTGAAAGCCCGCCACAAGCAGCTCCTAACAGTACCCGCCGTATACGACATCGTGGAAACCGTGTACCTCCTAACGAAAGTCAAAGACCTAAACGTCTGCTATTACCTGCTGCCCGACGGCGCTTTCGCAGCCCTTATTGCGAGGCTAGCGGGCCGCAAAACCCTAGTCAACACCGACGGCCTCGAGTGGAAGCGCATGCTCGTGAGAATGAAGTACGCACCAGCCCACCGCAAACCCCTCTACCTAGCGGCGGGGATCCTCCTCCTAATCTCCGAGTTCCTATCCTGCAAGATACCGCACGCGACCGTAGCTGACTCGCTAGCCATCAAAAAATACCTCGAGCGCAGATGGCGCCCAAAAAACGTGGTCTACGCCGCCTACGGCGCCCGCCCCCTACCCAAAGTGAGCGAAAAAAGAGCTAAAAGAATACTAGAGAAAATCGGGTTAGAACCTTACGAATACTATCTGACGATAAGCAGACTCCTTCCGGAAAACAATATACATATCGAAATAGAAGCAATAAAAAAGATAAATACGAGAAGAAAACTCGTCATAGTTGGACCAGTAGACCAGAAAGAACCCTACGTCCAATACCTCCTCAAACTAAAAGGCAACGACACCAGAATAATCTTCACAGGCGCCATTTATAATCCGGAAATAATATCAGCACTCAGAGCCAACTGCAAAGCCTACATCCACGCCTACACAATGGGAGGAACAAACCCCTCCCTCCTCGAACAAATGCTCTACAACAGGCCAATCATAGCCTACGACGTACCCTTCCACAGAGAAATACTCAGAGAAAAAGGTTACTACTTCAAAACAACGTACGAGCTGGAAAAAATCATTGAAAGTATGGAGTCGAACGCTGCAACGTGCGATTATACGGAAAACCTAACGGTATTCTCATGGGACTTCATAGCTAACAGATACATCAAAATATTTCGAGAAATATTAAGCAAGAAAGATTATTTCGCGAACATCTAGCAGCAATGAAAATAAGTGCGATAATAGTTACGTACAATGGACAAACTTACATAGAAAAATTGTTCCAATCGCTGCTAAAGGCGATCACCCCGCAGCTAGACGTAGAGGTAATAGTCGTCGACAACGGCAGCACGGACGGCACGCTAAACCTCGTCGAAAAATACAAAGCGGCGATGGGGGACAAACTGAAAATAGTAAAGCTTGGGAAAAACCTAGGCTTCGCCGGCGGAAACAACGCCGGCCTCCTATTCTCGAGCGGCGACCTAATCTTACTCCTAAACCAGGACACCTACATCGACGAAAAAGCGCTCACAGCCATCCACGAGCTATTCTCGAAACACCCAGACGTCGGCGCTGCTCAGTGCCTCCTCCTCCAGTACCGGTACCCAAACCTCCTGGACTCGTGCGGAGACATCATCAGCGAAGCAGGGTTCGGAATCATCGGCTGCTGGGGAGAGAAAGCAAACGGATCATTGAAAAAAGTAAAGGAGATACAGCTGGCGAGAGGCGCGGCGCTAGCAGTGAGAAAAAGCATCTTGCAGGCGTCGAGGAGGATGCACGGCACGTACATCCCAACGTACTTCGTAGCCGCCGGCTACGAAGACTGGTACATATCCCTTTTCACCCGGCTACTCGGTTACAAAGTGGTCCTAAACCCTTCGTGCATTGTCTATCACGATTCGCTAACGCGAAGAAAACACAACCCCTATATCGTATACAATGCTTTACGTTTGTTCATAGAACTAAACGCACCAGCAAAAATGCTCCTAGGAAGAATATTTTTCTCGATCATTTTCGACATTTTAATAAGCGAAAACAGAAAGAACGACACTCGCATGCTGCTCTCCGCTTTAAGAAGCGTTACCCGCTCCATAAAAGAAAGCGTCAGGCTCAAATACTATGCTGAGACTATGGCTCAGTCTCGGGGAAAGAGACTCAGCGACCTCTGGAAACCAAAAGCTGATGCAACAGCATGGTTGCGTTGGTACATAACTTACTTACTACGCACGAAAAAGATTAGCGCATAAATTTAATTGTTATGTTAATTGGATCAAATAAGAGAATAAATATTGCTATAGTAGTTCCTTCAGGCTGTCTTAAAAAACCTGAAGCATGCGGAGGAGGTTATATGAGATTTACAAAAACTCTTAAATATTTATCGAAATATTTCGATTTTGTTATAGTTCGATTCATTTATAATAGAATAGTGAAAGGAATTAGCTACTTTTCAGTTCTTTTGACACCTATACTAATGTTAAAGTATGTAAAAGATAAGCAAATTAACGCGATATTGGTTGTTAATGAATCATTCACCGATATATTAGCTGGTTATATGCTCAAAAAGATAACTAAGGGTAAACTATTGATTTTTGCTAATAATGTGCCGTTAAAAGGATTTATAGGCTATGGAAATTTGGAGAACTTCGGGGAGGGTCTTTTCGCCGCCATTTGGAGCTCGGTAAGTGCAATCGAACGGCACAAACCGATCGCGTTCATAAAGACCCTAGCGCTATACGAACTGCTGATAAGTTTACGCGATGCTACGCTGATACCCCTAGCTCCGTGCGTAGCGGCGGGTCTCAAAGAACTGGGTCTGAATTTCGTCCCAGTATACCCTGGGGTCGGGTGCGACGAGCCCAGCTTAGGGAGCGGCGAGCGGTGGATTGACGGCTTATACGTTGCCTCCCCGCTGCACCCTCAGAAAGGGGTTTTCGACGTCATAGAAGTATGGCGAAGAATCGTCGCGTCGCGACCCCACGCAAAATTGATCATTGCGGGCAGGGAGGACCCACGGTTCGATGTTGGTATTCTCAAAGAGAAGATTAAAAGGGAGGACATCGAGAGCAACGTAGCTGTCATCGCGAGGAAGGAAGCCGTGCCCAACAGCGTGATCCTCAGGTTGATGTCTCAAGCCAAAGTCTTCGTGTACCCCTCGAGGAAGGACGTCTGCCCCCTCGTCATAGGGGAAGCGCTGAGCAGGGGGACCCCCGTCGTAACCTACGACCTGCCCGGCATCCGGTTCGCGTACGGCAGCTGCGAAGCCGTGATCAGAGTCCCCGTCGGCGACACCGACGCAATGGCCGCGAGAGTCCTCGAAATCCTCGAAAACCCCCAGCTCGCCGAGCGCCTCAGGCAAGCGGCGGTGGAGTGGTGCAAGGCAAACCCCTGGAGCAAGGCGGCGCTAATGGAGGCGAAAGCGTACCTACTAGCTTTGCTGGGGCAAAAACCACAAACGCGAACCCGGTGACATACCAGATGCGCAAGAGCGTTTACCGCATCTACGCTGTCGTGCCGTCTTTTTTCGGCTCTAGAGGGGATGCCGTAAATGAAAGGCAGCTCATTACAACGTTGGCAGAGGTTGCTGGAGCGAAAGTTAAGGTATTCACTTATATAAATTTTCTTCAATTGATAAAAGAAAGAAGAAACCTTAAGAAACAGTTGATTGATTTGGCTCAAAGAGGAATAGTTGTAATTCCATTACCTATGATTCCATACTTGACAACGTTCTGCAGTTTCATAGTATTCTTACTGCTATCATTTTACCTTTGGTTAAAAATTAAGCTAGGTGTTAAGGTGGTAGTGTACGTAAGAACTTCTAATCTAGCCTTGGGCTTCACAGAAATACCAGGAATAGCAAAAAGATGCATTGTAAAAATACCAGCTATAGTTGAAGATGAGAATCTACATATAAGCATTATTGAGAGAAAACTTTTTGATGTATTTGATAGAAAAGCTGCAAGCAAAGCAGGAGTCTTTGCCTTTCCAAGCCCCCTTATGTACGTGGTATTTTTACGAAGAAGACGTGTAAAACCTAAAGGTCACGTAGTTTATCTTCCGCCAGGCATAAATTTAGCTAAAATTGCTAGAATTAAATTACTAGAAAGAAATACCAATATGGATAAGCTTAAACTTAAAATTTGTTTCCTAGGTCACCTTGAGTGGTGGCAAGGCGCGGATATCTTGGTAAAAGCTGTTGCAATTTTAATGAGAAAACTGCATGGGTTACAAGGTGAAATTGAACTAGAAATAATCGGCGATGGTCCTCAGAGAACATTGATTGAGCACCTATGCAGAACCTACAGGGTACACTGTGGAATCACAGGATACCTACCACATGAAGAAGCGCTAAAGAAGCTATCAGGTTGCACTTTGCTCGCTCTGCCCAGAAGAAGATCTGACACTACCGAATCCGTTGTACCAATAAAGGTTATTGAGGCGTGGGCCTTAGGTGTTCCGGTAGTAGTTACTGGACACGAGGTATTTAGGCTTCTCAATTTAAAGGACTGTGAGGATATAGTATATTGTGAACCTACGCCTGAGAACGTAGCTGCTGCTCTGGAGAAAGTGCTAATTTCAGAAGAGCTCCGCAAAAAACTTTCAGAAAGAGGTCCCCAGATAGCTAGCTATTTTGATTATAAAAATATTGTAGAGAAATTATTTAAAATTATTGATTTCGCTCAAGATGCTAATAAGCATTGAAAAACATCGATTCTATTTCTTCTGTATATTACTTATTCAGCTAGTAGTTTATATAATGTTATCGTTGTCATATGGAAACTATAATGCAGTACCGCTGATGTTGCTTGCTTTCATAATTTTTCCTGCGCTACCGCTTTCATTGATATTAAAGAAAATTAATAAAACATTGAATGCTTCTGAGACTTTTCATATAGCGGTTACATTTATGTTATTCCTAAGCATCTTTATGGCGTTAATATTTGGTAAGGAAGCTTCAATTATTTTAATTCTATTTTCTTTAGCATTGAATCTCTTGAATATGCTTTCTGGGGACGACATTGATGGAAAATTTAAATTAAAAATAACAAAAAGATCTGGTTCTAAATTGTACCTCGAATTAAAGATAGAGAGGGAAATATTATATTTATTAGAAAATGTTATTTTATCGTTGATTTTATTGCCGCTACTCACGTATTTGCTCAAAAATGTTCCGCGGTTGTATTCGGCAGATGAAACATCATATGCATTTAATGTACAAATTTTTGAACAATACAAAGCTATGTTTAGTTATGGAGATATCTATTCTAGGCTTTCATCAATTACGAAGTACTTTACTGGGAGAACTATATGGCTCAATTATTTGTATTCGGTGAGTGTACTTTCAGGTGTTAAGCCAAGTGAGTTGTATCTCTCAAGCATACTTTTCCTTGTACTAGTATTCTTTGTATCGTTGAGCATTTTGAAAGATGTTCTTAACATCGATATGTATATGTATGGGTTAATAAGTGCATTATACATTATTTTTCTTCCAATCGTCTTACCGTGGGGTATTACTATTTTACCTGATTTACCTCAAACATATTTTATTTTGACATCTTTCTACTTTATTTTGAAATCAATAGATTGGAATACCAATTTTTCGGTTAATTCTATCAAATTCTGCTACTTTCTCATTTTTGCTTTTTACGGCATTTTATTTAAAGAAAATATTGTTACTTTCATATCTCTCTTAATAATTTTCACTATTCTTCTTCATAGACACAAAAATCGGTTGAGTGACAATACTAAGCTTTTATTAAAAATTTTAAAGTATACAATGCTTATTTTATTACTGTATATCGCTATTGTAGATTTTGGTCGTTTGATATGTATACTTTTTGTTAGAAATAATGAGCTATGTATGTTTTTGAGAAGTTGTTTTGTATTTAGGGAGTCGTTCGCTGAGCTCGTGGTTGGAATGTTTGTGGAATTTCGCTGGGATCGCTACACGCTATTTTCATTTAGCTGGAGGCAATGGCTTGATTTCCTGAATTTCGCTCTTGCACCCGAAGCACTGTCCCCGCTGCTTTCAGCCATCTTCATAGCTCTTCCGGCTCTGACTGTGTTGTGCAGAGACTTTAGCGCGGATCCGAAGTTTAAGCTGCTCGCGTTTACAACTAGCAGCGCATACTGGTTTTACTTTTTCACGCTTATAGGTGCGAACAACTTGCAAGACTTCACTAGATATTGCTTGCACTTGTACATACTAACAGCATTACTTTCTATAACAGTTGTATACAGGATTATTCGGGATCGTAGTAATGTTAGAAAATGGTTGCTGATTATTAGTATTTTGATAACGTTTGTTCTTATAATCAATTATAAAGTGTCAATAGAGTTTGGTGGGACGAGGTTCTTTTTCGATATGCGTAGGTATGAAACTTCGAACACGCCATTATTGGTGGAAAGCGTGCTCATAGGGTGTATATTAGCGGCGGCGCGGCGCTCGCCCTTAATCTCGTTCGGCGCACTTATGTTAATTCTTTTCGCGTTCTCTCAGCCTTTCCTTAAGGCGGTTTTCGATAAGAGCTGGCTCTTCCTTTGGCGTAGTGATGCGTTAAAAGAGGTAAGCAGTTATCTAGAGGGCTCGTATAAGGGTGGAAAAATTCTCGTGATTTCGAATGCATATATTTACCTTAGGAACTATCTTGATCTTTCTAAGTTTATCGTTGTGCCTCCGCCGATAGATGAGAACGAGTTTTTTGAAATGCTAAAAGTTTTACCAAATGGAAGCTACTTAGTTTTAACAAATGATCCTGCAATGTCATGGTATGAGTACGCTAACAATTACATCAAAAAATACATTAACAGTAACAGAATTCATTTATGTATTGAAGCTAACGAAAGATGCGCTGAGATGGAAAAAGTTCATGAGGTAAGGCGCGATAAGTATGTGACAGCGATATTCGTAACGAAAGGGCAACTTCCATCACGGAGCGTTCCTGCCAGGCATGGTTTATGGTTGCATCTTGTTAATGTTACTTATACTGGAACTTCTTGTATTCTCAATTTGGAAGGAAATATTAATCGTACAAATATCATTTTAGCTACTATAAGATTTTCAAAACTAACCAAAGCCTCCTCAGATGAGATCATTATTCCTATGTTTCACAATAATGATCCATCGAAAAATATTAGAGAGGCTATTTATATCTGTACATATAATATTGCAATAACTTTGGATGATATAGATGTAACGTGGTTATATATGGGTCTTAAATTTTCATATATGGAGAATATACTTCATCTCGGAGCGCTAACATTTTTATCTATTGTCTTCTTCATTGCTAATGCTCTTAGAAAGCTAACTGGAAAGCTAGCATATAGTATGATGCATTGTTATTACTGTGATGAGATAGCGAAATTGATTAAGAACCGAAGACTATGACTGAAGTGCACAAAGGCGAAGAGCCTGTCGAGCCGAGTATTTGGGATTTGAAGGGGAGAGCTAGTCGCAGGCAGGAGCGCAGGGCGCAAGTAACAGTTTGGTACCTGCGACCCGAAGAACGAGATGTAATCTTAGATGTCGGCTGCGGTGATGGCTTTGTGACTAGCTACTTCTCGAAGGCCGGCTTCGTAGTGGGTTTGGAGCCCTCCTATCATTCGCTCGAGGTTGCTAGGCGGAAGGTACCTAAGGGTAACGTGCAGTTTGTTTGCGCTGATGCGCGCTTTATCCCGTTGAGAAGCGAGTCGGTCGATAAGGTGACCGTACTCGAGGTCTTGGAGCATTTGCCCGTAGAGTCCCAGCGAATGGTTTGCAGGGAGGTCGATAGAGTTTTGAAAAAAGGTGGGGTTCTCGTGGCCACGGTGCCTTACAAGGAGGAAATCGTCTATACCCGCTGCATTCACTGCGGGAAGCTGACCCCATTGTGGGGTCACTTGCACTCGATGGACGAGGAGAAGGTTAGCAAGCTTCTACCTCCAAGCTATGCGCTGGTGGCTAAGGCGCACTTTATAAATCTAGAATTTATATTGACGTTGGGCGTTTTTCATAGATTACCTTTTATATTATGGCTTATCATTAATAACTTACTCGGAATTATAAAGAAGGGATATTGGATTTTGCTAAAATATAAAAAATGCTAGAGTGGAATTATCATGAACAGTTAACGGAAAAATCAATTATTGACGGGAAAATGTTGAGTTTTAGGAAAGTTTGCGTAATCGGGCTAGGGTATGTTGGTCTGCCAACGGCCGTTGTTCTCGCCAGTAGAGAGTACAATGTTGTCGGCGTTGATGTCGATGCTCACAAGGTTGAGGCTGTGAACAACGGCCTGTGCTATATTAGGGAACCAGGCTTGGGTGACCTTCTTCGCGACGTTGTCTCGAGGGGGCGTCTGAGGGCTACGACGGATGCCGTGGGGGCTGTCCGCGAGTCCGACGCCGTGATCATCGCCGTCCCCACGCCTGTCCGGGGCGGCGTCGCGGACCTTTCTTTCCTTAGAAACGCACTTAAGAGCGTGAAGGAGGGTTTGCGCAGGGGTCTTTTGGTGGTTATCGAGTCCACCGTCCCACCTGGCACGACCGTCGGCTTCGCTAAGCCGCTGCTGGAGGAGTCGGGGCTCCGCGTTGAGGAGGACTTTTTCCTTGCGCACGTGCCGGAGAGGATCGCCCCGGGGAGGGCTGTCGAGGAGCTGCTGAGTGCTCCGCGGGTAGTGGGCGGCGTGGGGCCGAGGTCCACGGAGAAGGCTGTGGAGCTCTACAGCAGGGTCAACCCGAGGCTGCTGCCGACGGACGCTACGACGGCGGAGTTCGTCAAGCTGATCGAGAACACGTACAGGGACTTGAACATCGCGTTCACGAACCTTTTGGCGTTGATTGCGGAGCGGATCGGGGTGGACGTCTACGAGGCGATCAGGCTCGCGAACACTCACCCCCGCGTTAACGTGCACCTGCCGGGCGCGGGCGTGGGCGGGCCTTGCCTCACGAAGGATCCGTACATGCTCGCCTCCCTGGCGCGGGACTTCTGGGGTTCGGAGCTCATCCTGCTGGCTCGGCGGTTGAACGACTACATGCCCTTGCACGTGGTGGAGCTGGTCGAGAGGGCTTTGGGGGAGGAGGGCGTGCAGCTGCGGGACGCCCGCGTCGCGGTGCTCGGCGCCGCCTACAAGGGCGGTGTGGACGATACGAGGGAGAGCCCGAGCAGGCGCGTGGTGCAGGAGCTGCTGGGTAGGGGCGCCAGCGTGGTGGTCTTCGACCCCTACACGAGCGAGACCTTCGGCGCCGAGCGCGCCGCCTCGCTGGAGGATGCCGTTAGGGGCGCCGACGCGATCGTGATCGTCACGGACCACCCGGAGTTCAGGAGCTTGGACTTGGAGAGGCTCGGTGAGCTGGTCAGGCACAGGGTGATCGTGGACGGCAGGAGGGTTGTGGAGCCGCACCGGGCCGCGGAGCGAGGCTTCAAGTACTACGGGGTTGGCTACGGGAGGGCGTTCAGGGTATGAGCGTGGCCGTGGTCGTGGGCACGAGGCCGGAGATCATCAAGATGGCTCCCGTTGTGAGGGAGCTCGAGAGGCGGGATATCGACTTCGTCTTCATCCACACGGGGCAGCACCACGACTACGAGATGAGCCGGGTCTTCCTGGAGGAGCTGGAGCTGCCGAAGCCTCACGAGAGCTTCGTGTTGGAGAACAGCAACCCTGCCGCGCAGATCGGGGAGATGATGATCAAGCTGGAGAGGGCTCTGGGGGGCTTGCGGAAGCTCAAGCTCATGCTGATCCAGGGCGACACGAACACGATGCTGGCCGCCGGCCTCACGGCGTTGAAGCTGGGGTTGAGGCTGGGCCACGTGGAGGCCGGTTTGAGGAGCTACGATTGGAGGATGCCGGAGGAGCACAACAGGAGGATGATCGACCACGTTTCCCACTACCTTTTCGCTCCGACGGAGGTTGCGAGGAGGAACCTGCTGGAGGAGCACGTTTGGGGTGAGGTTTTCGTGACGGGGAACACGGTGATCGACGCGGTCGACATGTACTTCGACAGGGTCGCGGAGGTTGAGGGGAAGGTTTTGGGGCAGGTGGGGTTCGGCGAGTACGCGCTCGTGACGTTCCACCGCGCTGAGAACGTGGACGACCCGGCGACGCTCAGGGATTTCGTTCGGATCTTGAAGGGGTGCCCGATCCCCGTCGTCTTCCCCGTCCACCCGAGGACTAGGAGGAGGCTGCAGGAGTTCGGCTTGTGGAGCGAGCTCGAGGGCTTGGGGCACGTGAAGCTGCTGCCCCCGCAGGGCTACTTCGAGTTCCTCGCTCTAATGAAAAACTGCCGCGTGGTTTTGACCGATTCGGGTGGGCTGCAGGAGGAGGCCACGCACCCCAGGATCCGCAAGCCCGTGCTCGTGCTGCGCAGCTCGACGGAGAGGCCGGAGGCTGTGCTCCACGGCTTCGCGCGCGTTGTGGGCACGAACCCAGTTGTGGTGCTAGCTGAGCTGGAGAGGCTGCTGGGCAGCGAGGTGCGGCTGCCCGAGCGGTCCCCCTTCGGCGACGGTAGGGCTGCGGTGAGGATCGTGGACATCGTAGCTTCCAGGCTGGGGCTCTAGCCTTCCCCCGCTTTCTCCCTCTTCAGCTCGAAAATCACGGTTCCTCCGCACGTGTACGGTTCTCCGGGGCCTGGGCACTGCGCGTACCCCGTGTCTTCCTCTTTCCCTATTCCGAGCGCCGGCGGCACGCCCCTAAGGGAAGGGCTTGAGAGAATGGCTGCGAGGCACAAAGACAAAAATCTTTTGCCAGTATTTTAATAGAAACTTTTCGATAATAAGGATGCAGCCGCATGTGTACCCCATCGCGCATTTTTCCCCTCCCCCATGCGCACAATCACTCTGTGACTTGCTGCTCAACTCTCCTACCTCCCCAGTCAAAATTCGGCTGAATCGGCGTGGCTGGCAATACTAGTTCAGCTGCAAAAAGCGTTGAGATAGTTTGCGACATTGACATGCTAGCAACGTTAGGTTGGTGTTATGCTCCACGCTCACACTTTGGCGGCAGCATGAGCATGAAGGTTCTACACGAGCTTCTCAAGGGAGATGTGGGCTTAGGAAAATATCTGAAAGCCCCTCGAGGGTGCCTAGCAGGTTTTTCAAGCTAAGTTTCAAGCGCGATCCGAAGCCGAGTAAGCGACTTTGAAAATTCGGTGGCTGCGTAGCCTAAAAATACTACTGGCGTGCAAGCGAAAGACTTATTTATCTCCTGCTTTAAGAATAAACGATGCAACAGAAAAGGCGTCTTGGAATCCCCGTCGTTGCTGTGCTGCTTGCCGCGTTCCTTCTACCCGTTCTAGCTGCGCCTTCTGATAACCAAAGGACGCTTCAAGCGCCTGAGGAGCCCAGGGTGGCGAGGTTTGTCGGAAACCTGACGTTGGGCG
>Ga0326760_1000917_pt1 | contig 13857 bp, 9 predicted proteins | sample GCREP_S_FD_207668 | JGI IMG/M metagenome (GOLD analysis project Ga0326760, IMG submission 207668) | Hot spring sediment microbial communities from Geyser Creek Basin, Yellowstone National Park, WY, United States - GCR.EP_S | ecosystem: Environmental > Aquatic > Thermal springs > Near-boiling... | reverse complement strand
AATTATCCCCACTATGTTAAAAATAACTTAAACCTAATATGTGCATCTCTTATTACGATTTAATCTCCTCATTTAAGACAAGAAAATACTTCTTGAAGAGGACTTATAAAATCTAGAAATACTGCCGCAGTCTTCTGGGGGTTATGACGCAATTTTGAAGGATGCGATGTGTGGGGTAAAGTAGATATTTAAGTTTACCCAACGCCTGAAAGCATGTTTATTCAACTAGATTGAGCTAAAATGATGTGGTGTTTCAACCTCAGTGTTAGGTAGGCTAAGAGAATTCTTTGCCTAACACTAGAGTACACAAAGTAGAAATGAGCTCTAATCCTCCCCAAAGAGTATTTATACACGTTGATATATGAGGTCTTAGTAGGGGTTATTTTATGTCTAGTAGCAGAGATAAGAGTATAGCGTGTATCATCGAGTGCGACCATCCCATTATTAGCCGTAAGAGCTGCGTGGTAGACGTCCTGCTCTGGGAGGCCCGTAGGCAGGGGAAAGAGGAAGAGCTGTGGAGGATCTTCAAGCCATACTCACAGAGCATGGATATAAACGAGCTGGACAAGACGATAGAGGAGATAGCAAAGCTCCTAGGAGTAAAAGTAGTATATAAATACATTTAAAATGAGTGGGTTTAAATTCATTCATCACCTTCTTGATGCTTAAACTTGAAACAGCACTATAATGGCTGCTTTTGTTTAGAACTACATGAGAGCGGTGGTTTGGGAACATGGGCTATGTAGATTTGATATTCACGATCATTACAAATATGGGTGGATTCGTTGCGGGTGTTATTTCAGGCATACTCGTTGAGCGCTATCGTGAAAAGAGGAGGAGGGAGGCCGAGCACTTTCGAGACATTAAGCAACGTTGCTTAGAGCCACTACTCAAAGAGCTCCAGGGTCTAAGAGAGCGAGTTATAATTAGTGAGGCTAGGCCTTTACACAGGATGTGTGAGGAGCTCGAATCTGAGAATCCTTGGTGGGAGGGCTATTCTTTTAGGAAAATAGCTGACCCACTTCTCTATGATGACTTGAAGAACCATTATCGAGACCTCTACGAAGACCTAAAGAACATAGAGGCATGGGTGAGAACTGAATACCCTGATTTTCTACTCACTATTTGTAAACTACTTGAGATGATCAGTAGCGACTCCGAGTTCGAGGAGTTTAGTGATGAACTTGGAGATATGCTTGTAAGAGGCTCTTTTTCGCTGGAAGACTTCCCGCAGAACGCTATTCTATTCCTAATACTAGACGTTGATAAAGACCTCTGGCCAAACATATATCCACATATAAAGCCCGTAATGGATAAGGCAATACATTTAAAAGAAAAGTTCTACATGGTATCTGAGGCTCAAAGAGCGAGAAAAGAAATGCGTAGCATAGTAGCCATGATTAATAACTGTATCGACAAGACGAAGAAAGTAATTCATCAAACAAAGCTACGAGGAAAATGTGAATACCTATAGTATTCGCCGGGCCTTAGCCCGAGGTACTCCAAGCGAGAAACATAGTGGAACCCTAAAAGGTTGAACCCTAAATTCCAGTTACTTAAACTTTGGTGTATAGTAAACGGGATGTATATCACTATGGGCGTCCTCGGTGCAAGAGCAGGATTAAGCAGCAAGTAGATCTGGCAAGAGAGCTTCATTACGAAGGTTAATGTAAGCTACATGGGAGGGTTGCTGCTCGAGATGGAGGGAAATTAATACGTTAAGGCAGATTGATCCTACCCTCCGAATTTACTTAGAATTTTAGCTAGATCACGCATAATTGGAGAGAGTGATCGTACAACGCGTCCATTTAGAATCGTTCTCCGCTTTTTAACCTGGCTTGTAACCTCGCTTAGCTCTACAGCAATGTCTACGAACACCTTGAGGTGTATTGAGAGCGGTATTTTACCAGCTAAGAGCTTCTCGAAGAGGCTTACATACTTATCTGGCTTTCTAGCACTATACACCATCATCATGAACAATAAGCTTGCGTGACCTACGTCAGCTGGTAGCTCATAAATCTCTTCATTAGTAGACGTTGTAACATTGTACTTTATTGCATAGGCATCGAGCACTGTGAGTATAGTTTTGAGAATTCTAGTTGCTTTGTCACCGCGGATCACTAGGAAGTCTCTAGTAGTTGCCTCACTTAGAATGCGCATTGAGATCTCGGGTTTTTTACGTAGAGGCCTGTAGACTAGGGAGTATATGCTTTTATTCACGTCTTATACACCTAGCGTCTTGGTTCAGTTATTTCAGAATTATAATTGGAGGGGTCAATAATTGTTATCGGTGCTATGATGCTAAGAGATCGGGGGCTCCATCTATGCTGAGTCTTGAATTTTCCCGGCACTGCTGGCACCACATCGTAGCCGTGATCTGATAGAAGCACTATTGTGGCTCCTTCTTTCTTTAGGCGATCTATCATTGCTTCAAGCCTTAAGGTAATGATATACATCTCTTCGACTATTGAACGAGGTTCAAGCCCTTCAGAACCCTCGATCCTATGTATAGTTTCATCGTATTCTCTAAAGATAGTGTATGAAGCCCCTGCCTTCCTAGCTATAGCGTTGACAACTTCTTCTAGATTAGGCTGTTTAGCCATGTACTCCTCAGCTCCAAGAAGGAATTTGTAAGTCTCTGTCACACCTCCCGGGTTTATTACGACGTTTATAAATCCTGCTCTCAGCTTATATGCTATATATAGAGCCTCCGCCATGGACATGCCATCACAGAATACAACGTGCTTAAATCTCTTAGCGTGCCTTAAGAGATAGAGAACGCCATCAAATACGTCACGCGCTATATTAGATACGTTGGCTCTATATTCATCGTATATTTCAAATATATTTTTGAAGAAGGCGCTGGTCGTGCTTAAAACATCAATGAACCTTACATCTCTGGAGAGTGTTGGATCCGTGAGGAATTTCCCCGTAACGTTATAGTGCAATATATTAAAGATGATCTCATAGGCGCGTTTATAGTCGTTTATGTGTTGAAGGCATCTAAGTAGCTGCCTATAAAGATCACAAGTAGCGTTGGTTATCCACGCTGAAGCCGCGCTACACATGTAATTTCACTATACTACGCTCGCTGTAACACGACGCTCTCAGTTCTTATCCCGAATTTTCTGAGTTCCTGAACTACTATCTCTTCGCTAATCTCAGAGGTCAACTCTACTTGTAGGTTGCATTGTTTTATGTTATCTCTATACCTATTGAAGTACCTTGTAAGAGATTCTACTAGATCGAGAAGAGCTCCTATAGGGCCTTTAACGTCAACTGTTGCGGACATTTTCTCTGCTTCCCTCTCTTCTAACTCCAACTCGGTGTGGATATGTAGTGTTCTAATTTTCTCGAGGAGCGCTCCCCGCTGAATCGCGGCAGTTGTAACTAGAGAGCTTAAGAATATGGACGCACTGTCTACGCTTCTAATAGTGAAGCCCTTAACCCCTTTAGGCGGCCGCGGCGGCTGTGGCCGTAGCCTTAACTTCTTGAGAATTAAGCGCTTATCTTCTACCTCTAGCTCTATTTTGCCTACGACTTTGTCTTCGATGATAATCCCATTGAGGTTTTCAATAGCTACCTCTATTTCTTGAGTAGACCTTGGTTTAATGGGGATCTCTGACCACCCCCTTATAAGGGCCTCTTTGATCGACTCGATCTCGAGCTCGTACATGTTCTTCTCAGTTAGCTCTTTCCTTATTTGATCTTTTTCCACGAACTTCGTGATCCAGGATTGAAGCTGGGCTTTAATATCTGAGGCGTACTTGACGTTCAGAGTACCTATAATAGTATTAGCTATCCATATGGGGGCCGATGCGAACACTTTGTTTAGATCTTTAATCTCACCCTCGGCTTTAACGGTAAGGGGCTTATCTATGAAGATCCCAGAGGCAGGATCGTATGATATTGCTTTCTTAAATAAACTAGTGTATTCTGACACGAAGTCTTGTACAGATGTTGCAGTGAGTTGTTGTGCAAAGCTCTCTAGTCTCTCTTTGAGCTTAGCGATGATCTCAACTACTATGCGCCTTAATTCATCCTCAGCGAGGCCCCTCCTCACCATATAATCTCTGAGATCCCTTCTGCGCTCTATCTCCTGGCTTGCAATGGTGTCAAGGGCTTCAACGCTAGTGAATATGTTTAAAGCCTTTTGGGAGGACTCTATTTTAACGAGGGCCATTAAAAGCCTCTCCAGGGATTCCTTGTCAACAAGCGGTATAACCACAGCAAACATGTTTAAGGTCTTTATCTCGTTCTTGTTTCGCTCTAGCGACTCCTTGACTTTACCCACAATTCCTTCGACGCTTACACCCTTTAGGAGCATTTTCTCCGCTATATCGAGTGGCGAGAGCACTAGAGCTGTGAACTCAGAGCTATTAATGTATCTTAAGAAGTTATCGTTGTCGAAGTCCTCCAGTTTAATAAACTCAAAGTTTAGTGGTGCTTTTTCTTTAAACTGGCTAACAAGCTCATAGTCTTTCAGTTTCTCTCTTAAGTAGTTGAGGACTCTAGCTACATCTAGCTCCCCCCTCTCATTTCTAAGTCCTTTAAGTATCTCATCCCATATACCGCTGATCATCTGCAATGGGTTACCTATGAATGATGTGAGATAGTAGCGTGTCTCGTCCCTGCGAATTACGTGCACATATGGCATGTTCTCAAGTTCGTCGAGGATTCTGTGGCATTTACCCAGCTCATCAACCTTAATGGTTCCTACAAGGGAGAGAGTGAGGTCTCTTTGATGCAGTGCTCTCCTTGAGATGTTCTCAGGAGTCAGTGTCTCCGGCTTTAGCCTCAGCATCTCAACTAGGTCGATCACATTGTCTGTGACGGACTTTGCATAGATAGATCTAACAGCGCTCTTTATTATCTTTTTCTCGCTGGGGTCTTTGTATTTGCTATCAATGTACTTATCCCATGATACTACATTACTCCACCACAGCTTAGCTGAGTCCTCCTGCAAGCAATGCTTAATGTCGTCATGCTCGATGTGAGCTATACTAGCTAGCGAGGACTCCTCATCCTCTATAGCCCTACCCAGAACACTCGAGCTTATCTTAATCAGATCACGTAGGTGTTGTGCATTAGAGAGATCTCCGCCATAGACGGGTACTACTAGTTTCCTTGCAAACTCCTCGTATATAGGTGAAAAGGGGTACGTGATCTTAAGTTTCTCCATGAATCTACTAGCTACGTCGGCCCCTACAATGTCGGCGAGAATGTGTTCCACTTTCTCGAACTCTCGTAGAATGCTACTTAGAGGGGCCTGAAGCTCGACTACACGCTTCTTAACTATCTCAAGTGCCTCTTCTCCAGTAACTTCCTTTACGCTCTTCACGGAAAACCTCTGCATTCGATCCTCGAAGAGGCCAACTGCTTCTCTTAGTAATTTAGCCCAGTCTTCTTTAACATCAACATCTTTCACATTCCTCCATCTCTGGACATCCTGTTGCGCCGAAGCATATATCAACACCACGGGTTCCTTTCCTTGCAACTCATCGACAAGAGAGGATATGAAGACCAAAACACTCCGCAAGTGATCAGCGCAATCCCTCGACTCCCCCAAGATGGCTTCAACAACGCTTGCATATAATTCGTCGACTAAGATTAGCACAGGCGTGGCAATACCGAGCCCGCTGAGGGCCTCACTAAAGGCTCTTGCAGCTTCTTTAGGCTTATACTTGCTTAGCTCGCCTAAGAGATTTTCAAATTCCACAAGCTTCTTCTCTGGAACCTCTTGCTTTAACCAAGACCTCTTTCTCTCAAGAACGCGCTTTAGGTACTCAAAGAGCGCTTCGTAGTGGTTATAGCCTGCTGGTAGGTACTTTAGGTCTATTGGGATCACTAGGGTCTTCCTCGCCACATCGACCTTGTAGTTAATTTCCCTTAAGGTCTTTAAGAGATCCTCGACATCGGGTCTCTGCATTACTAGGCTTGCGAGTTTCTCCCATCGATCTGGGATATTGACATAAAGATGGTAAAGTATAGTCAAGAAGTGCGTCTTTCCAAGCCCCATGGCATGCGTCAACGATAATACAACGCCACCACCAACGCTCTGAAGAGCCGTGTTAATAGCTCCCAAGGCCTCTTTAACGGGCTCTCTAAAGTGAGTGAGCAGAAGAAACGTCACAGGGTCTAAAAACTCATAGGATACCTCAACACTCGCTACTCTGAGATCTCGCTGGACAACTAGCCCAAGGCTTGGCGCAAGCTTGCCAACATACTCCTCGGGGTGTAGGCCCCTATATACTCTCGATGCCAGCTCAGTTAGTTTCACAGTATCCTTAAGTCTCACGACCACTTCTCACACACCCTGATAGAGCTTCATGAGCACGCTCTCTGCAAACTCTCTTGATATCCCGGAGAGGTTTACAAGTTTGAGCTCCTCCTCGGTGGCAGTCCTTAGTAGGAATAACGCTGTTGTAGCAACATTGCGGCTTGTGGGGATCGAGGAGAACACGGCCTTGGCGGCCTTGGTGACGTCGTCTTTGGGCTTCTCACCGATGAGTCTCAACACGTGTATAGCATGTCCTGCAACCGTCTTGGTGAGCCTTTCAAGCCTACCTCCAACGGCCTCATAAACCTCACTGCCAAATAGAACCTTGTATCTTGACGATTCCTCTTGGCGTATGAGGCCGAAGTAGGTTAGGTTCTGACGCTCCGTGTTCAGGGTCTTACAGACCTTCTCTACGAAGTCGTAGGCTAGCTCTCTTTCTCCACTGTACCTAGTGGCAGTCCACATTAGAAGGTAAGCCTTGGTGTAGTTATCTACTGTGAGAATGTCTCTCTTCATTCTCTCATCTAGTTTAACGACCTCTCCCATGTAGTCCTCTAGCAAGGTCTCGAGAGACAAGTATATTGCAGCCGGGTAGAGGACTTTATCAAAGAACTCGACGGCGCTCTTAAGCTTGATTCTCCTCCTGAAAACCTCGTCTTCCATGTACTCTCCAAGACTCTTCTGCTTTGAAAAGCCTTCTCTAACCTCATCTATGCTTGGATTCCAAATCCTCGTGGCTCCTGCGATTCCACCAGCAAGGCCCATGACAAACAGCTCGGGCCCAGAAGCCCCAGACATGCGTGCACTTATAAGAGCCTCTTGAACACCTCTCTTAATGGCTTCTTTGGCGTCTTCACTGTGCATTATTTCTTCCACTGTTTTAGCACCGGTAATTACTCGCTCGGCTATGTCTCCCCTTCTCAGCACTAGCGTCAATGATGTAAAGAACGCTGATGTCAGCAACGCCACTCTTCTCGCCTGCATCTCGGTCCAAACAGACCAAGCCTTACTAAGGGTGAAGCCTGCTGCATACAACGATGAGACTATAGCTTCCCATGCAGCTGGGTCACTGTGTGTAAACCAGACAATGAGAACACCATCTTTCCTAAGAACCTTATATACCTCGCTAAAGAACTCCCACATTTTAACAACATACCACTTTCCAGTATGTTTCATCGCATCGGCCACTTCTAACCCAGCACTGAGATCTGTTATTTTATCTCTGCCTTTCCTAGCTATGATCTCCTCTTCCCTTGGAAGCACCGGTAATAGTGGCGACCAGCCCTCAATATAGAGCTCTACTCTACCTCTCTCTGGATCTCGGTTAAACAAGTACCCCTGCTCAATTAGTGGTTGAAGCCCTATTCTGAGAATTTCCCAGTAGAACTCCATGAGGTCACTATAGAAGTGTTGAGCTAGATATGGAGGATCCACGTTGACTACATCCACAGCGTTTATACCTATCTCACTTAATATAGATGAGAGCTTTCTCGCATCACCACATAGTACGTATATACGGTCTCCAAGGCCATCAAGCCACTGAGTAAGAAGCCTTAACACCGGTAAAACCCCACCTGCAGTGCGACCAATGGATTCCACGTGAGGCTCGAAGACCCATCTTAAAGCCTCATCGAGCCTTTTGGCTTCACAGTATTCAAGACCGAGTTTTATACTACCTTTATTATCCTGGTATCTACCGCTAAGTCTATCAATAACATAACGTGAAGGATGCCACTCTGTCGCTATGCTGTTGTAATCCGCGAGTTTATCCAATCCTAGAGTAAGATACAGTGTTATAGCTGCTCCATATTCTCCTTTTTCCTTTATGAGGACTTCTGCACGCTCTCTGATGTACTTTAAGAGTTTGAGTAATATTAGCAATTGTCTTGGATTGAAGAGTTCGTACCAGTATTGGATCCCCATCTCTCTGATAGGTATGAATACCTCGTTTTCTCTCGGTATCTGCGCGTCAGGTAGGTATTTCCTCAGCTCTTTTATCTGTGCGGCGAGGTCTAAGTATGCCTTTGCAAATGCTTGTCTATCCTTCTCATCAGCTGGTTTGAAGCCTTCTGGTGTCTCCTTGACGAGTATTATATGTGTTTCTAGTAGCTCTTGTATTTTCTCCTTAGTCCTTTCAACATCACCAATCAGAGCTACAGTAAGTAGTTCCTTATGCCTCTTAACCCAGTCCCTTAGGACTAGTTCTTCATTTAAGGGACTTCCGCAATATGGACACCTAAGCCTTTCAAACTTTTCTTTAGTTTTCGTTATTTCTACTGTGAAGCTTTTTTCTTGTTTACTGAAATTGAACTTAGCGTAGGTGGATTCATCTAGCTTGTTGCTATGTATTATCGGGACTAGTCCTCCACAAGCGGGACACCTGTATCCCCTGGCAACTATGTAGTTGTATGCGTCTTCTGCGTAGTATTGGGATAGTTCTTTTCTAGCGTATTCTATTAGTGCTCCTACCTCCTTCTTTACATCCTCGTATAGTTTGGCCCCGTATTTTGCGGGGTATTCTAGTGTTGCTTTTAGTATTATGTATGCTACTGGGTCGTAGTCCATGGCTACTGTGCGGAAGCCTAGTCGTAGCGCTTCTAGGGGTATTGAGCCCCCGCCTGCCATTGGGTCTACTACGACTATGTCCTCGGGGTCTCTACCAGTATACCTCTTGATGAGCTCCTTCACATAAGCTCTGTCCGGGTTGACCAAGTAGAGTAGCTTGTAGGGAACAGAGCTAACTTTATCGAATCCAAGTGCCTGCTCGAACTCTTCTTTGATCACATGGCTTGGCAGTAAAGATGCCAGCGTGAGCACTCTCGCAGTGGAGGTAGGCCTCCTAGCTAGATAAGGGTGTAAGTTGCTTATCTTAGGGACACGTATAAACCCTGCTTCAATCCTAGCATTCTCATTAATTTTACTTAAAGGAAGTATCTCCTCAACAAGAAGCTTCGTTGCCGATAACTCTTGATTCATAAAAGTGTCCCTAGTAATATTACGGGGATCTGGGATTTAAACTATTTCAAATACTCATTCAGCCAGGAGTTCAAATCAGAATTCAATAACACCATTAAAAATTGTGCTGTAGTTATGCAAAGAGAGCTATAGGTTATTACTCACTTACACTTGGGTGGTTTCTTGGCTTTTTCCTCTTTCTTAGCTTCTTTCTTCTCCTGCTTTTCACTCACACTCATCTATATCACCTACATAATTCTCTAAGCCCCATCAACTTAATAATGAATTAATTTGATTTCGATTATGACTTCTAGCTCACTTTACCCCTAGCGTGTTGTTAGGTAAGCTTCTCACAAGCTCTTACCTAACACTAGAGCGTGGAGGTAGTAGAACACTCCGACCCCTTGTTAATATTTTCCTCGCATTTTCATGATGGCGTTGAAGGCGTCTAGAACTACTCGGGCATTGGCGGGATCTCTGGTGGTGTTTCTTCGGGTGGTTGTGTTGGTGGTAGTTCTACTCCTTCTACTAGCCTGTCCCAGTCGCAGAATACTGTGTTCTCCACAGGGTTGTAGTATACTGTGTACTTGCCTCCCACGGGGTGTGCTAGGTGTGTCCCCAGGGTCTCATTGTATAGTTGCCAGAGCTCGGGGTAGCTTGTTATCTTGGCATACACTATTGGGGTCTCCATTATTGTCTCATTGGTGAGGGAGGGCCATTTTACTCGTCCCATGGCTGTGTCTACTTGTAGCGTGTGCCCCGTTATATTGCCTAGTATCCAGACCCGCTCATGGTCGCTTCCGCAGGCTTCGCATAGTGCGTCGAGCAGGGGCTTCGGGGACTCGTGTTGGCTGCAGTTCTTCATTGCTATTGGTATTTGTGCTGATAGGAGCCATAGGTATGCCTCTCTATACTGGTTCATCGGTGTTGAATCAATGGCTTCTACTAGCTTGTCGTGTATGTAGGCTAGTGCTAGGTATTGGAGTAGGTTCTCAGCGGGGTTTGGTGTTATGGCCTTCTTGACCTCCCCTAGGTTTATCGTGGAGGGGTCTGGGTAGTGGTATTGTATCGAGGCTTCCACGTTTACTCCCAGGTCTTTGACTGATCCCCAATCCCATTCCTGTGGCTTCATGGGCCCTGCTTTAACAGTGATCTCGGCCATTCTCAGTGTTCTATTGAATATTAATCCTCCAAACGGCTTTTCAAGGCTCGGGGATTTTATGCCACTTGTGAAGCCTATGTAGTCGCTAATGTACACCGTGATGTTCTGTAGCCTGGTCTCGGTTAGGTTGCTGAATACTAGCTTCTCCACTAGTCCAGACTCGTTCATGGAGAATGCTCTACCCCCAGCCATGAGTCTCACTGTGTCTAGGAACCCCGTTAACACCTGGAATCCATCTAGGTACACGTATACCTCCACCATGCTCGGTATCCTCAGTCCACGAGTCCAGGTGGCCGCGGTGGCTCCCGCGATGTAGTACTCTGTAGTGTAAACTACGTGCGTAGAGTTCTCCATCCTCGTATTGTTGGCCTCCACTACTATGTCTGTGCATGCCCTCGCATAGGGCCCCGTTCCATTGTAGTACCCGTCTTCTATGCAGAGCTCTCTGTAGCTCCCACTACTCCTCGCCGTGAACCTAGTTGTGCCCGTGTAGTCTTCGAGTATTGTCTCGTTGCCCACTACTATGCCGAGCGTGTAGTTTACATTAATAACATATTTACTGTATATAGTCACATTGCAGACGGTTTTATTCAGCCCCGGGTCATAGCTACAGCTCTCTTCTACTACCCGGGTGTCCAGGGAGTACTTTACCGAGCCGTTAGCGTAGCCCCATACTGTTAGATTATACACGCTCTCTAGGCGAGTAGAGATGTTCAGCCTCGCTGTTGGTGCATAGGTGAGAATGTTCAAGGGGACTACAGCCTCCTCGCTCGTGTTGGTGCAGGGGTTGTGGATCGCCACCACCGTCTCCTCGAAGGTCTTATTGGAGGCAAGCCTTGGCTCAATTGGCGGTATTAGGTAGTAGTGGGGCATGCAGAGCGTTATATTGAGCTTCGTCAACCCCTCATCGTCTCTCTCGCTCTTGGGGAGTGGGTGTAGCTCGTACACAGTGTAACCCGTGCAGTTGAAGACAAGCTTCACGGCTGCTAGGCCAGTTAGAGAAGCGTAAACGCGGTAGTATTCAACCGGTTCCATGTAGCTCGACAGCAACTCAACAACGTGGAATAAGTTGAACCAGCGGCTATTGTATAGATCCCATGGCTCTGGGTTAATAGAGGTATTTGAGACCGGGCACGCCTGAGTCTTCCTCAACCCCGGTGCACTAATAAACCCCGACCAAGGAGAGCTAGCAGGCCAGTTCTCCCAGCTAGGCATCAAGCTAAAAGCCAATCCAACTACGACCACCAGCACAAGCAACCACGCGAGAAGCCTCAGAAAACCCATACCCAACACCCCATCCTAGTAGAGGCCGTATTTTAAACCAGCGTGGTTCCGGGGTTTTACTGGCACGCGGATCCCATTCCATCTCTAATGAAGTGTTAGGTATCGATTGAGCCTCTTCCTACCTAACACCCATATAGAAACCCCTGCGAGCACGGCTCCCTTGTAAACCCCTACTCATCTTTTGAACAATGTCCCCGTGGAGACCGAAAAGTTTATTAACCCCTGTTTGGATATTTGTTTATATGGGGGTTGAGATATATGACTCAGACACAGGTTCAAATTCAAACCCCGCGTAAAACATATACTCGAAGCGAGTTTTTTGAAGCCATGAAGACGATGATACGCGTCCACGACTACAGGGCTGCAGTCATATACTTGAATAGCGTAGTCAGAGACGTCTTGGAAGCCAATGGCTCGAGTTACTACGTTATACTGAACCCCTATGAGCCAGCGATAGAGAACGTGATAGGGATATGGCTCTTCGAGGAGGAGAGGGCCCTTGATGGGAGGGCAGTGAGCGTTGTAATAGTGCACATTTTATACCTCACGAGGATTGCAGTGATATACAAGCTAGTCTGCAACCCGGAGACAGATGAGATAACCACGGCATATGCATACTACCAGAAGTTTTAAACCCAGCTCTTTTTTCCTCATATACATACATGTTTTTATTTATATATAAACATGTATCTAAGTGGGGGGCTGAGACAATGGCTCAAAAACAAGGAAAACAGGGTAAACAAGAGAAAGCTGGAGCCATAGTCTTGAGAATGAGCGATGTGAGACCGATGACAATGCACGTTTGGATCTGCCCGCAGTGCGGATACGTAGTAGCAGAGTTCAGCCCGGCCAAGGCACTCTCAGCGGCCAAGCTACACCTCGAGAGAAAACACTACCTAGAGGTAGTAGTAGAGGGAGAAGCAGAGAAGCAAGCAGAGGGTAAAAGAGAAGAAGTTGCAAAAGATTAAGCAGTCTACTTGAATCCACGTATTTTTAGCTCTCTAAGCAAACTCCTCGCCTGTGCCTCCGCTACTTGTAGCTGTGTAGCCATTGGTATCTCTACTCTGTAGATGTGTCTCGAGTACCCTGTGTCGAATACTAGATGGTATATGTCCGAGAAGCCGGGGGCTAATACGCTGTTCAGCCCCGGCCTCACCTGGTACCACTTGATACTACTCTGTGAGACCACTGCTACCCGACCCACGACCTTGCTCCTAAACACCAGTTCAACGTTGTTCCCTATCACAGCACGGATCCCCGTTACAGGGACTATGTCTGGGTATGGTGTTGCAACATACCTCAGCTTGAACCCACCTACTCTAACCTCGTGTAGGCCGGGCTCCATGGCGTTTAGAAGCTTCTCGAGGATGCTTGGTATTACTATTCTCTTTTTATAATTATGTATAAACCCCTGCTTCCTCAGTGTTAAGTGCACCTCGGCTGGCAGGACACACTCCTTTACTGTGTTTAAACCAGGCTTCAACGGGGCCTCTCCATTCCTACACTTCAAAACAGCCTTTACTAGCTCTCCGTCCTCGACTCTAAGCTCGATCGTGCTGCTTCCCTCTCCATGATCTATTTTAACCCCATACTTTGGCTCGGGTATGAATACCCGCTCCGGCTTTAGATCTACTACTCCCACTCTATCGCCTGAGACTGTATCAGCGGCCTCGATGAATAAGGTGCCGGGGTTTCTATCCGTGCATATTGTGGATAGGCCCTCGGAGACCTCTCTCCCGAGAGCCTCGAGCTTGACTCTACCCGGCTTTTCAACCCTCTTAATCATTAACTCCACTAGGGATAACCCACCACACTCGTGTAGCCCCGTGCTCTCATAAATTCTGCCATAGGCCTCTACCGAGACTTTGGCTGGTGGCGATGCAATGGTGACAGCCTCCGTGCCCAATAAGTGAAAGGCCTCGAGCTCGAATGTGTATCTTCTCAGTATGCTGGCTTTCTCCTCTCTTATCACGTGTGGCTCCCCAGGCCTCACATAATGTTGCTTATCACCGTAGCCAAGCACCAATGGTACATCGCTCGCTACTCGTAGCTCGTGGCCCTCGTTGTTATAAGCATCGATGTTAATAGTTGAAACCCCTGGCTCGATTAGACCACAGAGCCCGCTCCTGCAACACAAAACCCCGTAGCGTGTAGCGTAGCAGTTTACCTCGGGCTC
>Ga0326760_1000916_pt1 | contig 13869 bp, 18 predicted proteins | sample GCREP_S_FD_207668 | JGI IMG/M metagenome (GOLD analysis project Ga0326760, IMG submission 207668) | Hot spring sediment microbial communities from Geyser Creek Basin, Yellowstone National Park, WY, United States - GCR.EP_S | ecosystem: Environmental > Aquatic > Thermal springs > Near-boiling... | reverse complement strand
TGATCTATATATAAAAAGATTGATGCCAATATAGATGTCTCAGGATTATTCGAGCTTTTCACAAAAAATTGAGAGACGAATCAAAAGCATTATACTTATTGATGAAACTAGAAGAGAAGATAGGAAGACCAAGCCCATTCAGAGATCCTGTGTATAACGAATATAAGAAAGAGACTGATTATTTCATCACACTCGGAGGATTAGGAAGAACATCAAAATTTGTGAAAACAAGCGTGAAAACAAGAGATAGAATAACAGAAGAGATATTGAGAGAAGATAGAATAATAATATATGCATCACTAGAGAACCTTATTGTTTATAGAACAAGCGGAAACGATCCCTATTATATAGCTGAATGGCTCGAGGCAAATGGAAGAAAATTCGCTACTGAAGGCGTTGTAGATGAACATGTAGAACAATTAAAAAGACATGGTGTTGTAGCATCAAGGCAACACATTCACGATTGTGTCTCGATAATCTTCAAAGCATTTGAGTATAAAAAGATCGCATCGATAAAAGAGGAGATGAAGATAGAAGGATTATACATCCTGAATGGTGAATTAAGATGGAGTAGAGAAGATCTTTATCAGCCTGATAGAGACAAGCTTAAAGAAGCTCTCGAAGTTTTGAATGACTTGAGTAGATATTATAATTTTGCTACAGAGATCTTTAGCGACTCAGTCAAGTATGCGATATTGTCACCAATATCATTTGCGTTAAAACAGTCTGGAAGGAATCCATTGCCATATGTTATTTATCAAGGGCCTCCTGATACTGGGAAATCAACATTAGCATTATTATCATTGTATATATGGAGTGCACCTTCTGAAAACGCAACAATATCTATGTGACACCTGCAAGATTAGGAAGAAAGATCGGGCAGTGGACCTACCCGATTATAATGAATGAAGCCGAGGGAATTAAATTTGTAAACCCAGAGGTCTGGGCAATGATTAGAGACGCCTGGGACACGTTGAAGTTTAGAGAGAAATACGCGTCCGGCGGAACGATATTTACGGCTGAATACTCAATGGCTCCATTGATATTAACATCAAGAAGAGGGTTATATGAGACGTTTGACGACGATGAGAAGAAGAGATCCCACTTCTTCAACCTAACTGGGAAACCGAGGATCCCTCGAGAGAAGATCGAGGAATTCGATAAAAATACGGCAAATGGGGATCAAAACTTAGATCGAAGCTTGTCTATATCGCCCCATTCATGTATCAGTGGCTGAAAATCAACTGGAATAAGATCCTTTCAAAAGACATGAGATTTGAATGGAGAGTGATCGAAGAAGAGATTCTTAGATACCTCTTTAAAGAGGCTGGGTTAGAGACGCCTGAATGGATTGACAAGAGATATGATCCTCAGAGCCTTGAAGAGACTGAAGAGGAGCTTGTAGAAGAGATGAAACAAGGGATAAGAGAATATGTAGCTGAAGTAATTCTTAAATATGGTGGAAGAGATGAATTAACAAGAAATCCAGATCTTATGTCAAGACTCAAATTCATAACTGACATGAACATCCCATCATCAATAGTGTTGCATCCGAAGAGAGATTATATAGTTATATTATCAGGCTTTTTAGAATGGTTGAGAGTGAATAAGAAAAAGGGATCTCAGGATTGGAAGAGTTAGCAAGACTATTAGGAGGATCATATGTTAAAACACGAATAAGAAGATATAATATAAACACTTGGGTAGTGGTCATTTCAAAAGATAAAATCATCGGATCAACCGATGAAAATATGTCACAAGAAAATAAATGATCTTCATAAAAACCATTAATTAAATAAAATTCTTCGACAAAACCCTCAAATTTTAAAGAAAATCTATTTGGAGCCAACCAGATTTTCTTCTGGCTCCGTAGCTCCATAGTTACTATAGGCATCCCAGTTTTTCTAACCAGATCAAAAAAGATTGATAAGGCGGGTTCTGGAGCCTAAGGAGTTATGGAGCCATAGAGCCATTAAGATATCATTAAGATATAATATAAAAATAATAGTTGTATATTTCCAAAATAGAATAAGATCCTGAGACTGTCGCTTGAAAAAAGATCCTTTTATAATTATATGCTTTCATTAAGCAGATTCTCTTTATTAGCTTCAATTTCTATAATTATAGATCTAAGGGCTGAGAAAGATTTCTTGGAGATTCAAAAGATTCATTCTCAAAGTGAATGATGAAAACTGTAGAAAGAGAAGAAAATCTTATCAAGGATCTGAGGACAATTATAAAAATTTCTCCGCTACTCATGACTTAGGTTTTACGGCTTAGCTAAAGATGATCGTTATATAAAATATCTTGAAAAAGATTGCTAATCCAAAGGATATAGCAAAGATCATTAACATATAGCTTCTTCTATAAAACTTTATGAATATAATGTTTAGATAATTCTAATGGATGTGTGCAGATCCCACATTTCGTATTTTAATAATAAAAATTATTATGAGTAGGAAAACATCTTATTAGGGGAAATATTATGTTTCCTCTCCATGATATTCTAAAAGCTGGAGAAGAATGGAGACCTCGCTTCCCACCTAGAATTTTGCGACAACATCTTGAAAAACCTATTGATCTTCCTAAAGATTTTATAATGAAAATTCAGCAAAGTGCTAAAGATCATATGAGAGATGAAGAAATTAAAGATAGACTTGAAAAAGCTAGAGGAGCTGTTGAGGATCCAAGAATTATAATTATAGAGGATCCTTTAGCTTTTTATGTTCCATATCATTCTTCGAGAATGGGTATATATTTCAGATTAAACAAAATGTTATCAGATTTTCAAATTTTTATATCTAAGATTGTTTGGCCCGAAGGTGTGGGACCTGTGCATGTTGGACTTGATGAGCTTTGGCACGCCTATGTTATGACAATCTTTTGGCATGAGATGGCACATCATATCTTAGAAGATGTGGCTACTATTATGGAGTGGATGAAGACTGGGAGATATCCATTAATCCCACGTCAGGCAGAGGAAAGATTCTGTGAATTTATGGCTTTCACCACTTCTGAGATTCAGTTATCAATACCCAGAAGATTCAGTCCGATACCACTTATATATTCACGTCGTTTACCATCAGGAATTGGCAGTAAACATAATAGAGATCTAATTTTAAGTGCTTTATATTATCATTGGGGCAGGTATGATCCAACCTCTGCCTATAGACCGGTTATAGAGCCTGTAATTCCGCAGACACTCAATGGATTATGGAATGCTTTTTGGAATGCTCACAGAGGTGGATATAGAGTATTGGAAGTACCAGATGAGATCTATGAGCACGTCTATGTCACTACTCTCTGACCATTAATTAATATCATTAGATCCAAGTATTTTTACACTAATTTTTCACGTTAGGTCTGCACTATACTGATCTAAACTTCTATATCACGAAACGGCTTAAACAATCATATGATATTTAACGAAGTTTTTCACTGGTACAGGAGAAGAAAAGCCGAGAAAACTTAAACTAAACCTGATATTAAACATCATATTTTGAGAAGGCTTAGAGGAGGCTTAAATACGTTTCATATAAATTATTTTTGGTGTTTTTGTTGTGAGCGAGAAAATTTGTAACTTATGTGGCAGTAATAGTAAGGTGTTTAGATTTAAAAATATATAAATATATGTATAAATAGTTTTGAAACACTTTGGATCAAAATGACATGGTCTTCAGAGATTTTTGCGAGACTTCTGGAGAACAAGAAGGTTTTTGTTCTTTTCTCAGGAGGTAAAGACTCTCTTGTCGCACTGGCGTATACCTTGGAAGTTGTTAAGAGTTATAATATTGAATGTGAGCTTAGAGCAATCCATATTAATACAGGTATATCTGTTCCTGAAGTAGAAGATTATGTTAGAAATATATGTAGACAGCTGGGTGTAGAACTTATACTACTAAGACCTGAAAAATTTTGAAGAATTTGTAAAAGAGCATGGTCTCCCAAGCCCTAGAAGAAGATGGTGTTGTGAATATCTTAAAATAAAGCCTTTGTGGATCTGCATCACGAAAGTTGAAGGTGAAAAGATACTTGTTGATGGTGTCAGGAGGGAAGAATATACCAGAAGAGCTTCTAAACGTGCTGTTATAACCTGGTTTGACAAAATATATAGTTTTCCGTGCCCAACCGTGAGTCCAATATATTATTAGAATAGTGAAGAAGTAGAGTCATTCATAGCGTCGCGGAGACTTCCCATAAATCCAGCTTACAACGTGCTAGATAGCTCTGGGGAGTGTATATGCGGTGCATTTGCTACTAAAAGAATATTTCTAAAAATAAAAGAGAATTACCCAAAACTTTTCCAACGTTTAATAAATATAGAGAAGATAAATAAAACAGGTTGGACATTTCTCTATAAAAACGGGAGAAAGATCCCATTAACTGAGCTTTGAAGACTCTCTCCTCAACATCACATTAATTAAATCATGCTCGCTTACATTATAAATTACCGCTTTTTCAATAAACTTTCTATAGGCACCGCTTTTCATGAGCAATATAACTCTTTTATCTTTAATCTCCACATGATCTACTACCACGCCTATATGTTTTCTTATGACTTCTTTAATTGAGTCTACACTATTAATTACCTTCTCTATAATGTCATTAGGTAACGGTTTTGAGATAATAAGGTATGTATGCCTTGGCTTTTTCTTCAAAACTTCCTCAATACATTTTCTATCTCTCCTCCACTCTTATAACACGAAACTATACTGCTAATTTCAGATTCTGTAAGTTGTAGTTTAGCCGAAGCTTCTAATATTGTTTTTGAACTTCTCTGTCATTTAATGATAACAAGATTCTAACGGCTCTTAATCCAAGCCCTGAATTTTCTACCAAGAGCCTCATTTCATCATCTAAATTAGCTATTCTGATAAAGTCTAAGACGATAGACGTATCTACACCTAAGTTTTCGCGAGGTTCTTAGTTCCAAGCTTCTCTTTAAGAGACTTTATTTGATCAGCTATTCTGATAAGATCTTTACCTTTCTTTGGTTTCCTATCTCCAATAATTAATTTTAAAGTTTCAAGCTCGTTTAAGGTATCCATCTCTATATAGCCTATCAATTATATATTCTGCAGCTAAATTTTCTTTAGGTCTCACCTTAACTTTTGAAGCTTCTTCTAAAGCCTTATGAGCATCTTCAGGGAGCTTTACTATTAGTGCACCTGGTCCCGCAAGTTTCTGAGCTTTTTCCTCTTCTTCTTTTCGAGCCTGTTCCTTCTCATATAACGACTTCGCAGCTTTGATTATCTCATCAACACTTTTTGTCGGAACTTTATTTATTACCTCTGAAACAGCCTTTACGAGTCTTCTAGCATCCTCCGTTTTAGATCCTCTTTCTTTATTTCATCAGCAACTTTGGAAGTTAACTCCCTGGCTTTATTTTCATCAAGGAGACCAGTAGCTTTTGTCATAAGATCTGCTAGTGCTACTTTAACTTCTACTCCAAGTTTTTGATCTTTTTTGACTTCATCTGGTAGCTTCTTCTCCATCTTAAGATATTTCCTAACCCAACCCTCGGACTTGCCGAGAAGTTGTGCAACAGCCTTAACACTTCCATATTGTTCATATAGTGATGTCACAGCATCCATTAAATCTACATCGGTAACCTCTACTCTATGAATAGTCTCGCTCAATGAAATCTCAATTGCCTGTCTCCGATCCAAGTTTTCGTATATGATAGCTGGTATCTCCTTAAGTCCGGCCTTCTCGGCAGCCTTAACTCTTCTTTTGACCTGCGATCGGCACATATTTTTCACCGATCTTGTTTACAACAATAGGTTGAAGAATACCATATTGCTTAATATTTGTAGCTAATTCTTCTATCTCCCTTTCAATATCACGACGTCTAACATTAAACTCTCCAGGTTTAAGCTCAATTTTATCTATAGGAATATATCCAAATCGTGGTTTAAGTATTGATGATATTGACGTATGAAAACATCACCTTAAATAGTGTTACTTTAATAAAATATAAATTTTGCATAATTTTTGATAGATATTTTGGTCTCCTCAAAATCCTTAACCTCAGCTATCTTGAAAACTTTAAATAGACTTACTTGGAAACAAACATCCTGATCTTTTTTCAATACAAATAGATGATAGTTTTTGTCTATCATTTGTCTATAATTTTGTCTATGATACGGATATCATAGACACCATAATAGACACCCGAGACAGCTAAGAACCTAAGCTACTAAGATCCTAGAAGAGATTTTTCTCTTTGGTGTCTACCGAGTGTCTATTATGGTGTCTATAGACACTTCATAAACACCAAAGTGTCTATATTCATGAAAGAGCTTTTACTTGCAATAGTTTTTATCGCAACTTTACAGATGTAGCCTCGAATAGATGAGAGGAACCAATGATCCGCCTGAAAGGAATGACGATCAATGACGACGTGAAGGCGAAAGAGGAGGTCAGAGTATGGAAAGACTTCTAATAACATAATAATATGTGAGCAATGTTGCTAAAACCCGAGGACTTTTGATTAGAGGTCTTAATCATAAGTCCTACTTAGGCGACAGAGTTACGTTATTCGTTAAGGACTTACGCAACAGATCAGCATATCACGACTCTTGTTCTTTAGGATGCTAGGTGGGCTGGCTTAAATTTCAAGGTATGTTAGTTGGTGGAGAGCGATGGAGATGGCGATCAGCCCTACAGCTTATAGGGTTCTTGAGAAGTGGATCGCAATTACTGAAGAGGCAATGAACAAGGGTATTAATCCTATGGATGATATAGAGGTTGTTGTTGAGGAGTTCAAGAAAAACGGCAGATCTAGGAAGTTTCTGGCTTTCAGGTGGTATGGTGGCAAGTATAGCCATTTGGACTGGCTCCTCCCACATGCCTAGCTTGAAGAACTAGATTCCCTCTCTGAAGGCTCTTGAATCGTTTGTCTTAGGTCAATAGTGATTAATCTAATGACGCTAATGTACTCGCTTAACTTGTCGCAGGTTTTCTCTAGCTCCAATGCATATTTATATGCTTCATCTATAAGTTGCCTTTGATCCTTATTGAGGGATGGATTCTCCCTAAGCTCTTCCAAAACAAGTGCAATAAAGGATTCTGCGCATCGCTCAACTACCTCTCGCAAAGATCCAAGTTGATCCTCTATCATCCAGATATCCTCTAAAATATCCTCTGCACTAGACATCAACTGCTCACCTCGTTCTTCATTGCTGGGGAAAGGTTATCTGGTTTGTCATGATGTCTTCTTGGGATAGCAGTCTTGGCTCTCCTGTATACGGCTTTGTCTTGGCAACTACTGCTACTGTGTCTGTCTTGCTGGCGAAGTCCGCCAGGTATTTGATCACCTCCCTAGCCCTTGTGTCGTCTATGAACTCTACCAACGTGTCCACAGCGTAGAGTGGGAAGTCGCTGGCTATATGTTCTTTGAGCGATAGTGTGAGCAGTATGGCTAGGATTGCCTTCTCCGCGTCCGAAAGCTCCGCCAGGGCTGTAGCCACACCTCCCCTCCTAGCCAGCCTCAGCTCAAACCCCTCAGCGAAGACAGGGTGCTCCAGCTCTGCAAGCCTAAGAAGCTCGAAGTGTCTTGCAATAGCCTCATTAACCCTCTCCACAGCAGTCCTCCCCAGCTCCACCAGCCTAGCTCGGAAGTATTCTGAGAGAAGTTTTGTAATGGAAACCCTCCTCCCCAGCTCCACCACGTCTTTATAGAACACTTCTAACTGTCTCACCCTACCGTGAAGCCTATCACGGATCTCAGATAGCCTTAAACGCTCCTCATGGAGCTTTCGAAGCTCATCTACGAGGGGCACCTGGTTCTTGAAGTGATCGTACTGTTTCATCAACAGCTCCAGCTTATCCCTCAGCATCTTAAGCTCGCCCTCAATAGCCTCTAGCCTCCTGTTAATGCTACTCCTAGCTTTACTGTAAGACTCCAGGATTCTCTGGAGCTCCTTTATCTTAGAGTCGGTATCATTAATTTCTTTCTCAATATTTTGGAGCCTCTCCTCAACATCTCTCTTTAACATGCTCTTCTCTGACTCCAACAACCTGATCTCGTTTTCCAGCGTGAGGATCCTATTGCTGATCTCTGAGATCCTAGCCCTAAGATCGTCAATATCCTTGTGAAGCCTATCCTTCTCAATTAGTGCACCGCAGTAGGGACAGTAGTCGTAGAGGGCTACAGACTCCCTCCTCTCCAGCAGTTGTCTAAGCCCTCTCCGCTCATCCTCCAGCCTGCTCCTTTCGGTCTTCAGAGTTTCAATCTTGGCATCAAGCTCTTCAACCTTCCTCCTATACTCCATCATCCTCGATTTTAGCATATTCCTCTCTTCAAGTAGCTTTGAAAGCTTCTCTTTAAATAGATCGAGTTCTGGTTTTCTCAGCCCCTCCTCCCTCTCGATATCTGATAGCTTGTTGCGCAGATCTATCTCCTCACTTCTCCTCATATTCACCTGCTCCTCCAACTCCTTCATCTCTCTCTCTATCCTCTCTATCTCAATCCTAGCAGGCTCAACCCTGGAGTCCTTCAAGATCTCGTTTATCCTATTATCAATCCTGTGTAGCTCCGCCTCTATGCCTGATAGCTGCTCCTCCACCTCCCTCTTCCTAGCCTCATACTCTTTGCTCTTCACCTCATACTGATGCTCGTATTCAGCCACGAGCCCTTCCAAGACAGAGACTATGGTCTCTATATAGCCTACTCCCGAGACATCTCTGAGGATCTGCTTGAGCCTAGCCTCATCCCCAGCATATATAGCATTTACTATGGGGTTCTCAAGGTCTAGGAAAGCAACAGCCCTGACAACACCATTGCCCGAGAGCCTCCTACCCGATGCCTCAGCCTCTGTCTGAGATATCCTCTTAAGATCAACAATGTACTCCTCATCACCTATCCTGAGAACTATCGAGCCCCTCTCCTCATAGTCGTTCAGAACCCTTGCCAGCTCCTGCCTACTCAGGGTTGGGATCGATACAGCCTTAAGCCCTGCTATGAGGCTCGACTTACCCGATGCATTAGGAGCATATACCAGATTCAGCCCCCTGCCCAGCCTGAACTCCCGAACCCCTCGGAACACCCCTATATTCTCCAGCCTAACTATGACACTCATCTCCCGCCACCCTCAAGAAGCTTTTTCAAGTACGACCTAATCTCATATGATCCCAAGTCTCTCCTCAGCATGCCTATAAGCTCCCTCTCAAGCCTAACAGGATCTAAGCCAGCAGCCCTGAGGCTCTTAACTATATCCTCTTTTCTGCTCATTTAACCAACCCCCACTTTCTAAGCTCCTCATCTATTATTCCCTCGAATTCAGGGCTCCACCTATCCTTCATACCTATCTCCATAATCTTGCTAGGTATATCCATGTAATCCACTTTCTTCAGCATGTAGAGATTGCCAGCACCTTCATGTAGAATCCTCAGAGCCAGCCACCAGCCCTTCGGAGTATTCTTGATGAACACCCTAGTAACACCGCTCCCCCTAGACCTGCTTAGCTCCAATATAACGTCTCCAAGGACGTTACTTTTTCGCCACTTAACGATCTTCCAATATATACTCCTTGGAGCCGAGATCTCCACCAATAACACAACACCACCCAAAATAGTATTAGATAAAGGGTATTTAAGTAGTAACTCTAGCGGAAACTCCGATCTAAAAATGGCAACTAGATTGGAAGATCTAGGATCTTCCAATTGATTTACCAGATCAAACACAGATCATTTGCTCTAGAATGATCTTATCAAGTTTCCAATCTATTGGAAACTCTATTTAAACCTCTTTAAACCACAAGTTTTAGTTAGAGTTGAAATTTTCAGATTGGAGTTTTAACTAGAGTTGCCCTTCCATCGCCTGCCATATCTGAAAACCTTATCCCTTTGAGGTGGAGATGACCCTAACCGAATCTGTATTTCCTCGCTAGGTATTCTAGGTATATGCGTGTTGTAATTTTATTCACGTCCCTAAAGGTCTTAGCCCCATTCCTTACCTGTTCCCTAGCATGCTCTATTACTTCGTTTTCGTAGATGCCGAGTGCCTTGATCCTCTCTTCTGCATATCTCGCTAGGATATCCTCTGGAGGTGTTTCGAACTCCACCTCTATGAATCTGTCTTTGAGCGCTTCGTCTAGCAGATCTAGCCTGTTTGTTGTTAGTATTATGAAGAGTTTTGATGTGTCCATAGCATCTACCTCGTGGAAGAACACATTGAGCTGGGCTATGTACCATGTGTCCAGCTTCGACCCGTAGCTACGGGTTAGGAAGAGACCCTCAGCATCATCAAATATTAGGAGGACGCCTGCATCCCTCTGCCTCCTCTTTATATTATCAGCATTTTCATAGGCTTTCCTAAATATGTTCCTTATCTCCCTCTCAGTCTCGCCATATCTCCATGATGCGAGATCAGCACAGTCCCTGTATATTACTGCCTCAATCCCCTTTCTGTTGAGCTCTAGGAGACCCAGCAACTCCGCCACCTTGAACGAAGTCCAGGTCTTTCCTGTGCCAGGGCTCCCGTGAAATATGTATCCTCTGATGCCATCCACTATCATGTTCTGCCATTGGTGCCTGGCGACAGCTGCTACCTCCCTAGCAATCTTGTTATGCCACTCCCCCACAAATAGTGGCACCGACTTCGGGATCCTTGGGTCAGTCTGTAAAGCCGCTTTACTCACCTCTGCCTTATAATCTTTCTCTCAAGACTTCTCATACGCTCTCTAACTAAACCTCCTCACTATGTTCTCTCCCTACCTCTTAGAAGCTCCCGCTCGTAGATCCTTACCCTAGCTAGAACCCTGAACCACGCCGGATCCACTACTAAGTATCTAACCCCATCGTGCTCTACTATCCTTGGTTCATCGGGATCCTCGTGTATCAGGACTGCAAACCTCTCAACCCTGTCGAAGAACCTCTCAGGCTGAACACCGTTTCTCTCAAGCCCTTGCTTGAGATCTGACACCTCTACCAGATATCCTATGGTGGTGTGCTCCTCCTGCAGGTATCCTATGACCTCATCTGTCGGTATCTTGTGCACCATTGCAACATGCTTTTTAGCATCCTCCTTGTAAGGTAGAAATGTGCCACAGATATTGCATCTATAGCCAGCAATCTTTGGGTAGGGCTTTGCCTTAATATTGCCCTCAGGGTCTATGTACTTGCCTCCTATTACCTCAATAATTGCATGGACAGCCCTGAAGTCTGGGGCATCGGGCTCGCTGTGAAGCCTCGATATCATGAGTCCTGTAACCCACGACCCCACGATATCCATAGCATCGGGTCTATCACTATACTTATTGAGCATTTCTTTCAGTGCATCGCCCTCAACAATCACATGCTTACCATTCTCCTCAACAACCCTGAAAACCCCCTCCTCAACATAGACCTTGAGAACACGATCCAGAGGGGTTTTGTACCTCCACCGAGCCTTTAGATCCTCTACGCTGAGCTTCCAACCCATATCCCTGAAGTACATCCAGATTAATATTGGATAGTACCACGCTTGGGCGAATGGGTTGAACCATGTCAGATTTCCTATATCCATCCCGATGGTTATAACATCACCCCGTAGCCTAGGATCCCTGAAGCCCTCCAGAAAGACCTTGTAGAAAGCTATACCACGCACGCAATCACTACATATCCTCATACCCCCTACATTGTAGAGAACCCTCTTAAGCTTATTACAACGCTCACACCTTTGAAGACTAGACTGAGGCATATATGCCACCATTGTTATATCAGTTAACTAGTTTATAAATTTGTATATTGTAAATTACACCAGAACTTGTATATAACATATTTGATATCTGATAACAGAGTGAGTCTCGTCCTTTAGGGCGAGGTATGGGTCATCCCGTCTGCCCCCAGATGACAGATGTAGACCCGAAGAGATGAGGAGAGCCGATAAACCGCCTAAAGGAAGGCCTCGCCCCTCAGGGCGGGGAGGAGGTCAGAGTAGCCTCATCATAGCAGGCACAACTAAAATGATTATCAGAAATATTGGTATCGGCAACTTAAGAAATTAACAATTCGCATCTAAAAATCATGCGAGTTAATGCCTAAAACTGACTGCTTACAATGTAAAACTATCTATGCTCCAAAATTGTAAATTTTGACCAGTTTACATGAAACAATTTACATGTAAACTTTACATGTAAACTCCGAGAGAATGAATCAAATCATGGCATGAATCAGTTTACATGTTAACGATTCATGTTAATTCTGATCGGTTAACACTTTTTAAGGCATATGTGATTTACATTAGTAGTATGATTTTTAGATGCAAGATGTTGCAACATTGTTTATGTATTAACATGTTTATCTGATTGATCTTGTGAAAAAGGAACTCTCAAAAATCCTCAGGATCTTTTTAGAGACTTAGCTCTTTTAGATATTCTAGATATTTAGAGTAATGATCATCAGCCTCTCCGAGAAGATCCTCATATCTAGCCTCAGAGATCTTAAGTTCTCCAAATCTGCTCTGTATAAATCTTGCTATCTCTCTAGACATGACCTTGATCATCAGTCTCCAAGATATCTTTCTAACATATTTAGGCAACAACAGATTGCGTCTCCTAACATATTTAGTTAATGCTCTTCTACTAACGTTGATCCCTGAATGCTCTTTAAGCAGCCTTAGAGTATCTATAGAGAAATAAGCCCATTCACAAGACTTGACACTCTCTCTTAGACCTACGTAATATCTGCAGAAGCCTTTATCCTCGAAACACGCAAGTCTAGACGTCTTAATATCTAAATCGTTGATCTCGATAATCTCATTAGGATTGAAGCTCTTAATAACACGTACAGGATCTCCCAGTGAAATTGTATACTATGAGTTTATGAGTTTTAAAACATGAAGCTATATTCAAAAAGGGTGTGCCAGAGTGTCAGAAGATCCGGAAGAAAAGATCTTGAGATTCCTTATGGAGAATCCAAAGTATATAGAGATATTAGAAAGAGCTGTTAAGTTCGAGGAGGAGCATTCAAAGGAACCATACTACTTAGGCTGGGAATGGAGTGATGTTAGGGCACATCCGGCAGAGATAATGAAGCTAATACGTGAAGGCATTGTTGTTATAAACTATAAGAGCAGAAGGTACACCCATTATGTTCTCACTAATAGAGAGGCTGTTAAGAGATGCCTGGCGAGGCTAAGCATTAAATTGTAAGCTTAGACAACTACCGCATATGAGCTTGCATGGATATGAACATGGAAATAAAGGCTTATATGAAGATGGGAGAACATTCATATCAGACGCCTACGGGATATTCATATCGTTGTGCCCTTACGAGGCGGAGGTCCTGGGTTCAAATCCCAGCGGGCCCACCACCCCACAACATCACCACATACATTCATGATATACAGGTGTTGATGAACCCTACAACATTAATATCAAGTAATCATACCCCACACCCCAAGATCCTGACCACACAAGGAAAAAGAGATGATAACTATTCAAGATTATAAATCCAAATCCCTAAAACAAGACCATTCCCAAGAACACCTTAGGAACACGCATGACTCACCATCGCAAGATCTCAAATAATAGATCAAACAAGTTCTACCATGAGGGAAGCCATGCGTTCCTTATGGTAGAATTCCCAAGGTAGACCTTAGGAATGATTGTGATGGAGACCATAAGACTTCAAGAACATCACAAAGTAAATCACATTAATGGAACGCAATAGGGATAAAAACTTAAAAACTCTAATCAGCAAGATTAGAATGCTAGAATTAGGAGAATATTAAATCTATTTAAAAGAAATAATAATGGTGAATCAATGATAAAAGATTAAAAGTTTAAAGTGTTTAGCTTCTCTTTGAATTCATTCCAGAAGTTAGAATCAATGATAAAAGATTAAAAGGACACACCATACATGACTCTACTACCTTATTGGATA
>Ga0326760_1000915_pt1 | contig 13887 bp, 13 predicted proteins | sample GCREP_S_FD_207668 | JGI IMG/M metagenome (GOLD analysis project Ga0326760, IMG submission 207668) | Hot spring sediment microbial communities from Geyser Creek Basin, Yellowstone National Park, WY, United States - GCR.EP_S | ecosystem: Environmental > Aquatic > Thermal springs > Near-boiling... | reverse complement strand
TTTTACCATAGAGGTCTTGAATTACGTGCTCAGCGGTCGTGGGACTCGGCTTACCAGCCAAATTAGCGCTTGGTGCCGCTATGGGCTCTCCAACTTCTCTTATGAGTGTGAGCGCAACTGGATGAGCCGGCATACGCACAGCCACGGTATCAAGGCCGCCGGAAACTACTCTAGGTACTCTGGGGTTTCTCGGTAAGACTAAGGTTAAAGGCCCTGGCCAGAATTTCTCTATAAGTCTAGCCTCTTTCTCTGATATATCTCCCGCAACTAAGCTAAGCATTTCAAGACTACTTATGTGTATTATTAGTGGATTATCAGGCGGTCTCTGCTTAACAGTGTACACCCTCCTGGCAGCCTGCTCATTGAAGACTACAGCTCCAAGTCCGTAAACGGTCTCCGTGGGAAAGGCTACTATGCCACCGCTTCTAAGTATATTAGCAGCGCGGCGTATTGTGTCCTGATCAGGATTAGTAGGGTCTACTTTGAAAATCAGCGTCAAGGATAGACCCTGTCTAGGTACTTGTACTGGTCAGTGAGTACGCCGGGAATGTAGTCTCTAGGTGCTTTACCAGTTAAGTACTCAAAGTAGATACAGGCGATCTCGTGAGCCTCCTCCTGAATGGATTTAACAGGCTTTTTAAGGAGCTCAGAGGCTTCGTCCCAGGAGCGCCCTTGGAGTGCTTTTACTATTAGTAACAACTCCTGTAGCCTACTAAGAGCTGGCCTCTTGTCTCTCGGGATAAGCCAGTGTAGCTTACTAATCTTAAACATTAAGTCCGCTGCCGCTTCAAACGTCATTGGACCCGCGCAATACGTCCACAGCCTATCTAGGGCTATTAACGTGAAGAAATCAGTAGGATTAGTGTAAATGTACGGCTCACTATCAAGCATTAATAACACGACTTCAGGCTCAAGCTCTCTGTAGTTAACACTTATACTATCTAAGAGCTTCATTTTAAACTCATACTTTGCAATCTCCACGAGCCTAGTAGTATAGTCAGTTAAAGGCTTAACAACGAGTACTGTATACTCACCACTCACCGGGTTTCTCTCAGGGCTTATGTGTATTACGCTAAATCCATTTTTAATCCAAAATCTTAAGAGCTCCTCAGTGACGCCGAAACCAGCACCAACCCATTCGAGTCCCCGCTGAGAAGCCTCCTCGAATATCCTCTCAAGAGCCCAGCTCCCTACACCCTTGCCGTGGACAGCAGGGTGTGTTGCGATTCTAACTATTCTCCATCCCCTAGTCTTAGAGAACTCTATGAGCCTCGTGTGCTTTAGAAATCTATCAGGTAGGATATTTCCTGGTATTCTACCACCCCTAAGGAGTTCCACGGCGGTTTTCTCGTCTACAGGGCCCTCCTGGGCCACTTGTATAGCACAAACGACTTTACCTGGCTGTGTCTTTACGGCTCTTATATAGTGATGTGGCGCGTCGGCGAGCATTCCGAGATCATCAGGCTCGTTTCTGTAGTGTGCAAGGACATATATGCCAAAAAGCTGTCTTAGCTCCTCTTCCCTGTTGAAGAGCTCCTGTGGCTCATATTTCACGTAGATAAGCCTCTTTAACTCTATATCTTCGAGATCCTTCTCATCTAGCTCAGCAGGCTCAGCATCTAATAGTAAAGTCTTAAACTGCCACTCTTCAATGGGGTCGTTTAAACCATATCTAATAGGCTCCTCCATCTCGTACTGATATAGAGTAATGTTCTCAATGCTCCTCAGCCTCTTTAAAAACCTTACTGAAAAGCCCCTACCTGATCCCTCATAGCCGTGAATAGTCGTTGAGAAGATTAACCTACTATGGGAGTCAAGGATCTTGTAGAGTAGGGGTACATGTATTCCAGCAGCCTCATCTACAACTACTAAGTCGCCTTTAAGCTTAGGAATAGTTACTGGCTCCCAATACTCAATGCTGAAGCCTGGACCTCTTAGCTCAATGACATAACCCTCCCTTCTCACAGTCTCATATTTAAATCCTAATTTCTCAAGAGTCCTAGATGCCAGCATCATTAATGACTGAATATTGCTGGGCTCAGGTGATGTTACTAGGACTCTCACTCTAGGTTTTACTTTTCTTAAACAGTGAATAAAGCCTACTATGCCTATGCCTATAGCACAGCTCTTACCACGACCTCTGTCAGCGGTGAGCACGAGTACTTTTTTAGCCTCTTTCTTAGGCTTCTCGTAGAAGCCCTCAATGATTTTTATCACGTTAACCTGGTCCTTTGTAAGTGCGAGCTCATATACCTCTCTAGGGAAAAGCCTCTCTCTGGGTATCTCTACAGCCTGTCTCGGCCCTGCAGGTGGCCTTTTGAGGGTGGGCTTCTTGATAACTCTGTTGTCGTCAGCGTCATAAACGGATATTCCATCGTGCTCTAATAGTTTCCTCTTAAACCAAGTTATAAAGATATGGCGTGGCTCAGGGTATTGTGGAACTGTTAGAGTCTCCTTGAAGATTGTCTTATACGTGTCCCAGTTATTCCACGATGGTGTTAAAAAAACTATTAAACCTCCTCCCTCTACAATGCCTACTAATCTGCCAACATCGTTAGGCTTTAAGTCTCTTGTCAAGTCCATTACTAATACTTGCACAGTTGTGCCTAAATACTTCTCGCTCTTCTCATACACGGTATACTCAAATTCTACATTGCTCTCAGAGGAGATTTTCTTCTCGAAGACTTCTCTTAGTTTTAAAGCATCTGTAAACTCGTCGTGAAAAATATATAGTCCTTTAACAGTCTTATTCTTACTCTTACTCCTGTACTTCTTTACGTAGTAACTTATTGCTTTAGCTGAGAGTAAACCCAGCTTAACAGGATCAGACCCGGATATTACTAGGAGGAATCTAAACCTGGACTCTACAAGTCTATCAGCTAGCTTACCAATTTCTCTAATTAGTCTTGTAAATGATGAGGGTATAGTTATAGCTGCCTTCTCTGAGCCCTTCTCCTTGCTAGTCAATACTTCTACCACACTCTAGTGGGTTTAACTAGCCGTAGGGTAATTGAATTCTCTTAAACCCGCCACTTGTACTCATTTTCTTAATTTCCCGCGCCAGCCTCTCGTACATGTCAATATCTGCTTTGCTTAGACTAGGTGGAATTCTTGAGAGGGCATCTAGGAAGTGTTTTCGAGAGATTTTTACTACTTGAAGTGACCCTGTACTCACATATGTTTCTCTCAGTGCTACCATTGTGGCCTCTCTACACACGGCTGCTATATCTGCACCTGTGTAGCCCTCTGTTAATTTAGCTAGCTCCTCTATGTTTACGTCTTCATGTAGAGGTATTTTTCTTGTGTGGACTTTAAAGATCTCTAATCTAGCGTTAAAGTCGGGTGGTGGAACATATATTAACTTGTCAAATCTGCCCGGCCTTAGCAAGGCAGGGTCTAATAAGTCAGGTCTATTGGTCGCAGCTATAATAGTCACTCTGCGGAGAGGCTGTATACCGTCTAGCTCTGTTAGAAGCTGATTTACGATCCTGTCTATTACACCGCTAGGGTCGCTTCCCCTAACAGAGGCTATTGAGTCTATCTCGTCGAAGAAGACTATTGCAGGAGCTACCATACGGGCTCTTCTAAATATTTGCCTAATAGCCTTCTCAGATTCTCCAACCCACTTGCTGAGTATTTCTGGGCCTCTTATAGCGATGAAATTTGCACCACTCTCTGTAGCCACAGCCTTAGCGAGTAGGGTTTTACCAGTACCTGGTGGACCGAACAGGAGAATGCCTTTTGGCGGCTGAATACCCATTTTCTCGAATACGTGTGGATACCTCATAGGCCACTCAATGCTCTCTCTGAGTTCTTGTTTAACGTCTTCTAATCCACCTACATCACTCCACCTAACCTCAGGTATCTCAACAAACACCTCTCTGATTAGCGTTGGCTGAACGCTCTTCATAGCAGCTAAGAAGTCCTCCATGGTTACTCTAAGCTTCTCGAGCTTTTCAGCTGGTATTGGCTGATTTAGATCTATGTTTTCTGCTTGTAGAAATCTTCTCAGCGCACTCATAGCGGCCTCTTTAACTAAGGCGGCTAAGTCGGCACCAGTATATCCATGAGTAATCTCGGCTATTTTATCAAGATCCACGTCATCAGACAGGGGCATATTTCTAGTGTGAACAGCCAGTATCTCACGCCTAGCCCTCTTATCTGGAGGTGGTATCTCTATCTCTCTGTCAAATCTTCCAGGTCGTCTCAGAGCTGGGTCTAAGGCCTCGGGGCGATTAGTCGCACCAATAACGATGACTTTACCTCTCTCCTTGAGGCCATCCATGAGTGCTAGTAGTTGTGCTACAACACGTTTTTCTACTTCGCCGACTACTTCTTCCCTCTTTGGTGCAATACTGTCGATCTCGTCGATAAATATAACGGCGGGAGCATTAGCCTGAGCTTCATCAAAGACCTTTCTCAACCTCTCCTCGGACTCTCCATAGAACTTACTCATAATCTCAGGGCCATTAATACTAATAAAGTAAGCACCAATCTCGTTCGCCAGTGCCTTGGCAAGCAAGGTCTTACCAGTACCAGGAGGACCGTAAAGTAGTATCCCCTTCGGGGGCTCTATTCCGAGTCTCTCAAATAGCTCTGGGTGTTTTAGTGGTAGCTCAACAATTTCTCTTATTTTCTGCTTAACTTCCTCTAAGTCGCCGATATCCTCCCACGTAACTCGCGGAACACCTTCACTAATGGCTTCTAGTCTAACAGGCTGCTCTCTAACCTCAATAACTGTATCATCAACAATGTATACTACAGCGGAGGGCTGAACACTAGTAACCACGAATCTTAGCCCATAGAAAGGTATAACTATAACGTCTCCCCGCTTCACGGGATTACCCATAAGGGTTTTTTTAACAACCTGGGCGAGATACTCGAAGTCGGCATTAATCCCCCTAATGACGTCTAAGGGGGCTACAACTACGCGCTTTGCGGGCTCTACTTTTATGGGTCTAACTGTGACATAGTCTCCTGGTGCAACTCCTAGATTCTTACGTGCTGTTCCGTCAATTCTAATAATACCCATTCCCTCGTCTTCGGGATATGCTGGCCATACCTTTAAGACCTCTCTCCCCTTAGGCCCATTAACCTCTATAAAGTCACCTACATCTACATTTAGCCTTCTCATAGTTTCGCGGTCAATTCTCGCGATTCTTCTGCCGACGTCTCTTGTACGCGCCTCTGCTACTCTTAATTTAACGGCTTTCTCGCTGCTCTGTGTAGTCATGTCTACACCTTGTTAAGTAGTTAGTAGGACTCCTTTATTAAAATAACACTTAGCAATAGAGGCGTTAATAAAGAGATTTGTGTAATTAGTGGTTTTATTGGTGACAAGTTATGGTCGAGCGAGTTAAGACAGGAATACCAGGATTTGACGAGATACTTAGTGGTGGCATACCTAAGAGAAACGTCGTGCTGTTAAGTGGTGGTCCTGGCACTGGTAAGAGCATATTCTCAATGCAATTCCTGTGGAATGGGCTTCAACTAGGAGAACCAGGAATATACGTTGCGCTTGAAGAACACCCTGTTCAAGTACGCGTTAACATGAAGAATTTCGGCTGGGATGTAAAACAACATGAGCAAGAGGGGAAATTCGCGGTTGTAGACGCCTTTACGGCCGGTATTGGTGAGGCAGCTAAGAGGGAGAAGTACGTGGTCAGAGATCCTGATAGTGTAGAAGAGCTCGTAGACGTGCTAAGAACGGCTATTAGAGAAGTAAATGCTCAGAGAGTAGTAGTTGACAGCGTCTCTACACTATACCTCACTAAGCCCTCAGTGGCTAGAAGCGTAATACTCCAGTTAAAAAAAGTACTATCTGGTATGGGTACAACTAGTATACTCGTATCACAAGTCTCAGTAACAGAGAGGGGGTTTGGTGGACCAGGTGTAGAACACGCTGCTGACGGTATTGTAAGACTAGATCTAGACGAGATCAACGGAGAGCTCGTGAGAAGCATAATAGTGTGGAAAATGAGGGGTACAAGTCACAGTATGAAGAGACATATATTCGAGATCACTGATAAGGGAATAGTTATTTACCCGGATAAAGTGCTAAAGGTAGCGAGGTGAACAGCGCGGCACTAAGCTTCGCAATAGTCTCCTATCCCCTTAAAAGTCTCCTTTTCTATAACACCTTCTCTTAGAGCCTCACATATCTCCCATGGAAACACAATCCACTTAGTAGTCTGCGCGTAGTAGTAGTCTGGAATATAAGTAGACCAGGGCTTAACGTAGAGGGCTAGCGTCTTAATAGACTTCACCTTGTGACTTGAGAGGTAGTCAACTACTAGTTGCATTGTACGCCCTGTATCCACTACATCATCAACAACTAGGACGCTCCTGCCTGTTATAGATGGGAGCGTAGCTGATTTTATATATGGCTTTTCTCCTCTTGTACCAATACTCTTATAGAACTTGGCCTCTATCAGTCCGACGTCCTCGACAAGGATGAAATCAGCTAGGATTCTACCTGGGATGAGACCACCTTTCGCTATGATTACGAGAACATCTGGTTTACCATTTAGGAGGACTCTCCTAGCTAAAATGCCGAGGGCCCTGTGTATCTCATCCCAGGTAGTATATGTGACGTCTACTCTTGAGCTCATGATTGGATTTAATGAGTAGAAGAGTTTTAAAGCATCTTAACAGGTATTTCTAAGCGGGCACATTGACAAAGTTTATTTTCATTACTGGGGGAGTCCTCTCAGGGCTTGGGAAGGGTATTGTTGCAGCTTCTACCGGCATGTTATTGAAGAGATGTGGTTATAGTGTTACACTAGTAAAAATAGATCCCTACCTTAACGTAGACGCGGGAACTATGAGTCCATACGCGCACGGAGAGGTATTCGTAACAGAGGATGGTGGAGAAACAGATATGGATATAGGGCACTACGAGAGATTTCTTGACCGTAATCTCTCTAAAAAGAACAACATTACATCGGGGCAAATATATTTAAGTGTAGTATCTAAAGAGCGGAGAGGAGAATACCTTGGTCAGTGTGTTCAAGTAATACCACATGTCGTTAACGAAATTAAGAACAGGGTGAGAGAAGTAGCTAGAGATCAGAGTGCAGACATAGTAATCGTTGAGATAGGAGGGACAGTTGGTGACATTGAAGGCCTCCCCTTCTTAGAGGCAGCGAGGCAAATGAGATTTGATGAGGGAGAAGAGAACACGCTTTATGTTCACGTGGCCTTGGCGCCTGTTTTACCATCTGGAGAGCTTAAAACAAAACCAGTTCAACACAGTGTTCAGGAGTTAAGGCGAATAGGTATTATACCAGACGCTATTGTTGTTAGATCCTCTAAGTGGCTTGATGAAGAAGCTCGCTATAAGATTTCACTCTACGGTAATGTCCCACTGAGAGCAGTATTTAGTAACCCAGACGTTGCAAATCCCTATAAGGTCCCCCTAATACTCCATGAGCAAGGGTTCTCAGAGTATATCCTAGAAAGACTTAGGCTTGAAAAGAGGAAACCAGACCTCGTAGACTGGGTCAATTTCGTTAACAGATTAGAAAACCCTGTTAAAACAGTTAAAATTGGTATGATTGGCAAGTACACGAAGATAAAAGACAGCTATGTAAGTATAATTGAGGCTCTGAGACACGCGTCAGCGTGGAATAGAGTTAAAGTAGACCTCGTGTGGTTCGAGGCAACTGATATTGAAAATAATTCTGAGTACTTGAAGTCTCTTGAGAGCATTAACGGGGCAATAATACTGCCTGGGTTTGGGGTTAGAGGAGCTGAGGGGAAGATTAAGGCTATTCAATACCTAAGAGAGAGGGAAATACCTGTTCTCGGAATATGCTTTGGAATGCAACTAATGATCGTTGAGTTTGCGCGTAATATTGTAGGTTTACAGGGTGCAAATAGCACAGAAATAGATCCGAACACCAGGCACCCCGTAGTAGACCTACTACCAGGTCAAAGAGGTGTAAAAGAGATGGGAGGTACTCTTAGACTTGGAGCGCTAAAAGTTATTATTAAACCAGGCTCATTAGCGTGGAGAGTATATGGTTTAAGCGAGGTGTACGAGAGACACAGACACAGATATGGTGTTAATTCAAAGTACATTGACGTGCTCGAGGAGAATGGTATGACTATATCGGGGCTTAGTGAAGAGGGTTTTGCTGAAATAGTAGAGCTTAAGAACACTAAGCAATTTTACTTAGGCTTACAGTTTCACCCCGAGTTTAAGAGTAGACCATTAACCCCTAGTCCTGTTTTCACATACTTTATACGATATATTACTGAGAAAACACAGTAGCCTGTGACCGATCTATGATTAGTTGCGATTAGTTGCGGGTAGTTGTGTGTGGTTGGTTTGGATTTATTGGCTTTTCTGTGTATACTTGGTTGTTGATGAGTTTTGGGGTTTAAATTACTGTCTTTAACGCAGACGAGGAGCTTGGGGGCTATGTGGAGCCCTGAGAGCCCGGGCTCCGATGCTGTGAAAACCCGAGCAAAGCCCGGAAACCCCGAGGCAAAGAAGTACTTAAAAACAATTACAGCTATTCACAAATAACCGCCTCGGGAAAACCCTTAAGACAAGAAAGGAGACTTAGAAGAGTTCACGAAGAGGCAGAAGAGTTTCTCTAAGGCTGAGTCTGTTACGTTGCTGTATACAGTATTTAATTGGCAATACGCAGTATTAGTTACCTGGGTAAAAAGTCTAATTAAAATATTCTAGGTGATAAGTGTGAGTGAAAGTGAAATAGTAATAGATTTATCAAATATACCACTAAAACCTATTGGTAAAAGAGAGATTCAACAGCTTGAAATGGCACTAATTATAGGAACTCTCTATAGACCAGAGATCTTAGACTTAATAAGAGACCCTGTTGAGAGGTCAACGTGGATAGATAGTCTAGCTGTGGCGGCTGCGGCGTTTGCGAGGTATAAGGCTGGAGTACCCGTCTCAGAAATCGCGGAGGAGCTTGGAAGATCAGAGGTCACAATTAGAGGGCACTTAAACCAGAAAACTAAGGCGGGAAAGCTAGTAGCTGAGACCTACGAGAAAATTAAGCGTGGTGAACTTAAAGTAATAGTACCATTCATCACAGCGACTCCGCAAGTAATTGCTCCCGAGGCGGAGAAAACACGGTTAGAAATTGAGAAATTAAAAGAAGAAAAGAGAATTCTTGAAGAGAGAAATAGAGTACTTGAGGAGGAGCTTGAAAAGACGAGATCAAGACTTAATGAACTCACATCGCAGATTAAGCGTATTAGAGAGCTTATAGCTGAATTAGCAAACATAGCGAATAAGCTACTTGAATAGTTTCTTAAAGTTTCCATAGACAATATCCTTAACTCTCTCAGGCTCTAAGTGTTTTTTCTCAGATAAGTAGAGTATAGCTTTATCTATGAGCTCTGGAGTTAAGTTAAGACCCCTATAGTTGTAGGGTCCATCACTCTCGGTTAGAATGCTCTCTAGTCTCACATGGTCTAATATTTGCCTGTGTTTATCCTGGATGACAAGTGCGGGGTTTGCTCCAATAAAATAGCCCACGCTCGTGATCTGATCGGCGAGACTAAGCGGCCCTGTATACCAGTGAAAATACGCTTTATTAATATTCTTCGAGTACACTAACTGGAAGACCATATCCCACGCTCCAGCAGCATGCAGATTTAGAAGTAAATCGTATTCTCGTGCGTAATCTAAAAATACATTAAAGATCACTAATTGTTTATCAAGCGTATCAGGCTTAAACTTCTTATCTAATCCAACTTCTCCTAGGCATTGCACACTACTAGCTAACTTCTCTAAGAGCCTTAACGCGTCTTTAACAGCGTATTCATGTGCTAACCAGGGATGTATACCAATACAAGGCTTTACATATTCATATTTCTCTGATATCTCAATAGTGGTGTAACTCGATTCAAGGTTGTCTGAGACACACACTAATACATAATTACCGCGGTACTTACTCAGATCATTGAGCTCTGTACAGTGAACATGCATATCAACAAACATTGTATCAATCCCGCGTGTTAAACTTAAACTAGTCTATTTTCGCACCGTATTCTTCCTGGAAAGCTCTCTTCACTTTGTTAAGTCTATTAAGGCATTTACTCTCATCAATTCCGTGTTCAAGTATATTTAGGACTTCCTGTTCCACATTTAAGCCAACGAGCAAGAACAGTGAGGATCCGAGTTGAACTAGTATTTTAGATAGCTTAAGCTCACACGGAGAGACATCTATCTCTCTACAGGCATTAGGCTCTCTTGATGCTACGTAGAAGTCTCCACAGGCATCAAGATATACTCCTCGTAGAAGTACACAAGTATGTGATCCCCTTGGTAATTCCCATAGTGTATACTTATCTTTACCCCAGACGTGAACCTGAAACTGCCCGCTATCACATATAAGTGTTTCTTTAAGGTTGTGTTTAAACAGTATAAGTGAGGATTCAGGTAGAGTAAAGTTTATGGCTTGCTTGTCTCCGAGGCTTTCACAGTAGTATATGCTATTGATACTTCTACATAGAATAGCAATATTACTGTTCACGAAAATACACCTTGTAAATCATGCACTACTCACATAGCTCAATGTATAAAATAGGGTTTTATCAATTAAACGCTACTGTGGCTAAGTATAACATACTGTGATGAATTTGCCGAAAACAGATCTGTGACGAGTCTCCCGATGGCTGAGATCGGTGGTCGTGGTGGCATTAAAAATTAAAATGCTCATATTAGACTACGATCTCTCTAGTGTTATAAACGATATTGACTTCTACGAGGCTTTCTGCAGCGCTCTAAGAGAAGTGGGGAGAAGCTGTCTCAGCTTTAATGAGTTCTCTACGCTTCTCGAGTCAGACTTACTAAGAGAATATGTTTCACGGTACACTAGTGAGGATGCTTTTTGGAGGAAATTTAGGCAACTCTACATCTCTAGGCACAGTTATCCACGTAGAGGACTACGCGAGCTTCTAATTCAATTGAAGAGATTCAGTATTAAGATAGTAGTTCTCTCTGGTAGAGAGACTCATCCAGAGTATATTTGGTGGGATCTACGTAGACACGGACTTGACGAGCTTGTAGACGATATTGTGACAATGTACGACTTGAACACGCTATTTTTACAGGAAGAGTTCTTATTTGATAAGTCACCTCTCATAGAGTATGTGAAGAAAAAACATGGTGTTTTAGAAGGTTTTGTCTGCATAGGTGACTATGTATCTGACTATTATAGCTGTATGAAAAGTGGAGGCGTATTTATAGGTATTGGTAGCGTAGTTAGGACGAGTGTTCTTAAAAAAGCAGGTGTACAGTTTACAGCTGAGGACTTCTACGAGGTTTTATTGAAGCTCCGAGAACTAGGACTTCTCGCGTAGTGTGCTAGTCAGCTAATTGTCGCTAGGATATACTTTCCATTATTACCGCTAATGTAGACCTCGCCCCGTGAAATTAGAGTGTTTAGAGCCTTCCTAATTTTATCCTCGCTCGCGATTCCCGATAGTATGTAGTGTATTTCTTTTAAATTCATAGGCTTGTAGTTGAGGAGATCTTTTATTATGTCAACTAGCTGATCATCGTTAGGCGCGCTAGTGAGGACAATATCGTTGTCCTCGTGGATTATTCTCAGCCTCACTCTTCTACTAAGCTCGCTCACCTCTTCAGGGCTTAGATCAATACTCTTCATTGTAACCACGCTCTGTCCTACATAATGTTAAAAATGCCATTTAAAGATTTCAAATAGGGTGTTAGCGACGAGACTACATATACTGTTCTACTACGACAAGAGCACCAAGTACAGTATTAATCCACTAATCGCGGTAATAGAGAAGGCGTTAAAAGATATATCTATAGATCTTGCTCATAGCCTAGATGATCTACGTGTAAGAGTACTAGATATTAACTCTAAAGGGGAGAAGTGTGTAGCTGCATTTAGTTTACTTACGACAATGCTTACAAATGACGCGTTCCTGACGGAACTAGTAAATACCATTAAATTCTTAAAGAGCAATAAGTGTATTAGCCTCGTTGGAGGCCCTCACGCGACAGGTGATCCCCTAGGATCACTGAAATCCCTTGGCTTCGAATACGTATTTATAGGTGAAGGTGAGGAGTCGCTTTTAGAGTTTTTAACAGCGCTTCAAAATAAAGATGACGTAAAGAGAGTTAAAGGTATTGCGTACTTAGAGGACGATAAATTAGTATTCTCTGGGAGAAGGCGTCGTGTTAATCTCGACGAGCATGACCCATTCCCATACTGGAGGGGCGTATTTAGCCCAATAGAAATAACAAGAGGCTGCCCTTATGGGTGTTTTTACTGCCAGGTCTCTTACATGCATGGTTTCGAGTATAGGCATCGAAGCATAGAGAGAGTAGTTCATTATGTTGAGATTTTCCTCAAGAGTCGTGGTAGAGATGTGAGATTTATAACACCAGACGGCTTATCATATGGGCTTAAAACACAGCTTAGGTCTCCAAGTATCGACTTGGTAGAACATCTCCTTGAGGCTATTAGCTCGTTGTGTAGAAAATACGGAGGAAGACTATTTTATGGAACATTTCCAAGTGAGCTGAGACCAGAGCACGTTACAGAAGAAGCACTAAGAGTTCTAAGTAGATACGTGTCTAATAGGAGAGTTATTATTGGCGCACAGTCAGGAAGCGAGAGAGTGTTAAACATGCTACACAGGGGTCACAGCGTGGATGATGTAAAAAATGCTGTTGAAGCGACACTTAAATATGGCTTTACACCCGAAGTCGATATAATTGTAGGTATTCCAGGGGAGACAGTAGACGACTTGAAAAGTACACTTGAACTAGCAAGCTGGATTACACGTAAAGGTGGAAGAATACACGTACACTACTTTATGCCGCTACCAGGGACCCCGCTGAGTAATCACATACCTACAGCTATTCCCTTAGAAGCAAGAAAGCTTATTGCTCGTATAATTGGCTCACAGAGAGGTTATGGGGGCTGGATTAACCAGGAGAAAATCGCGTGGAAAATAGTTGAGCTCAGAGAAAAAGGCATTATATCGCCACGTACTCCACTTACTTAACGGTCTAAAGCGCCCGGAGTCATCAGCACTTCAGTTAGGGGTTCACGTAGTCATCCCGTAGAATTATTAAGGAGATAGTACTCTTTTATATCTTGAAAGTCGTAGTAGTGTTAATTAGTGAGAACAGAAGCCCATATTCGTTGCACTATTCTCTGCTATGAATGCTTTTTATTACTATTATTGATCTTTTTCTCAATGTAATCTGTTAATAAGGGGCAGAAAAGGGGGTCGTAGAAGCCTCCTTCATAGCACTTCTCGGTGTGTGGGCACCTAATACAAGGTATAGCGATTATTTCCTCTATGATATCTTCTATGTTGATAAAGTCTTCTCCAATCTCTTTAAGTGCTTTAACGGCTGCTTCAATATTAGGCTTTACAATGTAAGTTTTTCGCTTATTATACATAATGGGGGTTCTTTCTATAAGCCCCATCTTCTCTAATTTATTAATCACCTTAGAGACCAATTTAGGGTTGAGTTTAGTCTTACTCGGAATAGTGCTTTGTACAACTTCCTCGTTCTCTCTGCTTCGTCTCAACAGCCACTTTAGTAAAACGACATCGTTTTTGCTAAGGCTACTTGGCATGTAAATAGCCCTTTATTACCTTTCTAAAATAAGCACCTGTGAAGAGTTATGTATGAGGAGTAATATATTTTTCACGCTCTTAGCGTGTAAGTGCCTCTTTTACTGCTTAACCCTTAATGAGTAGACTATATTAAAACATCTACATCGAGTGAGTCTATTAGGGCTCCATACGCGTTTCTAACAGCAACATCTGTTAAGCCAACTGTGCGTCCTACTTCTAGCTGGCTACGTCTATCGTTAAGCAATATACATGACAGATATACAGCGGCGGCTGCGA
>Ga0326760_1000914_pt1 | contig 13892 bp, 14 predicted proteins | sample GCREP_S_FD_207668 | JGI IMG/M metagenome (GOLD analysis project Ga0326760, IMG submission 207668) | Hot spring sediment microbial communities from Geyser Creek Basin, Yellowstone National Park, WY, United States - GCR.EP_S | ecosystem: Environmental > Aquatic > Thermal springs > Near-boiling... | reverse complement strand
AGAGCAGCCGCTCCCGCCGCGCCTCCTTCTGGCGGCCAGCGCGGAGCCTAGGGCGGCCGCGGCGGCCGCGACAATTGCGAGAATGAGCCACCAGGGCAGCGCGCCCCCGGCCGGGGGCGCGGCGCCGGCCGTGACGCCGACCGCCGCAACGTTAGCGGGGGTCTGTTGTGCCGGCCGTCTCGGAGGGCCGGGCGGGGGTGGCGCCGGCGGTGGCGCGGGCCGCTGCACACTCACGCTGAACGGCGCGTACAGCACGGCCGCGGGCCCCCTCACGCGCAAGTACATGCCCGACTTGTTCACGACCACGCCGCGGGGGTCAGGGGCGGGCGATATTTTGTGGATCATCACGCCCGGCGGCGCCTGCACCACCACGTCACAGCAAGTTATGTTGATGCCATACACCCCGCTCGCGTTTGAGTAGCGCGGCACGTAGACGGCAAGCGCCGGCCCCCCGCCCTGGAGTGCGTACAGCGTGTCATTAATGACCCACGCCGGGAGCGGCGAGCCGTCTGGCGCGACGACCGCGACGTCAAACGCGGGCGGCGCGGGCAGTGAGTAGTTCCCGAGAATTGCAGCGGGCAGCAGGAGCAGCAATACTGGCGGCACGGTGAGATTCAGGATCGCTATCACTGAGACCGCCCACGCGCGGAATTTAAAGTTTCGCGCGAGTTCCGCCGGCCGTTCCGCGGCGATACTATTTATCGCGCGGCACGAGAGCGGCTACATGGCAGGGAAACTACTCGCGGCGCTGGCACTCGCGGCACTGCTCGCCGCGCTGGCACACGCCGCGCAGGCAAATGCCACCGCGGCTGCGAGCGCCACAGACTTTCACTTGCAGCTCAAGTGCAAGGCGATAGAGCTCTATATCAATACCACCGGCGCGAACTTCACGCTGCCGCAGTGCGAGGCCCTCCTTGCGCAAGTGAACAAGACATTTATTATTACAAGGCGGGGAGCTGCCCCCGTCCCGATGATAGGCATCGGCGAGCTGAAGCTGCTCAACGTCTCAGACTCAAGGGCGGTGTTTGAGCGGCTGAGGGCGATAAGAATGGCGGCCCTGAAAGAGCTCCGCGCTCACGTAAACAAGACCCTGGCCGTCGCGTACGCGAGGGCATATGGCGCGCTGAATATAACGCGCTGCGGCGCGAACTGCACGCTCGCGGCCCTTAACGCGACGGAGCGGGCGCTTTGGGTGCTGAGCCGCGTGAGAGAGCTGCTGCGCAAGGTCAACGCAAGCGAGGAGGCCGTTAGCGCGATAGAGCGCGGGATTCGCGCTCTCAACAGTACGCGCCACGTGCTGAGGTGGCGCCCGCACTTTGAGAATGCAACGTATAGCAATATAACGCAGCTGGCGGGGGAGGTCAGGAGGCTAGGGGAGCTCGCGAGAGGGCTGCGCGAGTACTTCAAGAAGGTTGGGGCGCGGGAGGCATCGCAGATCCTGTCCATCCGCGAGGCCCTCTTGAACGAGACTCGGGAGGCGCTGGAGGAGATAAAGAGGGCCTACGAGGCGTGCATGGAGGGCCAGAACGCAAGTGCTATTGCCGCGGCCCTGCGCCGCGGCGTGGCAGCGCTCGAGAGGGCGAGGGACGTGCTGCAGCGCGTTAATGCCAGCAGCGCGGCGCTGCGGGCGGTAGAAGTGGCAATAGACAGACTAGAGCGCGCCGCGGAGATACTAGCGGCGAGAGTCGAGCTGCGCGAGAACATGACGGCAGGCGAGCTGTCCCGGCTTGCTGAAGAGCTGCGCAAGCTCGGCGAGAAGGCCGAGAAGCTGCGCGGGAGGATCGAGGCCCTGGGACTTCGCGCCACGTCCCGCCTCCTCGCCGACCGCAGTGGTGCACTCATAAATGCCAGCGCGGCGCTCTCCGAGCTGAGCAGGACGTATGAGGTGTACAGCAAAAGCGGCGAGGCCGGCGAGATTCTGATGGCCACCGAGAGGGGCGTGCGCGCGCTGGAGAGGCTCGAGAGGCTCCTGCAGAGGCTCAATGCCAGCGACATGACGGCGCGCGTCATCAGAGAGCACCTAGAGGGGCTCAAGGCGCTCCACAAGGCGCTCACGCTGAATGTCACGGATATAGCTCTGCGCGGCGCAATTGACGAGATCGAGGGCCTGATGCAGAGGCTGCAAAGGCTGCTCGAGCACTTCGAGAGCGTGAGGCTCGCGGCCTTACGCGTGCTGAAGGAGCTGTCGGAGCAGAGAGACGCGCTGAAACAGCTCATACAGCTGCCCCCTGATGAGAGGATAGCCAGGCTCCGCGAGCGGCTCAAGCAACAGGGCGGCGGGATGGAGAGGGAAGGGCACCGCGGGCCTCCCCGCGGGCCCTGGCCGCGCGGCAGAGAGTGAGCACGGCAGGTGGGCTGCGCGCTTAACACAGACTCTTTTTTCCCCCCACGGGGTTGAGCCGGCGCTCACTTCAATCCGTAGCTCCTCGGGGTTGCGTACTGGCACGCCCCCTTTCATCCCCCCGCCTCCCCCGCCCTCGGGCCTTGCCGCCTCATCCAGCCCCCGCGCCGGCCAGCTCTCCGCGGCGCAAGCGCTCTGCAGGCTCCACGGCGCGCCGGGAGCGCGGGGCGGGGGAGCCGGGTGCCCTTCAGGGCCGCTCCTGGGCCCCGCTTCCATCTCTGCAAGTTCACGCTGTTGCTTACACTCCGGCGTTTCCCCGCGCCATAGATGCGTACAGAACGCTCGCGCTGCGGCATCCTAAAGCTGCCGCCGAGGCGCGGCGGAGAGTTGCAGGGCAGCTCGAGATGCAGCAGGAAATTCCTTGCGTGGCCACCAAGTGGGCGAGGAGCGGTGCGGAGGCTGCTGAGCGGGCGAGGGAGGCGGCGAATGGCGGCTCTCGCAATTCACGAGGGCCGAGGTAGTGCCGCATTAAAGCTGCGTTGACGCATCAGGCGGCGCCGCGCGCCATGCCCCCTCACGCGGTCCCCGGCTCTTGTGTGCCGCCACCAATTCCCCAGGCGGCCGCGCGAGAAATCGGGGGGCAAAGTAATAAATTGCACCGCGCCGAAAACGGCCGGTGGAGAGGCTTCACCTCGCCGATCTGTGACGAGTCCTTTAAGTGCTGACATAATACCCCTTCCTGGCATGACAGGCCTCCTCGCGGGAAAAATGCAAAATACTGAAACTTATACCGAGACCGTGAGCTGCTACGCGCTCGACTCGTCGGCGCTCTTTCACGGCAGGGACATGAGAATCTTCAGCGGAGTGCTGTGCACGACAAGAAATATCGTGGAGGAGCTCAAGGATCCCAGGGCGCAGGCTGCCCTCGAAATTCTCCGCGTTGAAGTAGTCGAGGTCGACGAGCGGAAGGCCCGCGAGCTGGCCAGGAGATTCGGCGGCTTGAGCCTGGCCGACGCGTCCGTCTTGCTCCTCGCAATGGACAGGGGGTGCGTGCTGGTGACGGACGACAGCAGGCTCGCCTCGACGGCAAGAAGGCTGGGCGTCAGGGCGCGGGGAGTGTACTACGGGGTGTGAGCGCTGGGCCGGCCGGCCCCCCTCCCCGTCTGAGGGGCAAGGCCCTCAGTTTTACAACCGAAAGCCCCGCCCCCTTAGGGCGGGAATGTCGGAGGAAAGTTTAACATAAGGTAAGTATATATCTTTTTCCTGCCCTAAGGAGCGGGGGGATTCCCGCCGGTGCGTGGAGGGGATCAGACGCTGGAGAGAAGAATGTCGTAGATGTAGGAGCCAGCCGCGGCCGCCACCGGTATTGTTAAATTATCTTCAGGGCTTATCGCATCGGCAAGAATCACAAGGATCACTATTATAAGGGCCTTGAGAGGCGCCGCTCCCAAGGCAATTAGGGCCGCGGTATTTGCAGCCGCGCCGAGCGCAGTGCCCCACAGCGTTATCTTATTGAGCACTCTCCTGCCTCCGAGCAGAGCCCCAGCCACCGCGCTCACGGCGTCGTAGACTGCCATGCTGATCACCGACGCGAAGAGGTGCGCCCTGCCGAACAGCGTGAGCGAGACTAAAAAGCCGGCCGCGCCCATGACGACACCCAGATATCCGTGCCTTTTCTCGTAATCTCTCTCAGCCGCCGTGATTAGGCTCTCGAGCTGCCTGACCACCTTGTGGTAGTGCGCCCCCAGCCCCCGCCTGTCCTGAACCGCGCTCTCGAGCTTGCCGAAGAAGTCCTCCAGCGCTCTGAAGAGGCCGCGCTTGAACTCCTCCCACGCGCGTGGCCTCCTCACCTGCACGGTGTACAGCACAGCGCTGGCCAGCGTCAGCGCAGCGACGTAAAGCTCTGTCTGCATCTCGACTAAGAGGGGTATTGCCATGAGAAGCACAAAAATGACGTGAAGCGCCTTCCTCGCGGCAAGCGCGCGCAGTGCCTCCAGCCCCGACGCGGCGCTCTCGGTCACGGGCACGCGCCAATGACCACCCTCACCGGAATTCCGCTCCTTAGCCTGGCCACCACAGCTGAGCTCAAGTCTGCTGCCGCCTTGCTAGCCCCCACGGCCACCGTCGAGCTGTCGACGTACTCGCTCCTCCTAATGACGACGCGGTGACTTGACAGGGGGACTGCCCGGGGGGCTCTGCCCGTCACTATCTCGCGCAGGCCTCCGGCATCTATCATCACAACAACGACGCCCCCGCTTGCGAGCGCCTTCAGCACGTCCGGACTCAACTCTCCTGCTGCTCTCTCGGCGCAGCACGCTATTATGCAGTCCCCGCGCTTAGTGACGTACGGGTCCTTTGTTATCTCGATGGCCCTCCTGTTGGTCGCTGTTATACTGTCATGCCCTCTCGCGATAATGACATCTCTCGGCGCTCTGCCGAGGAGTACACGTCGCACGCAGTCGCTCACCTCTGGCCCGCGCCACTGTAGGGCGCGGGCCAGGGGGCTACGCGCACACACAGACGAGACGCGCGCTCGCGTTAAAAGCTGCGCGCGCCCGCGGCGCTTCACAGGTCGTGAAGCGGCGGGAGCGCACCGCCTGACGCCCTCCGGGGGCTAGAGGCCCCGCCCATAGCTCGCGGGACTCGAGCGGGGTCGGGCCGGTCGGCGAGGAAAGATTTTAAAAGATCGAGGCAAGGAATCCCGCCCCCGACCCGGCCACAGGCGCGGGTGATACACCCGGTCTCATTCCGAACCCGGAAGTTAAGGCCCGCGCCGCGGACGGGAGTACTGGGGTCCGAGAGGCCCCGGGAAACCGCCGTGCTGGGAGGGGGCTCCTAACTCTCCCCTCCCCGCCCGCCCTGGCCCGCCAGAGGCCTACCACCTCAGCAGCGCAGCCATGAAGCCCATGGCTCTGAGGCCGGCGCCTGCCTCCGAGTCCTCCCTCAGTATACGCACCCTGCCCCCGGTCCTGTGAACCTGGAGCATAACGCTCCAGGCGCTCTCGGGGCTCTCCTTCAAGTACTCATCGAGCACGAGCAGCGTCTCGACGCGGCCGGAGGAGGCTGCCTCTCTGACCTCATCGATGCCCACCGCAACGAGCTCCCTGGCCGTCGCGAGCGTGCGGATTAGCCGCTCGTACGCAGAGAGCCCGAGCGCGTCTTTCAGCCGCTCGTAGGCCCCGCTCCTAATAAACTCGTACACGCCAGCCGCGCCGCCGGATCCCTGCGGCACCGCCGCCGCGCCCGGCACGTGCCTGGCCACGTATTCTGCCACCATTGCGGGCCCGGCGACGATTACTCTGTCGGGCCCGCGGCGCCTTCTTAGCTCCTCGACCGCCTGCCTTATTGCGGACACATACTCGGCGCCGAGCACCCTATCGCCGCCCCCTCCCCTCGCGCGGTTGTAGATCAGCTGTGCGATCTCGAGGCCGAGCGACGTTATGTACGCGACTGCCGCCTCCTCGTCGTCGACGGAGACCAGCAGCACTCTCGGGAGCGACACCCGCGCCACCTCGAGAGTCTCAAGTACTGCGCCGAGCGGCCACTCCCCGGCCTTTACTATTTCAACTTCCCTTCCCGGCGCGATCTCTATTGTGTGCCACCTGCCCCTAACGCCCTCAAAGTCGCCGCTCACCTCGACCACGACCCCTCTGACTCTCAGAGTGCCCCTGAACTTGTGGTACTCAAGCGACTCTGCCCTCACTCCCAGGTACAGCTTTACTCTATCGCCCCTCTTTGCGCCCTCGGGCCTCACCTCCCTGACGGTCCACCCCCGGATCACGTCGCCCCTGTCTATTAATAAGTAGAGGAAGTACAGGTCCTCCTCGCGCTCGGGGATCGCCCTCAGCAGCTTGCGCCTCTCGTCAATTTCATACCTCACCGCAGGGTCGGTGCCGCGGCCGATTTATGCGTGGGCCGGTTACGCGCGGCGGCTGGAGATTGCGCGCTACGCGAGCTCGAAGATCACCCTGCCCCTGGACAGCCTGCCAATAATGTCGCGCATTGCTATCACGCCGTAGAGATTGCCGTCTCTGTCCAGCACTATGAGGTGCCTAATTCGGTACCTTGCCATTTTTTCCACGGCAATAGTTATCGGGTCGTCGACGCTGACGGTCACGAGAAGACTCCCTATTGTGTCGACCTTGTCTACTGTCGAGTCCAGCGGAACACCCTTTGCAATTGTCCTTATGATGTCCCTCTCGCTGATAACGCCGATGGCTCTCCTCGGGTTCTTCGGCTCGACGAGCACCAGAAATCCTATGTCGCGCTCCGCCATGATTCTGGCCGCGTCTAGTATCGTCCTGTCCGGCGTTATCGTGATGACCGGTCGCGATGCTATCAGCCCGCACGTGAGCGCGGACATGCTGAAAAGTATTACTTACTTTTTATAAATTTCGTTAACAGCCTAGCTGAACGTGATGAGCCCGACCAGTGAGGAGCCGTGACAACGCGGCAGCTGGCTGACCGCACTCTCGCGCTGCCGGCTATCTCGTGAGAAGCTCTCTCAGCCTCTCAACGTCTGCCCCGACCACTATCTCTGCGGTCCCGCCGCACGAGTACGCATATCTGCCCGCAGGGCTGCACGGCCCGGGCACCGCGGCGGCGCCGCCCCTCAGCACCACGAACGTTGGCGTGCCCCCCTCCCTCACGCCGAGCCTCTCGAGCGCCTCGTCCCACGCGCGCGTGAGGTTCTCCAGCTCGCCGGGAGTCGGCGCGCCGGCGCACGTCGCGTTGAGCTTCCGCACGGCGCTCTCCAGCAGCTCTATCTGCCTGCTGAAATTCCTCTCCCTCACCAAGACCTCGTAAAGCGCCGTCACGAGCCTGTACGTAGCGTTCTCGCCCAGCAGCCTGTGGGCGCAGTGGAGGAGCGCGTGGGAGTAGTACGACAGCGGCGGGTGCGTGATGTAGTCGACGAGGACTAGCCTCAGCCTGCCCTCCGCGACGAGCCTCTTGTAGAGCCCGTCGAGCTGCACGTGAGCGAGGGCGCAGTAGGGGCAGTGGACGTCAAAGAGCTCGACGAGAGTCACGGGGGCGTCGGGACGGCCGACGGATATGGCCCACGGGGGGACCGGGAGCTTGACCAGCTGCTGAGGCTGAGAGGGCGGCCCGGGGTGCACCAGCGTGTGCACGACCGCGGCGACTGCAGCCGCGAACGCGACTGCCAGCGCGACGGCCAGCACTGTATGTAATTGCATACGCCGCGGCCGCCTGCCCTTCATGTCAGCACTCGCCCATGTACTCAAAAAGCTTCAGAATCGCGTCCCTGTACCAGTCGACCATCACCGCCACCAGCGCGCCCGCGTAGTGCCCGTAAACGACCAGAGACCGCGGCGGCGCCAGCTTTATGAATGCCAGCGCGAGCATGTCCTCCTCGCCATCAACTCTGACCGCGATGCCGCCCCTCACGGCCTCCCTCACGGCGCTCCACGCCTCGCCTGTTATGCGGCTCGGCGGGTTGTGCACTGTCACGACCCTGTAGAGCGAGCCGAGATCGTGCCTGTACTGGCGCCCGGCAGACCTCCCGTCCACGGCCACTGACGTCGGCACAACGCCGCGGCTTAAGAGGTTCGACGTCACGACGTCGCCCACTGCGTACAGGTGCCTTATGCCGTGCGACTCCATAATGTCCGCAAGGATCTCGAGGGACCTCGGCGGCTCTCTCCAGATCGCAATGGGGTATGGGAACGCGAAGAGATCCCTGCGCGCGAGGAGCCTCAGGCACGCGGTCATAGCGCGAGCCTCCCGCACGGCGTTGGCACCACGACGGTCACGCCGGGAGGCACGACGGGTAGATCGCCGTGGAAGTGCACGGGCATGAGCATCCTCACCCCGGCCGCCTTGGCGGCCTCGACCGCGTCGAGAGTCGTGCTGTGCCCCAGCGCGTGCGCGGCCGCCTCCTGCTCTGCATTTGCCGACGACTCGTAAATCAGCAGGTCGCACCCGCGGGCGAGCTCCACCACGCTCTCTGCCGGCGCAGTGTCCGAGCTGTAGACAAGGCACCTCCCCCCGAACTCCACTCTGACGGCCGTTGCCTCGACGGTGTGCCTCGCTGGGGCGAACTTCACGATGGTGCCGCCCAGCATCAAGGGCCCGGCCGCCTCGATCACCTCCACCACGCGCCCAAGCGCGTCCTCAAGCCCGACGGCGGAGAGCAGCGCCCTGACGGCTTCGAGAGTCCCGCGGCCGGCCACAACTTTGATGGCCCTCCCGAGCTTGCGGGCTGCCAGCACGAGAGTGGGCAGCCCGAGCATGTGGTCCCCGTGCCTGTGGCTCACAAACACAACATCCGGGAGCTGCAGGCCGCAGCGCACAAGCTGGGCGTAGGTGCACTCCCCGGCGTCAATGAGCAGGCTGGCGTCAGTCCTAGCGAGAATAGACACGTGCCCGGCGTGCGGCGGCGCGAGCCAGCCGCCGTAGCCCAGCACGTAAATCTCCATTCCGCGTCGCTGACTCCCGCTTTTTAAAGAGTCCCAGCCCCCATTTTTAAGGAGCCCGCCGCGAGCCGTCATGCTCGCCGAACTCCTAAAGCGCGGGGAGCTAGTTGTGTCCGTGTACGGCCTCGGGTACGTCGGGCTTGCAGTGTCCGCAGCGTGGGCACTCGCGGGGGCCAGCGTGGTAGGCGTTGACACTGACATCGGTAAGGTCGAGAGGCTAAACAGCGGGGTTGTGGAATACCCCGAGGACGAGGTGGCGCGCGTCTTAGCCGACGCGGCCAAGGCCGGGAGGTTCACGGCTACGACAGACGGCGTTGCCGCGTCTCTGAAGAGCTCTGTCAAGATAATAACAGTGCCGGTGTATCTGAAGAGGGCGCCGGGAGGCATCGAGCTTGACTTCTCCGCACTCATTTCGGCCGCCAGAAGCATTGGCGCGGGGCTCAAGCGGGGGGATCTGGTGGTGGTGGAGTCGAGCGTCCCGCCGGGCACCACCGAAGAGGTGGTAAGGCCGGTCCTCGAGGGGGTCTCGGGCCTCGTGGCCGAGGAGGACTTCTACCTGGCGTACAGCCCCGAGCGCATAATGATAGGGCGCGCGCTGCGCGACATAACTGAGAACTACCCGAAGGTCGTGGCCGGAGCCGGCCCGAGGAGCGCCAGGGAGGCAGCGGCGCTGTACGGGCTGGTTGCAAGACGCGGCGTCATCGTGTTAGAGAGCATTAAGGAGGCAGAGTTCGAGAAGCTCCTCGAGGGGGTCTACAGGGATGTCAACATAGCGCTGGCGAATGAAATGGCAAGACTCGCGAGCGCGATGGGAATATCCTTCAGGAGGGCGCGCGAGGCCGCCAACAGCCAACCCTACTGCCACGTGCACAGACCGGGAGCCGGCGTGGGGGGCGGCTGCATACCTGTCTACCCCTACTTTCTCTTGTGGACTGCCGCAAAGTGCGGCATTGACCTCCCGCTAGTGAGACTCGCGAGGCGGATAAATGAGAGGCAGCCGGGAGAGATCACGCTCGCGGCGCTCCGCGCGATGCTGAAGCACGGCGTGAACCCCGCCGCCGCGAAGATAGCAATACTCGGGCTGGCGTTTCGCGGCGATATTGATGACACGCGCGAGAGCCCGACTTACGAGGTGATATCCGCGCTGCTGAGAACCGGGATAAAGCCGAGCCAGATAGTGGTGCACGACCCCTATGTCAAGCGCGACGCCAAGCTCGCAAAACTCGGCATCGCGCTACTGCAGGACCTTGACAGTGCCGTGAGCGGCGCCGATGTTGCGCTCGTCGTGACTGACCACTCTGCTTACGCAATAAATGCCAGCAAGATTGCGAGGCTCATGCGGACGCCGATTATCATAGATGCCAGGGGAGTCTTGATCCCCGACGTGCAGATATACGCAATAGACTCCGGCGCGTGGCCGTAGGTGGCGGCTACTGGAGCGCGCCGAGCGGCGAAAAGCTTTTATATGCATGACCAAAGTAAAGGCCGTGAGCGCGAGCGCCTCTGCGCCCAAAACAGGCGTCCCAATAATGATAATGAAGGAGGGAAGCCAGAGAACGACCGGCGTCGATGCGCGGCGCACTAACATCCAGGCGGCTAAGGTAATTGCCGAGATCCTGGCTACCTCGCTGGGCCCGAGGGGCATGGACAAGATGCTGATTGACGCGTTTGGCGACGTGACCATCACTGGCGACGGCGCAACGATCCTAAAGGAGATGGAGGTGCAGCACCCCGCCGCCAAACTGCTCATAGAGGTTGCCAAGGCTCAAGACGCCGAGGTGGGAGACGGCACCACAACCGCGGTGGTGCTGGCAGGCAAGCTCCTGGAACTCGGCGAGAGTCTGCTCGAGGAGGGTCTCCACCCGACAATTGTAGTTGACGGCTACAAGAAGGCAGCAGAGTATGCAATAAAGGCTGCCGAGGAGATCGCCAGAGAGGCGGAGCTGACCAAGGAGGGCGTGAAGAGAGTCGTGACGAGCGCACTCTCGTCTAAGGTGGTTGCCGAGACCAGAGACTACCTGGCAGACATAGTGATCGAGGCCGCGTTCCAGGCCATGGAGACGAGAGAGGGCAAGCCGTACCTCGACTTAGACTGGATCAAGATCGAGAAGAAGAAGGGCAAGTCAATTTACGAAACGCAGTTCGTGAGGGGGATCGTCCTCGACAAGGAGGTCGTACACCCGGCAATGCCGAAGCGCGTCACGAACGCCAAGATTGCCATCCTCGACGCGCCGCTTGAGATAGAGAAGCCTGAGTGGACGACGAAAATATCAGTTACGAGCCCCGAGCAGATAAAGGCGTTCCTAGACCAAGAGGCCGAGATCTTGAAGTCCTACGTCGAGCACCTAGCGTCAATAGGCGCAAACGTCGTCATAACGCAGAAGGGCATTGACGAGGTGGCGCAGCACTTCCTGGCCAAGAAGGGAATAATGGCCGTGAGGAGGGTCAAGCGCAGCGACATAGAGAAGCTGGCCAGGGCGACTGGCGCCAGGATAATTACATCGGTCAAGGACGCGAGACCTGAGGATCTGGGCACGGCCGGTCTCGTCGAGGAGAGAAAGGTAGGCGAGGAGAAGATGGTGTTCATCGAGCAAATACCGAACCCGAGGGCCGTCACAATTCTGGTGCGCGGCGGCAGCGACAGAATACTCGACGAGGTTGAGAGGTCGCTGCAAGACGGGCTGCACGTCGTGCGCGACATATTCAGAGAGCCCAAGGTAGTGCCAGGCGGCGGCGCGCTCGAGATAGAAATTGCGAGGAGGGTTAGGGAGTTTGCGAGGAAGCTGTCGGGCAAGGAGCAGCTGGCTGCCCTTAAGTTCGCCGACGCGCTGGAGTACATACCGACCATACTCGCGCTGTCCGCCGGCATGGATCCCGTTGACGCAATTGCAGAGCTAAGGCGCAGGCACGACAATGGCGAGATCACGGCCGGCATTGACGTGCTGGGAGGCAAGGTCACGGACATCGCTGCGTTGAACGTGTGGGATCCGCTGCTTGTTAAGAAGCAGGTGATTAAGTCCGCCGTCGAGGCCGCTATAATGATACTGCGCATTGACGACATAATTGCGGCCGGAGCGCCCAAGAAGGAGGAGAAGAAGGGCAAGAAGGGCGGCGAGGAGGAGAAGGAGGAGGAGACGAAATCCACAAAGTCCTTCGACTAACAAACTCTAAGCCGCCTCCAACCGGGAAAACATTTTTATTTACTCCCAACTCCGCTCCGCCCCGCCATGAGCTCCAGAGCCAGGGCTCTCACAGTTCCAGAGCTTCTGCAGCGCATACACAAGCTAATAGACCTTCTAGAGCGATCGCTGATAAAGAGAGAGCTCTACCCCCCGCGCCTCACCAAGTATGAGATAGCCCGCATTATAAGCGTGAGGGCGCTGCAGCTGGCAATGGGCGCGCAGCCGCTGGTCGACGTCAAGAAACTCGGGACTACAGATCCCGTAATAATAGCAATGGAGGAGTTTAAGCAGGGGCTCTTGGATTTTATAATAGTCCGCGAGTACCCTGACGGCAGGCAAGCTAGATTCAGACTGAAGGAGCTCCTCGAGCTTGAGAGGTCGAGCTGACGGGCTTGATTACTATCACGCCCTTGAAGAAGTAAAACTCGTGACCCCCGCTCGTTATCTTCCTCTCCGGCTCGCGGCCTATTTCTACGCTCTCGTCCAGCAGGTAGTAAATTGTGTACTCCCTCGTCTTGTAGACCCTGTACTTGCCCGCGGGGAGCTCCAGCGGCTCCATCAGAACTGCGCGACGGCCTTGCCAAATATAATCGATGCAAGCTTGTCTTCGTCAAGGTCGCGAGTGCTGCCGCTGTACTTTATCTCGCCCGTCGACAGCACGTAGGCCCTGTCCCCTATTTCAAGCGCCTTTCTGGCGTTCTGCTCGACCAGAAGCACTGATACTCCAAGCCTGTCGCGAACCTGCTTAATGGTTGCGAACACCTCATCCACTACCTTCGGGGACAGGCCGGCAGAGGGCTCGTCTAGCATTAGTAGCCTCGGCCCTTTCATTAGGCCCATCGCTATTGCGAGCAGCTGTCTCTCGCCGCCAGAGAGGAACCTCGCCCTCACGTTGCTCAACTCCCTGAGTCTAGGGAACGCGTCAAGTACTAGCTCGATTCTCCTGCGCGCCTCTCTCCTGGAGAGCCCGGTAGAGGCGGCAAGCAGGTTCTCGAGAACCGTGAGCCCGCTGAAGATATTATCGGGAGATTGCATTACGTAGGCAACGCCGAGCTTGACTATCTCGTGCGGCGGCTTTCCTGTCACGTCGCGCCCCATTACAATTACCCTGCCGGAGTATATATCCGCCAGGCCCATTATGCTGTCGAGAAGTGTTGACTTGCCAGCGCCATTGGGACCCAGCACGACAACTATCTCGCCTCTGCTCACTACCATGTCAATGCCAAATAGCACGTGGAGCTTGCCGTATCCCGCGTGCAGCCTCTCCACTCTCAGCACCTCGCCGTTCTGTCCGTCACTGCCGTGCACGCCGCACTACAGCCGCGGGAGCATTAAAAGTTGAGGAGCGACGCGCGGTCGGAAATTGAGTGCGGCGCGGGCCGCTATCAGACGCAGCACCTGCACTGGCTGAGGTGCGGGTTGGTGCGGCGGCCGGGATTCGAACCCGGGACCAACGGCTTTCCGCTGGCTTGGCACTGCGGCGCGTGCGCGTGGCCGCCATCCTAGACCAGGCTAGACTACCGCCGCCTACCGTCCCTGCACTTGCCAGTTTAAAAAATTTCGCGACCCCCCAGCTCCTGCCCGCTTTTTCAGGGAGCCGGAGACCCCGGCATGCCCGGCGCCGCAGTGAGAAGACCCAGAGGTAGAGTCGTGGCCGCGATCCGGACGCGAGATCCGGCAGTTCATGCGCAGCAGACCTGCGCGTCGTGCATGGGCTCTCCTGACAGGCCCGCCCGCCGGCCCGCTGCCATTCCCTAGCTGGAAGAGAGGTGGTGGGGCCGCCGGGATTTGAAGTCCCGGGGTACCCTCCCGGGATCACGCGGACCCGCTGCGGTATGCGGCGGCATATAACCGCGCATCCTACCAGGCTAGACTACGGCCCCCGCAAGCCGCTGCGCCAGATTATTTATGCATTTCCTCGCGCCGTCATTGCCC
>Ga0326760_1000913_pt1 | contig 13894 bp, 23 predicted proteins | sample GCREP_S_FD_207668 | JGI IMG/M metagenome (GOLD analysis project Ga0326760, IMG submission 207668) | Hot spring sediment microbial communities from Geyser Creek Basin, Yellowstone National Park, WY, United States - GCR.EP_S | ecosystem: Environmental > Aquatic > Thermal springs > Near-boiling... | reverse complement strand
TTTCCTCACAGTATGCTTTAATTAGTTCTTTTACTTCACGCTGAACAACAAACGATATCCACGTATCATATCTACGCCCCTTTTTCCGCATTTAGACCCCCATAGAGTATATTATATCTGTTAATTTTTAACACTTTTGCATTGTGGTTTAAATACCACTCATACACTATATTCTACTATTGGTGTAAATATGAGCGAGGAAGAAGAAATTAGAGCAGAAGATATTGCAAAAGCACTAGAGAATTCTGAAACTGAAGCAGAGGAGAGAGAAGTAGAAGAGGAAGTTATACCGAGACCTAGGCGTGGTAGACCACCAAAAAAGAAGACAATTGAAATACCGAAGGAAGTAGAGGAAGCACTTAAAAAGATCGATGGAGCTACAGCACTCAAATTAATGCAGTTCTTACACTTTAGTTACTTATCGTGGATCACGGAAGCTGAAGCCGAGAAGTACTATGTAATTGTAAGCAGAGCATACACAGAGGCACTACAACAGCAGGAGAGGACTCTACGAGAGCTTACAAATGCTTTTACACAGCAGTTACAGAGCACTATAGCACCAGCACTAGACTCTATTTCTAAATCAATAGACTCTATAAGCACTAGAGTAGCAGACCTTGAGAAAATGACTAAGCCACCAACAATAGACGATAGACTCATAATCTTGGGTAGTGTGTTACTGAAAGGTTTCAGGGAGAAGCTTGGATTACCCAAGGAAGTAGACGATGTACTAAACATGGTGATATACGACTCCGCTAGAGCATACTTATCGAGAAGAGGAATAAAAGTAGAGGAAGAGAAGGTAGAGGAGAAAGCTGAGGAGAAGCAAGGTGAAGAGAAATGAGAAGAGCTTATATTGCTAAGAGAGTAGATATTGAAGACCCTAGAGTATACGTATTCAAGAATAAGAGTAAGCTACGCTCTTTTATAAATATAGTAATTGAAGACGAAGGTGGAGTGTGGTTAGAACTGGTTAGATTATTCAAGGATGAAGAGGAAGAAAAAGAGTTCTATGAGAAGTGTAGGCAACACGAGAATATTATTCTGCGGATTTAATGAATGAGGCTATTATTTCACGGATACACACGCTTATATTACTATATCCTTTTTTCTCACACGCTTTTCTCAAACTCTCTTTTTCACTACTAGTTACACGTATAGTTATACTCTCAGTATATGTTTTCTCACGCTTAGGCATAATATCACCAGTTAATAATATGTCTTACAGTAATTTAAAAGACACGAGATAGAAGTAAAATTTCGGTGAGAAATATATGGCTATAAAAACAGAGGAATTAACAAAGAGACTAATGGACATGGCAGTAGACGGTATTGGACTCTACATTGGCAGGAAAGCAAGCGACTACGTTAAACAATACATAGTGAAGACAACAAAGCAGTATTCAGATGGAGCATTTAAAATAGGAGTATCAATGCTAGACCTAGTAATCCCGAAAATTAAGGAAATACCATATTTAGGTGACTGGCTAGCTCTATGGGGACGCAGGGGAGTAGAAGACGTACTAGTAGCACTCATTGATAAGCCAGCTTTTTGCTATGCACAAGACGCTAATACACTCATATGTCTTAACCTCGACACCACAGACCCAGTAATATTCATTGATGGTGTTAAGAAAGCCAAGGACACCGACTATAGTGTTAGTGGTACAGCCGAGGAATTAACGATAAACCTCAGGACAGCACTATCAGCGGGAGCACACGATCTTGTAGTAGCAGGTTTAAGAGTGAGCTTTAGTGGAAAGATCTACGTGTAGGGTGAGATGAATGCCCCGATCTAAAGCCCGAGTAGTAAACGTCTTTGGTAAAACTCTAATACTGAAAAAGAACCCTTGGTATAGCGAGAGACTACTAAAGCTACTCGCTACTCTAGGCAAAAAGCCTAGGAAGCCAGAGACAATTATAGCGACACCACCGCCTTGGTTTATGAATCCCTCAGCTATGCCAGCGGGAGTATACGAGAGAGCGAGACTATTCAGCGAGGTATCTTCTAGAACAGCTGGGAGACCAATTGAAGAGAGGTTAAAGACTATTCAGAAAGAATTAAGGACTGGTAGGAAGCCACGTGTAAGTAGAGCTAAACCAGCTGGGCAGAGATTTCACGAGCTATATCCACGCTACGAGGCACTACGTGGAGTAGCACCAGCACCAGTAGCACCGCCAGCTAGACCAGCGGTTACAGCTTAAGAGTAACCTAGATCTAAACCACTAAATCAAATTCCTTTTTTTATCTTTTCCTTTTCCTTTTTTCTCTTAAGCTTACTGGTGTTTACTTTGGAGAGGAGAAAACCAAGATATAGGAGTGGTAAAACGCTTACATACTTTGAAAAGGAGAACTTACTTAAGTTTCTTAAAGAGTACTTTACGGAAGACATATGGACAGCTCTTGGTTACGATCCCAAGGTGGAGAATATCCCAGAGATCTGGGATGAGCATTGTTTTGACTTAGATTACTACGAGTGCAAAAGAGTACTCTTAGAGAAATTTTCGCTCTATCTTAGACCAGAGAGAAAGCTGGAGGAAATGCTAGGATATGCAGAAGTAGAGCACAGGCAGTTTATTGAGGACTTGAAGCGACAAATAGAAGAAATGTATGGTACAGCAAAGATATCAGAGCTATATAAGAAACCAGAGCTTGAGCGAGAGATATGTGAATATATTGAATACGAATTAGTGTGCAGAAAAGAGAAGGAAGCAATAGACTGGAACAACTTATTCATTGAGAGATCTCACCCACTATACACATATATTAAAGAGACATATGGATGTGTAGACCTCTACGAAAAGCCCGTATATGAATTCACATTGCAGGAAGTGGATAACCAAGAAGCAGTATATACTTTCACGGAGCAAGTAGCAAGTGCACAGGGGTTTAAACCAGTAGTAGCTGGAATGTGGATCTATCAGCTACGAGCACCAATACCATTAACCTACTTAGTAACAATCAAGGACACAAAGCTAGAGGACAAAATGCTAGTGTGTGTGATAACTGAGAGAGAGCAATGGAGCACTATTTTACCATTAACTCATAAGAAACCATTCTATATTGGAGTATTAACGCACACAATAGCGGGTAAGCCAGCTTACTATGCTTTTCTCTACTAAGTACTACGAGCTATACGATACGCTAGTTGAAAAATACTATTCTGAGAGCGACTGTAGATATCGCCTAGGATTACTATGCCTACTCATAATTCTGAGGAATGGATTGAGAGCAACGGAGTCAGTAATAGCAGTAGAGGAGTTCTTGAAGCGGAGTGAGAGAGTAGTAGTGATCAAGTCTCTTAAAGGTGGTAACTACAGATACGTGGTTTTTCCCGAGGAGATCAGTCTATTAGATCTCTATGAGCTTAAGCAATGCTACGATAAGCTTGACAGGTACTTGGTGAGAAATGTATCGTACTATAGAATCAAGACCAATCCACACCATCTTAGAGCACTCTACATTAATGCACTACACGAGCAGGGTAAGCGGGTAGATGAAATAGCACGGATAATTGGACACGTGGACAAGAAGAACACGGAGAGATACATTGAGAGAGCAGTTAAACATATTTAACTCACACTAGAAATACTATTAACAGGTGAAACAATGAAGCACTACAATTTACAGAAAATAGTTGACATAGTTAAGAGAATATTATGCAGAATTATCAGAAAAGTAAGACGTTAGGTTATAAAGCAATAAAGAATATTTCAAACTGGTGGTGTAAATGACAACATTAGCATATCTCGATAGAAATATCTGGGCTAAGGGAGAGTTAACAGAGCCTAAGCTGTATGTGTTATTTCATAGACCAACAACAGGGGCTTTAACGCTAGCTGTAGCACTATACGACTACAATGGAGTGAGAGTAACAGATGAGTTAACCAGAACTATACCAGTAAATACTAGATCTTTTATGGTAGTTCTAGGAGATTATTTAGACGCACAGCAAATCGTCAAGGGATTTGGAAGCGGATTTTACATATTAATTGTTAAAATAGTGGAGACTAACGAGGTATTCGCTTTACCGCTATTAATAACGCTAGGAATTCAATATGGAGTTGAAATACCAGACAAGCAGTACTTACAGTACTACACGGTATTTGACAATGTCCTTGGAACATACATTAATTTACCGCCGACAATTGAATATATTCCGAGCGATCCTAGATTTTGGGTGTATGCGTATCTACACAAGGAAAATAAAGGTAGATTAATTGGTATTAGTAGAATCGGCACAATAACATTTGACACGGGTTATCACCAATTAGCGTATATATCAATAACATTGAATTTCTCTAACTTTAGAGAAATGCTAGTGCATATGTTAATGCACAGTTATGGATTAACAGCAAGTGTAGTATCACACGTTCTTGAAGCTATTAATGCGGGAGACTATGAAACAGCATTGAAGCTACTTAGACCATACTACATGATCACATTTCTAGGCAGAACGATAGCAATGGAATTTGACACAGAGAAATACGAGATAAGACTGAAATCACAGGTCTACTTGGGACAATGGGATTGGGGCAAAATATTCAGCTGGGGAGCTATCGGATGTGGTTTATCAGTACTAGGAGCAGTAGCAATTACAGCGGCTACAGCGGGAGTAGGAGCAGTAACGGCACCGCTAATAGCGGGAGCATGTCTAGGTGGAGGAGCCCTTGGAGCGGGATTAGCTGTTGTGACGTCCGCTTCTAGTGACAAGCCCAATACTATCGTTATATATTATAAAAGACTAGTTGAAGAGGGAGAGAAAGCTAAGCAACTGAACCAGAAGTACTACAATGAGGCTAAAGGTATTCTAGATAAGTGGTTAAGTGAAGGAAAGATAACACAAGATGACTATAATCAAATGTTGACAGTACTAACAAACTGGAAGACAGGGATGGATTCAGCGATAGATGATATAGTAAAGGTAGGAGTAGAAGGAATTAACGCATCATATGATGATGGATACAAGAAGGGAGTAGAGGAGAGCAAGATGTGGATCATTGGAGCAGGTGTAGGTGGATTATTGTTAGGACTAGTGCTTGGAAGGAGATGAGTATGAGAGACGAGACTCTCGTAAAAATAACGGCTATAGTCTCACTCACAGTAATATGTGCAGTAGCGGTATTACACGGAATAGATAGTGTATTGATTGGAACGGTTTCCGCTATAATTGGTGGAATAGCTGGTTATGAATTTCGCAAAACTGTAGATATGATTAAGAGTAAGGGGAGAAAGTGATAAGCCTCTTAAAGATACTAGAGCTACTTAGAGACTTTAACGTTAAAATAAGCAGAAAAGAGAAGACGGTTAAGATACTTAGAGGAGAACAGCTAGTAGCACTAGTGAAGTTCTACGACGACGACGTTTTTAATCAAGTATACAGGTTTTTAACTGGTAGTGTAGACAAATAGTTTTTTTCTCACGCACAGCCTCTTTTTCTTTTTTACATGTGTATGTAAATTTGAGTTTTTAAACTCATATGTTTATTTTGCAACTCGATGGTGTGCATGAAGAGACTAGACGATGAGAGATTTGTAGTTGAGAGAGACAACAGCACAGTAGTGTCACTACGATTAAAGTCTAGCACTCTCAGCAAATACGATAAATTAACAGCACTAGTAAACACGCTAGATCCAGACTTGAAAGCAACAAGAAGCAGGATAATGAGAGTAGTTCTTGAGAAGGCAGTTAAACAGCTACTACGTGAGCCACGAGTACTACTAGTGTTACTGAGAAATGAGTGATTAGTATGCCTATTCGCTACATATGTAGAAGATGCGGGACAATACTATACGAGTATACTAATGTATCAGAGCAGTATCCATGTGGAGCACCATCACCGCATGAAGTAGCACGTATATACTATGTGTGTCCAGTATGTGGTAGGAGACTGAAATCAAACACGAGTAACCCCGACTGGAGAGAACACATAATCATTAAGCAAGCTGAGCACAGTAAGCGAGGAAAGCGTAGAAGCAGTAGAGAACACCACATTGAGGCTAGTGAAGAAGTTAAGGGAGTTAGGTTTATCAGCAGTAGCGAGTTTATAATAGAAGAACTATAGTTTTTTTACCCTTTTTTCTCAAATAATTGCAGTAGCAGTATCAATTGAGAAGAAAGAGTAAAACACATACTTTAAACCCTCTTTTATCAAAAATACAGTAGGTGGTGGTATGAGCTTTAGTTTACATGGACCTATATTTACTGTGACTAGACAATACGATCCGAATATACCACCATACGGAAAAGTATCAATAAAACCTATTGGAAGATACATACATTTTGCTGGATCAGATGCTGGAATGATGATACTTGACTACGCAGGCAACATATTAACGAAACTCAGGGATGATGTAGGATTTTTTAATGTATACTGGAATCTAAACTTGCTAAGGCTTGGACAAGAGCAGGGAGAGCACTTTTTTAGTCACCGAACAAGCATTGGTACTGTGTGCGGTAGTGATATTGAATTCATAAAGTGTCTAGACGACGGGACATGTGAATCAAAGTGTCCTCCACCACAGTACACATCTACTGATAGTGGGCTTGGAGCACCGTTCTACGATGCAAAGACGAAGCTACTATTCATTGACGGGATTTTAGCGGGGGAGAGAATATACAAATATGATCCCGTGAGAGGGTACATTGATGACTGGCGAGCGGGACTGGCAGAAGTAAATAAAGGAGCGTGTGCAATACTATCGTATGATGACACGTACTTCTACTTACTATGGCAGTATCAGCCAATTAGACCGAGCTTATCAGACCTGTACAGGTGTAAATGGGACACATTGAGATACGCTTGGAAATCAACTGTTTATCTCAAAGATGCATGTGAGCTAGTAGAAGCACACATAGAAGTGAGATATGACAGAGAGGTACAGACTATACCAGAGCATGGAGGATGGATGGTTAGTTACTACGCACCAGAGGACATAAGAATTCTAAAGCCAGATGGGACATACATAAGCCTAGGAACTGAATACGGAGTCTGGTTATCGAGGATCTACGCTACTAAGTACATGATATGGAGAAAGGCTTGGACAGCGGAGATTAGAATATACGACATCACGACGCTAGAAGAAGTGCAGAGAATTAGCCTGCCGTATCAGGTTAGCAACGAAGCGTATTTCGCTCTACAGAAAGCACCGTTTATTATACTACACAAAGAGGATAAGTACTACATCTATTTATTGAAGTATGGCAACTACGCACCAATAATACAGTATAACCCATCTACACGCAAATTCAGAGTGATAGATCTAATCACAGGAAACCCAATAACCGCTAAGGTTAAAGTATGGTGTAGCTCAATAGGCTATCCAGGCGGTAGATTTCCACTAGGGATAACCCCGAGCGAGATTACTGTATCGGACTGGATGAAGCCACCACCGTGTGATAAGGGAGCAGTTACAATAGAGATAAGTGATGTAGTGTGATGGATATGAGTGTTGAGTATCCAGTAGCAGACTCACTAGTTATTGAGACAGAAGTGACACCGCCACCTGCACCTGCACCTGCACCTAAGCCGTTTCCTTGGTGGATAATAATACTACTCTTATTGCTTGGAGCAGTAGCAGTATCAATTGAGAAGAAAGAGCAAGCACAATACTAAACTCTTTTTTAGTCTTACAAATTCTTAAAAGGATGCAATGTATAAAACTCATACGGGTGAGAGATATGAGTACAAATAAGGAAACTATAAGTGGATTAGCTGGTGGATTGATTGGTGGAGCACTAGCAACCTTTGGATTAATGAAGATAGTAAAACCAGCAATGCCAACAATCACGAGCGGTAAGACGAAGATCTCACCGCAATCTGTTAGTGCAGGTGGATCAGCAACGCTATTACCGTCTACAACGTACAAATTTGCGATTGTTTTATTTCACGGAGACGGAGAACCACAAATCACACTAACAGTAAAGGTAGGCACAGCTACATACACACTAAACGGTGATGAACAGGCGATAGAGGTAGTAGCAAACGAGTCAGTTGAGATAACAGCGACAAACACGGACACGACTAATCCACGCAACACAATGACAATTGAGTTAGCGTACTTAGCGTGGTGATTTGGTGAACGCATATTCTTCTGTTAAAGCCAAGGTTAAAGCTACAGATAGCGTATACAGCAGTACCTCAAGGATCTAACAATGTATATGGAGATCCGAAGAGAATAGAGTTACCTGACAACGCACTAGTGATTGATATATGTGCCGAGTTCAGCGAACTTGGAGATGACGAGATAATGACTGTTAAGCTAGAACTTGAGTTTAGTGATGGAACAACACGTGAAATATACCTATTTGCTAATAGTGCAGAGGGGATATATCAGCTTAAATGTATTAGAGCTACTCAATTATACACTGTAATGGGTGGACTAACATACATGGATGATGTCTACGACTACGTGACAGAACGCAAAAACATAGTAGCGGTAACGGCAAGAGCAAGATCAAACAAACCATTCTCACATGCACTTCCACCAGCAGTATACATCGGGTATTATGTATGACTGGTTTATTGACCGGTTTATTTAAGGTAAGAACACCCCCACTCCCCTTTTTTGACTACGTAGTTGACATATACAGCGATAGAGTGGTAGTGACTAAAGCCGATGGGACAACAATACAGCTAGCTGATGTATGGGCTCTCGACGACTGGATGACTAATATTACAGGTAAGAGGATAAGGATAAACGCTAATGTAGAGGTTTCAGACGACTACGACCTTATTCTAACGCCTAACGAGTATTGGATATTCGGCGAGCGGATAGAGGGAAATCTATACTTGCTGGACGGGAAGCACACGATAATATCTTTTGCTACTCGCCTCGGCAACGCACGTGGTTTTTGTTTCGTGAGGAATTACGATCCAGACAGGGGTACTGTGACCAACGTATCTGGATTGAAATTGTTTATTATAGGTGGAGACGTGATGATAACTGGAAGAGCGGACATGGTATTAAATAATGTCTCAATACACATTGAGGATACTGATGAGAGTAGCATATCGTACATTAATGGAGACGTATACGCATGTGGAAGAAGTGTTAACATTTACAACTCTGTGATACGCTTCTTGTACTTGGACTCTCACTATGCAACTCTTGACAGCATTACTAATCCAGACTATGAGGGTATATGGATAATTAGGACGCATGAGCAAGTTAGTATTAACAATGTGAACTCATACTACGCTAACTACGTACACGCAATTATACGACACAACAAACTCGTAAATGTAAATGCTAATTCAAGCGTGACAATAGATTTACCATCAATAGGCTACGACTATCACCACTACAGAGTAGTGTTTATAGGTGTTAGGAAGGGATCTAATCCGTACTACTACGATCCACTCCCAAGCGGTGTAACATACTCTCTCGACTCGGCAAACAGGAGAATAGTAATAAACAACACAACAGCAAACGCATACACAATTCTAGTGACATATGAAGTAGCGACTGAGCTACCGAGATATGTGTACTAACTGGTGACTGAAATGGAAGGTCTATTCAAGGTAAGAACACCACCGCCCCCCTATATCCCAGTACAAATACCTTTTTTTGACTACGTAGTTGACATATACAGCGATAGAGTGGTAGTGACTAAAGCCGATGGGACAACAATACAGCTATCAACAATAGCAGACCTAAATAACTGGCTAGGCAACATAACGGACAAGAAGATAAGAATAAACGTTAATGTAGAGATCTACGACAACTTAATGCTAACGCCTAACGAGTATTGGTTTTTTGGAGAATGGATACATGGAAGCATACATTTATTTAGCGGAAAGTATACAATAATATCGTTTACAAGGCTTGGAGATGCAGGTTACAGAGGATATGTAACAACTTATAATCCACAGATTAGAGATTATGTTGACATATCTGGTTCAAAGATATATAGCGTGTATGCAGATTTAGACATACATGGAAAAGCAGACATGATCTTACGAGACATCGTGATATGTGTTGAAATGGCATATGAGAGCTTTATTGAATACGTGGATGGAGATATATATGTGCGTGGAGGATTCGTAAACATTATGCGATCAACTTTACTCAACGCATACATAGAAGCAGACTTTATATCATTAGAGGACGTTACAAGTAGAGAATACACAGGAGCATGGATAATGATATCACGCATTTGGGCGGATATACGTGGAACAGTAGATGCAAGTAACACGCTTGTAGCAATACTATATTTTCGCAATACAGTACTTAAAAATATAGAAGCACTATCAAGTGTTACAATAGATTTACCAACTATAAACTACTACTCTATACATTACAGAATAGTATTCATAGGAATACGGAAAGGATCTAATCCGTACTACCACGATCCCTTGCCAAGCAATATAACATGCTACTTTGATGAAGCAAACAGGAAGATAGTAATAAACAACACTACAGAAAACGCATATAACATAGTCTTAACATATGAGATTACAACAGTACTTCCAGCATATATGTGAGCACAGTACTAAACTCTTTTTTACACCCTCCTTTTTCTTTTTAAGCTCTTTTTTCTCTATTCTTACTTGGTGTCTTACTTGAAAAACAATGTTATAGCTCTACGTAGACTAGTAACAATACAGAAAATTCTACGTGAATTAATTGAGAACAAGAGGCACTACAATGTATCATATAACTTAGAGTGTAAGCTACGAGAAGTACTAAGACTAGTTGAAGAAGTATATGATATAGTATCATACTGTGAAAGCTAGTTTTTAACACAGCTATGTAAACGCTTATTTTTAAACTCAACACATGTTACTTAGAATTGGTGAGGTATTTGTCTATACTTGAAGAAGCGAGAAAAGCGAGAATAGTGTTACTAAACGCATTACCGCTAAACGCTTTTCCCATAGAAACCCATAGACAGTTTCAATTTGAAGGAGAAGTAGTAGCACTAGACGAGCTAATAGTGATATTGAAATTCGCACAGCACTACAATATCAAAGTAGAAAACTACATTAGACACGAGCCTACAGTAAAACTACTATCACAGCTAACTGGTGTAGAGCTTAAACCAGAAACAAAGCTATACTCGTACAGCGAGAACGACGAGATATACATTATCACATTGAGAAAACCAGTAAGAGGACAAGAAGTAGAGGTTAAGCCAGAGGACTTACTCATTGTGAGAGTAAAGTACTCTAAGGCGAATTAGATGACTGAGAAAAAGTGTATTATTGGACTGAGGAGATATTGCATTGTCCACGAGAATCTAGTAGATGATGAGAAACAAAAGTATGGTAGTAAAGACTACGTTATAACGTATTGTAGCATGTGCATTAAATCAGTATACGCTAAAGCTAAGCGTAGATTAGTAAACAAGTTTTCAGTTGTGAACACTCTATAGGTGTAGTTTAATTGAGCGAGAAACCAGTAACAGAGATCAAGCTGAGAATATACGATCAAGCTTTACTCAGTAAACTCGAAGAGTATTGTAGAAACAACAATTATAATTCTCGAAACGAGTGTGTGCATTCTATAATCACAATGTTTATCAGCGGAGTAGACGCTAGTGGAGAGATAGTAGAACTCAAAGGGGGAAAACTAATAACGCTCTTTGGAAAAGCAAAGTGCACTAGGTGTAACAGAGAACTGAAAACGGGAGATAAAGTATACTGGTATTTCGTGAAATACGCAGACGGTAGAACACAGACAGTTTACTTGTGTTATGAGTGTTATATTCAAACAGCCGATTCTACTCTATCTAAGCTTGTATTACAGCGGGAGAGACTTAAACGAGAAGTAAACGCATTGAAGAAAGAGCTTGAGAGACTAGTAGCAGTAGTAGAGCAACTAGAAGCATTTGAGCAACTCACACAAGTATACTTGAATTTCAGAAACGCACTTGAATCAGCACACTACACGAGAATACAGTCTAATGATGAACTCAAAAAAGCATTTTCACAGCTAGTTGAGAAAATAGAGGACTTAGCGAGGAAATTCGACGAGACAACAGCAATTAGTAAAGCCATTTGGAAGAAGCTTAAGAGGCTAATAGAAACCAAAAGTGCAGGGGAACTAGAGGTTTCCACGAGATCAGCCCGTTGAAAAGGTTTAAATACTGATCGTTTCAAAACTACATAGTGGGTGTGAAACAATGCCCAGAGTAAAAACTACAATCTTGAGTAAGACCCTTGCGAGCGAGATACTCGACGATTGTAACAAGTTAATTGAGTTTTGTACAGAGAGATTGCGTGAGAACCCCGAGTTAGACATCGACATTGTAACGAAGCAGTTAGAGACAAGCAAGGTCACGCTGTGGAGGAGGTTAACAAAATGTAATACGACTTGGCAAGAACTTAAAAAGAAAGCACAGGAAGAAGCACGAGAGAGGAAGAAACAGCTTGAACTAAAGTTACAAAAGAAATTAGAAGCAAAAAGGATTCCGCCTGAGAATTTCGAGGAGTTCACGAAGAGAACAGTAGTAGTTGAGCTAATGGAGAAATTACAGAGTGCAAATATATCAGACTATCAGCGGAAAGACATAATTAAGACTTGGTGGAGAATCATAACAACATATAACCAGCTGGTGAAGTCTTTAAAGCAAATTAACGATCCTTTGGCAGAAGAGCTTTACGAGATAACACCAGAGGATTTTGTAGACCCCGAAATACCGCTAAAAGAAAAACAAAAATGGATTGAGAGAGTAATAGCGGTGTGGAAGCAGAAGTACACAGATATAAACGCACACATATCACGTATTCAAGCACTACAGAAATACCTCGAAGTGCAAGTATTACCGAGCTATATTGAGCAACAGGAATATCAAGGTAAATATTCGGGAGCATATATACCACCAAGTGTTCTTGAAAGACTAATTTACGATATACTTGAATTATTCGAGAGAAGCGGAAATGTGTTCTATCTCAAATGTGCACAAGCAATATTATTCTTAGCGTATACTGGGAGCAGAAGAGAAGCTTTAACGAACTATAAAGTAGTGCACGAGAAGCTTGAAGTGAAGAACGAGATGATAGTGAACTTGATTGGTGATTCTATGGTGGTAATCGTGGAAACAGAAGAGAAGGGTAAGAAAGGCAGGAAGATAAAGCACAACAAGATAATACCGTACAGCATAAGAGACATAGCTCTACCGCCTCGATTTTCCAAAACAGAAGTAGCAAGACTAGCTGAGCTTGTGAGAAAAATACTAATTGAGAAATATGCTACAGAGCTAAATGATGTAACAAAGCTCTACTTGACTCAAGCTAAGAGAAGCTTACACTTACTGAGACACACAAGTGCATACACCTACCTGGTAGCGAGCAACTACAACATGTTCTTAGTAAGTAAGCTCTTAGGGTGGATAAAATCTGACAACCTAAAGATATACGCTAACCCCACGCTGATGTACATTCTCTCAAGTATTGGCGGAAGAGTAGAGCGAGTAAGATTCTTTGAGAACGAGGAGCAGGTCTTTACTAGAATACGTGAAGCACTAGCCCGTGTAAACCGTAAATAGTTTTTTCTCTTTTCTTTTTCCACGTGTCTACGTGTTTAAATATTTTGTCTTACATATATATTTCTTGGTGAGGATCGTGGATTTTGAAAAAGCATTACTAGAAATAATGGTGAGGTATTTAGGTGAATCAGCACATTTATCTCTATGCTACAGGTGTAAGCATTGCGACTACATTAACGTAGACAACACGGTAAAGTGCAATGTCTACGGATTAACATATGCTAAGCTTAAATGCAACTACTTTGAGCAAGTAGCGAGAATAGAGCAAGCAGGAACAACAGACTAGCATGATTATTATACAAAACGATCAAATATGATATCACGCTATCGAGAGGTAATTATACAAAAAGAAGTGTTTAAATACCAGAAACGTAAACATAATACTTGGATGGGAAAATGAGA
>Ga0326760_1000911_pt1 | contig 13919 bp, 12 predicted proteins | sample GCREP_S_FD_207668 | JGI IMG/M metagenome (GOLD analysis project Ga0326760, IMG submission 207668) | Hot spring sediment microbial communities from Geyser Creek Basin, Yellowstone National Park, WY, United States - GCR.EP_S | ecosystem: Environmental > Aquatic > Thermal springs > Near-boiling... | reverse complement strand
CGCCGGTTGGTTTTTACCCCCGCCTTTCGGCGGCCCGCCGGCGCCCTCCGCGGGCGGTGCGGGAGGTTCCAGGGGAGGCCCGTCTCCGGGCTCTCCCCGTCCCCTCGGCGCCCCGGTGGACATGGCTTTTGTGCTTAAATGTTTTCCGGCACCTGGGCTAGCCTTTCCACAGCCCTATGGCGAGGCCTATTAAAAAGGCGACGCTTGAGTACGGTACGGCGTCTTTTATCTTCATGGCGCTGTCCAGCGCGTCTTTGGCGGCGTAGCCCAGCTGTTGAAGCAACTTGGTGACTTGTTCAGGCGACATGTAGCCTATGGCGGCGAGCGCTATAAACAACGCGATGAGGATCAACGCCACGGAGAGGATCCTCTTAGCCAGCACCCCCACCAACAGACCCACAACGAAGGGCCCCACAAACGCCACCAGCTGCTCCATCACAGCCTACTTCTACCCCAAATATAATCCTTTCCATGATGCACATCCTGGGGGTTGCGCCTCGCGGCTTTAGCAGGTTCTGCGTAAACCTCGTGCGGAGCTTCTGAGGGAGCTGGAAAGGGATTCGGCGCGTAGAGGAGGGTGGCTTTTAATCTCGCAACTTTTCCAGCGTCAACTCGGGATAGAACCTGCGGATAAAGGCGAAGCCGTTGACCACCGGGTAGAAGGGGTATTTGCCCTCGTCGTCGAGCTCCACCGCCCCTCTTTTCCACAGCTCCGAAAGCACCTTGGCGTATAGGTACCTCTTCTCGAGGGTCTTAAGGGCGACTTCGGTCTCCCGCGGCGCGTACTTCACCGCTATATGTATGCTAGACATCTTAGCGACGTCTGCGGGGGCTAGATCCCGGCGGACCACTGGACACAGGGTGGACATGACGAACTTTACGTCAATGCGTATCTCGCGGCTGGCGGGGTCCAGCTCGTATCTTATGACCTTTGGTAGATATGGGAAGGAGCGACACGTCAGAGGCTTGTAGAGGCCGTGCACCATGCAGCTGGTGCCTTCGAGAAACGGGCATTTACCCTCCTCGTCTAGGTGCATCAAGTAGCTTATCGCAACCCTCAACCCAGACTTGACGTCGGCCACCTTATACGCCGGAGTGAAGACGACGGGCACGCCGAGCCTCTCCGCCAGCCTCTGCAGTATATACACCTCGTGAGGCAGGACCGTGACTGGACTTGCCCTGCAACAAAGGGCACAGCCAGGCTCGCAGCTGAAAGACACGAGAGCCGCATCCCGCACATGCTTTATATACTCTTACGCTGTGGAGCGGCCGAGAAACGGCGCGGTTGACCTGTCGACTGGTCGTTGCTGGGGGCTTAGAGCAGTCTGTCGGCAACTAGCTTCTCGAAATCTACCACGGATTTGCCGTCTGCCTCCACCGGCTGGAGGGCGGGCGGCAGTTTGCGGTAGTTGGGGTCGTACAGGCTTTCGTACCTCTCGTCAAATGTGGGCACCAGCTCATTTTTGTAGAAAATGCCGATGGGCAACCTGTCTCTTTCGACGATTTTGTCGAGGGCTTTTCTGATCTTTAAGTCCACCTCCTTCTCGTCGTGGACCACGGGGTCCCAGGCGGGGTCCGCCTCCTCCAGCTTGTATATCTTCTTCTCGTACCACTCCCGCGTCATCACGTTGTTGTAGGTGACGCAGGGGCTGTAGATCTGGACGAAGGCCGAGCCCTTGTGTCTGATGGCCTCTACTATGAGACGCGTCGTGTATTTTATGTCGTAAGAATAGCCCCTCGCAATAAAGGTAAAGCCTGCAGTCAAGGCGAGGAGGAGTGGGTTGATTTCGCCTTGTGGGTTGGCCTTCGGCACAGCCTTGACCTTTATCCCTGCTGGCAACGTGGGGCCCGCCTGTCCCCTGGTGAGTCCATACACAGAGTTGTCCATGAGGATGACGGTCATGTCCACGTTGCGTCTGCCGAGGTGGAGGAGGTGGTTTCCACCTATTGCCATCAAGTCGCCGTCGCCGCCCACCACCACCACCTCTAGGGAGGGGTTGGCCAGCTTTATGCCGAGGGCGTAGGGTATAGCCCTGCCGTGGATGGCGTGGACGCTTGTGGTGCGCACGTAGTGGGGGAGGCGGGAGGAGCAGCCGATGCCGGAGACCAGGACCACGTTGGCTGGGTCTAGGTTGAGCTCGGCGAAGGCGTTATATAACGACTGCAAAACGCCGAAGTGACCGCAGCCGGGGCACCACTCAGGCGGCCTCACCCACCTGTAGTCGGCCGCGGCTCTTTTAACCACTTGCATGGTCATAGGTCCGACTCTATTTTAATTGTCTTCTGTCCAGCCTCGAACTTTCTATACGCCTCGACTACGTCGTCTGTCGTGATGGGTCTCCCGTTGAACTTCACGGCGACGGCCGTCGGCCCAACGCCGGCGAACATCCGCGTAATCATGGCAAGCTGGCCGAAGTAGTTGTTCTCGACGAAGAGGGCCTCCCTGCCCTCCAAGTACCTCCTCACCAGATCTACGGGGTATGGATACAGCATCTTCACGTAGAGGAACCCCACGTCTTTGAGCTCCTCCAACGCGGTGAGTATGGCGGGCTTCGTGGAGCCCCAGCCCACTATGACGCGTCTCGCGTCTGCCGGCCCGAAGTAGAGGACCTTCTCCTCTGGGGGTATCTCGCTCTCTATCAGCTTAAGCTTCTGCATCCTCTTCTCGAACATTTTAGTCACTACGACCGGGTCCTCCTCGGGGTCCCCCTCTGGGTCGTGCTCCAGGCTGTTTAGGTGGAAGATGGCGTTGGAGACGCCGGGGAGCAACTTCGGCGGCACCACCTCCTCCAGCGGATAGGCCTCAGCCTCCTTGGTCTGCGGGTAGACAACTGGCGGCGTTGTCTGTACTTTCACATTCGAGGGGTCTGGAAGCGGCATCACAGCGAAGGTGTTGGAGAGGTTTTTATCCACCAGATGTATCACCGGCACCCGGTACCGCTCGGCCCAGTTGGCGACTCTTATGTTGTCTAGAAACACCTCCTCCAGGTCCCCGCTGGCGTATACAATCTTCGGGTACTCGCCGTGTCCTATGAAGAGAGAGAAGAAGAGGTCCTGCTGGCCCTGCCTGGTGGCCTGGCCTGTGCTGGGGCCGGCGCGCATCCACAGAGTGACAGCGATGCCGACCTCCATCATGCCAGCCATAGATAGGGCCTCCGCCATGAGGCTGAATCCTGGTCCCGAGGTGGCAGTGGCCGACCTCGCGCCCGCTACGGCGCCACCCGTGGCGATGGCGACGGCCGCCAGCTCGTCCTCGGCCTGGAGCGCCATGGCGCCTATCCTCTCAAGCTTCGCAAGCTCGCCGGCGTCTTTGCCTACGGGGAACGGTATTAGCCTTTCAAAGGTCATGGCGTCGTCGGTGGCCGGAGTGATGGGGTAATACACGACCAACCGCACGCCCCCAACTACTTTGCCGTATGCAGATGCCTCGTTGCCGTTCCAGAATATGCGCTTGACGCCGGGGCTCCGCGGCTGTATAGCTGTCACCTTCTTTTCGACTAGTTTAATCGCCTCGGCGGCCACTTTCTTGTTCTGTTCAATCATGTCGGCTTTTTTCCCCAGGGCAAAGCCGACGCCCCTTGCCACGTACTCCTCGTCGAGGCCCAGAAGGGCGGCGCCTAGGGCCACCACGAAGGTGTTCACAAATCTGGCGAGCATCACGGGAGAGGTGACGCCGATCTTCCGCCCTATCTCGCTGATGTGCTTGTTGTAGGGGAGCCCCACGACCTCCACGCCGCTTTGCCTCAAGTACTCCACGAAGTTGCGGACAGTCGGCTCGAATCCTTGCCCCTTCGCGAAGTGTTTAAGCCGCTCCGCCAGCGGCTTTGCCATCATAGGGTAGCTGTCTGGGGTTTTGGAATCCTCCTCAGTGTTGTAGACGAGGTAGCCGCCCCTCCTGACGTGGAACACGTGCTCAAGAACCGCATGTCCGTCGAAGGTAAGCACCAGCTCCACGCTGTTGCCGGGGGCAGGCGCCGGCCACCCATCGGAGATGGTGCCCACTACATAGCTGTGGCGGCCGCCCGCTATGTTGCTCCAGAACTCGCGTCGCGCATATACATAGTACCCGGCCGAACCCACGCCGTAGATAAACATGAAAGACGCAGTCTCTACACCTCTACCTTGTGGACCCCCTATTAAGAAACTAATTTTCATTAAGTTATAAAACGAGTGATGTATTTATATTTTTTGTTAAGAGCGCCGCCACCTCGGCGCATGTACTTATTAATGTGGAATATTTATATATAAAGTTTTCAGCACTCGACGTAGATAATCTTCCCCAGTTGGCTTAACTCCAGCCCCACCAACAGCTCCTTCTCCTCTTCACCGCGGCCTTCCACCACAGTGAAGTCAAAGCCCCGGAGCTCCGGCGCGTGCCGAAGCCCGTACTTCAAAGCCTCCACGAGATCCTCCACGCCGGGGTGTAGCCGCTTGACGGCGACGACACGCGCCGCGACCAGCCTATACATCTCGCAGTCGCCGTAGAGATACAGCACCCAGCCTTGCAACCCTGCGAGAACCCGCCGGGCCTCCGCGCGGCTTACGACATCCATTCCTTCACGTGGTTCCGGACACCCGTCAGGATCATCTCGGTGGCCACAGACGCGATTATGAGAGACATGAACCTGCCAAGCAACCTAAGAGGAGTGGCGCCTACGTACTTCACTACTCTTATCCCCACCAGCAACGTTGCGGCAACGGCCGTCGACGCCGCCAAGGCGACCAGAAGCGCGGTGACCGGGCCGTAGACAGACGAAATCACTATCAGGGCCGTGATGGTGCCGGGGCCTACGATAAGCGGCGTCGCCAGAGGCACCACCGCCTGCTCCTCCGTTATCTCTAACCTGCCGACATAGGAGCCGGAGACCAGCGTCATGATGGATATGGCCATCAGCACGATGCCGCCTGCGATCCTGAAGCTGTCAATTGAGACGCCGAAAGCAGACAGGATAAACCCGCCGGCCACGGCGAAGAGGGAGGCCAAGACGTAGACCACTACCACCACGGTCACGGTGATTTTCCTCACATACGCCGGGCGCTCCACGGCGAGAGGGCCCACAATGGCCAGCTTCCCAATTGGGTTCATTATGGCGTAGAGCTGGCCTATGAGACCCAGAAACCCCACGACGCCCAAGTCAGACACGCCGCAATGCCGCGGGGGGTTTATAGATTTTTCAGCAGCGGATTGCTCTTCACAAATCCGTCCTCACACGCCTCGTCACTAAAAGACAGCTGGTGGCGGGATATAAAACTTGCCGCATATGTCGCGGATGCGCACGGAGACCGCGGCCCCGCGTCTTCACCTGCGCCGTCGGAGATGCCAAAGCAGAGCTGGCAGATACCGCCTATCCCAATCCCCTCATACCCTCATCCTCCCGGCGGCGTTTCTAATGCTGGCTGGAGTTGCGCCCGCCGCCTTAGCCAACCCAGCCAGAAGCCCCAGCTGTAAAACAGAGGATAGTTTAAGACGGCGGGGGAGGGGTTGGTGAAAAGGTTGGTTTAGATGCGGAGGTGTCTCGTCCGCCTCGCCTAGAGCATCCTCACGTACTCCCTCGCCGCCGCGGCAAATGCTAATAGCCCCTTGAGGCGGTACACCTCTCTAATCTTCTCCTCGTATGTCTCGTACCGGCTGAGCTCCAGCTCCAGCTTGACTTCCCTAACCGAGCCGTTTTGGGCGCAGTACGCCTTCGACGAGGCGAGCGAGAGGCACACATCTGAGACGTCCCTAGCCACGTAAACCTCCACCGCGTAGGGGTGGAGGATGCTTACCGGCCTCTGCCTCACCACATCAACCATCCACGGGAATCTGCGCATAACCTTCGCGATTTCGACTAACCTCTCCCTAAGATCCAGCCACTTCCTAACCCACTCCACGCCGAATGCCTCCAGCTCCGGCTACTCTTTCAACAACTCCTCCGCCGGGTTAGTCTTAACAACCACAGCCGGCTTAGGCGGCTTCTTAACTCCGCCGCGTCTCTGTGCCTGGAGATTTCTGTTTTTCTTATAGTTGTTTTTGAACCGGCGCATGGGGTGTGGCGTAGACGTAGAGAAGCCGCCTCAGCCGGGCTCTCGGATGCGCCGTGCTCCGCACATCATAAGCTGTATTCAGAAGCCGTTGTCTCCTCCGCCGTGGCGTTGGCGGAGGTTGGACAGTTCAAGGAAGCGGTGCAGTACGTGCAGAAGGCGGCTAAGGCGCTTTACGAGGCGGCTAAAGAAGTATTCGAGCGGGTTAAGGTGACGGCTCAACGCCTCGTTAAGCTGTTTGTTGAAGCCGTCACGAGTGTGTTGGCTTGGATCGACGAGCACAGGGCCTACCTCTTCTTGATGGCGGCTGGGGTGGTTGCGCTGTCTGCCGCGTTGGATATGTGGGGCTTGGTGGAGTTGGAGAAGTTGGCGTATGCGGCGTCTCTAACGCCGTTTATACCCGCCGGCGTTAAGGAGCATCTGCGAGAGGAGGCGTTTAACATTCTGAGGGAGGCCCCCGACCCCTACGAGAGGTTCAAGGAAATAGCCAAGGCGGCAATCACCAAGAATGAGAAGCTACCGCAACCTTGGGAGTCTTTGAGGATGCTCATCGCGCCGAAGCCTTCTGAGGAGAGGAGGCTTATGATGGGCAAGACGTATAGTAAACTTGACGAGGGGAGGAAAAAGGCCCTCTTCTACGCAACCCTCGCGCTGGAGGAGGCCTTCGGCGTCTACAGGTCTGTGTTGAGAGAGGCCGCGGCTAAGAAGGCGGTGCAGAGGGTGGAGGTGGGCGAGGAGCCGTTTAAGAGAGTTGTGCACGTGGCTGACGTCGGCCGTTTAGCACAGCTGGCCGAGGAGGAGAGCAAGGCCTTTGAAAACGCCTTGAAGACTCTTAGGGAGCGGCTGAACGAATACGCAGTCAAATACGGTCTGAGGGACCTTCTCGACGTGAAGGAAGGCGTGGCCAGAAGGCTGGCGGAGGCAAAGGCGCCGGAGCTCCCCGAGCTTAACGACGTAAGCTTCGGCGTGAAGGCCTACGCCGCTCTCGTCGCCTATAGGGAGTATGAGTTGGGGAGGAGAGGCGTCTTCGGTAAGGCGGCTTGGTATTGGCTTGAGGTGGGCGGGTCTGCCTGGCTCCTCTACTACGCGCCGCTTACGGCGTACGAAAAGGCCGAGGGGGCGAAGGTGGAGAGGCCGGTGGCGGTGGAGGAGTTGGTGGCGGAGGCCTTCCGCCGCTTGTTCCTAAAACCCGGCGCCGACTACCACAGCGACTTCATCAAGCTTCTGGGGAGTGGTAAGCTGGCGCTGGAACTTGTGGAGGAGAAGACTGGGAAGAAGACCGAGTCTTACGTGTTTAGGCTCTACAGACTTGAGGAGGGCGGTGAGCTCAAAGAGCTGGGCATAAAGCTCAGGATTTCAAAGGTGGGAGAGGGGGAGGGCATAACCTACACTCTGGAGCTAAACGCGAGCTGGCGGGAGTTCTTTGCGCAGAAGCTTGAGGCGGCGGTGAAGGCGGCGGTGGAGGTTGGGGAGCGTCTGCCCGTGGAGGATCGCCTCCCCTACATGGGGGGCTGGGTTGACTCAGACGTGGCAATAACAAGAAATAAGGAGGGCAAGAGGATGTTGCAGATGTCCACTTCTCATCTATGGCAGTTGGCTGAAACTCATGCTCTGTTCGATTGGTCCTACGTCACAGTGTCCAACGTAAACCTGACTCTTGAGGGGCCGAAACCACAGTCCCGCGCCAAAACCTCTCTCGAGAAGCTCGACGAGGCGATCAAGTGGAGTGCAGATGGCGGGTGGCTGAAGATGTTGGGCGTCAGGGTGAAGAGCTGGGAGGGGCTGAAGCGGTGGGTTTCTGACCACTGGGACGAAGTGATAAGCATGGCTAAGAGACGGCTTGAAGGCGTTAAGGTTGGCTCCGGCTTCGACTTGGCTGGGGCGTTGAAGGAGTTGGAGGGTTTGAAGAACGAGCTAGACGACGACAATATTGCAAGGGAGGTCGTGGCGCCTGCTCTTCTGCTTTTGCAGGCGGAGAGGCTGGGCGTGAACGAGACAATGCTGAGGTACCTCGGCGCTGTGATCTCCGGGGCCATAGGCGGAGACGGACACGTGTCCGCGGCGATGGGGGTGGTTGGCTTGACTAGCGGCGAGCGCGGAATCGCCTTGCTCTGGGGGGCCGTCTTAGCGGCGTACGGCATTGAGGCGGAGGTGAGGAGAGTCGGGAGCGCGTTTCAAGTTATTGTGTCCGGCGGCGATGCCGCCAGGCTGGCCGGCCTATACTTCCGCTACGGGTCTCCTCTGCTTGAGGGGGACGATAGGCTTAAGAACCACAGGCTGGCTGAAGCCATGAAGCTGGCGGCCGAGGGGCTTGACATCCGCTGGGAGGGGCTGAGGAGGACTGAGGGCGGCCGCGTCGCCGCCGATTTGATCATATCGGAGGGAGATGTCACCGTCAAATACAACATATATCTGCGCGGCGATGCGATCGAGCTTGAATTCCACTCGTCGGACCGGGGCCGCGTGGAGCTTGCGGCGCGCCTCCTCAGGATTGCAGGCGTCAGCGCGAAGGTGAAGAAGAAGGGAAGCATGGACATATGGCGCGTCGTAGCCACCACCGACAAGCTGGCGGCTGGGCGCGAGGAGCTCAGAAAAGCCCTAGCCGAGATCGTCGAGAAGGCGCGCGGCAACGGCTGGGTGGACGCCGGCAAGGCAGAGCGCTGGCTTGAGAAGCTGGAAAGCGGGCGCGTGTTGAAGGAGGGCTGGCCGAAGTACCACGTGGGTCTATCCGGTGGCGGCGCGCTTGATGTCAGATTCGTCTCCGCCAACCCCGACAGCATACAGCAGGTGGCACGGCGGCTTAACGAGACAGGTCTCGTGGAGGGCATCCACTTCATGATGAAAATGTCGGAGGGAGACCGCGACGGCTACGTCTCGATCCTTAGGGAGGGCTTGGCGTACGCCGCATGGCTCTCCGTCCACGGCTCCGGCGAAAGGCAGAGGCTGGCGGTGGAGTTCGTGGAGTACATTCTCCAGAGGGCGAGGGAGGAGGGCGACGCCGTCTATGAAAAAGCCAAAGAGATCGTGAAGGAGGGCAAGGAGAGAGGCTCCCTAACGCTGGAGGGCTTTGAGGGGAGGGTTGAGGTGGGTGGCGAGGAGCACATGGTGAAGGTAATAGACGGAAATGCAGAGCTTGAGGAGGGCAGGAGCGGCAAGAAGTTGCTGAGACTCAAAATAACGGCGGAGGTGGGCCGCGTGGAGGGCGAGCACACGATTGTGGACCGCGTGGTGCGTGAGTACGTAATAACATACGGCAGATACGGCAGAGACAACGCGGCTAGGGGCCACGCCTACGCCAGCGCCAAGGCGCCGGGAGGCAGAGTGGCAGACGCCGAGAGATTCGCCGCCGTGGTAAAGGCCCTAACTGGCGAGGAGCCGTGGGTGTACCAGAGAAGCGACGGCAGGATAATGATGGAGTGCTACGAGGGACATCTGAAGGGCTTCGCCCGCTACGCCGAGCTGGCGGGCACCATAAAGAAGTGGCTCGATGAGACGGGCCGGTGAATGCGTCGGCGATATAAACCTTAAATTTTTGCGTTAGCGCCGCAATTTTCATGTCCTCATTCTCCCGGCGGCGTGACTAACGCCGGTGTAGTTGTCCAGCCGTCCTTCAAAAAACGTGGAACAGCTGTAATGATAAAGAGGAAAAGCGACAAATTAGCGACTAAAGTGTACGCGGTTTAAGACGTCAATTTTCAATGTAAAAAATATGTAAAAGGAAAACGGTTAGAGCACCCTCACGTATTCTCTAGCCGTCGCGGCGTAGGCCAGCAGGCCTTTGGGGCGGCATACCTCTCTCTTAAGGTTTAGTCGTGTTGAGACGTCTCCACCTTCCCGCCCTTTACGAGAGCCTCTATGTGTTTCCGCCTCTCTTTTTCGTATTGGTCGGCTGGGAAGGAGCTTACCTTTGCCAAGATCTTCGGCAGGGCCGTGTATTCCATCTCTTCAGGCGGCAGTCTGTGCGGCTGGAACGGGCCCATGCGGCGTATGTAATCCGCTATCTGTGCCGCCGTCTGCCTCACGTAGTCGAAGGCCGGGTCGTCAAAGAGGTCGACGCCGCCCTCGAGGTAGCCGTCGTGTAGCTGGAAGCCCAAGGCGCCCACCTTAGGCGGGCCGTCGAAGCGGGTCATCTTGGCGCCCACCGCGATCCTCCTCTCTGGGTCCGCCGAGATAAAGCGCGCGGGCATGAGAGGCCCGGCGTGGCTGCCGCGCATCCAGCCGTGTACGAGGTGCGGGTGGGCGAAAGCCTCTAGTATCTCGCCGACCGCTGGAAGGCCGGACTGCGCCCTCACCATCATGACTGGGTCGTCTTTGCCCACGTAGCGACCTGCGATTAGGGATAGCCTCTCTACGCTGTTTGCGGCGGCTGGGGCGCCGTCTGCCTTGCGGAAAACCTTCCTGATTATGTACCTGCCGGTGGTGCCTATTAGGCCGAGGAGGGAGTAAGACTCCTCGGGCGTCTTCAGGAGGTATACCTTGTGCTCGATGACGTCTAGGACCTCAAAGATGAAGCCTTCGTGCATCGAGGGGTCTATGACGAGGCCCGCTGTTGTGAAGGGGTCGGCGAACATCTTGTAGATCGGGAGGTTGAAGGCGCCGGGCTCCGTCTTATCAGCAGCGAAGACAATCAGCGGCTCGCTGGGGCGCTCCTCGAACTCCATTTCGGCCACCTGGGGCCCCATGCCTCTGACGTTGCCCGAGAAGGCGTCTTTCAGCAGGTCCTGCCCGGCGCCGTATAGCTTAAACCTCTTGGCCACCTGCTCGGTCACCTCCTTGAAGGTCTCCCAGGCTAGGCCGTGGATGTCGGGATTGTCCTCGCCCTTTGTGTGAGTCATCAGGAGGGAGATGTCATCGCCGACGTTGTAGACGAAGTAGTCTATTATGAGGCCCCTCTTCTGCGCCTCTTTCATCTTAGCCGCGGCGTATTCAAGCATCTTGGGGTGGACGTGGGCGTGGCCCGGGAAGCCGCCTACATCGGCTTTTATTATTGAGACCGTAACTTTCATGAATATGTGGAGTGTAAACTATTTAAAAGCATTACCTCAACTGAGTGTGAGCATCGACTATGTCGACATGACAGGAGTATACTCAAAAATTCAGGAGTTATACATGAAGACAACTCAGGACAACATAATTCACAGGTTTCTTCATCCCGTCGCGGACCCCACCTACGTTTATCGATACCTCTGGGGCAGGAGTTGCCGCTCGTTCTTCATATATTACGACAACAAGCCAGTGGGGGTTGTCGACGTAACCCCATGTGGAGACGGTGCCGAGGTGGCCATCTTGATAATTGATGCGTACCAGGCAGAGGGCTTGGGAAGGCCGTCGCCTACGACTTCGCCGGGAGGCTGAAAAAGATGGGCTTTAGATACGTGCTTGCGTATGTCTCGCCGGAGAACTACAAGGCTTTGGCCATAGCGAGGAAGATAGGCGCCGAGATAAAATGCAGAGACGTCTGCATCGTCATATACGTGCTGGCCGATGGCGGCGAGGAGATGTGCAGAAGATAAGTTTATATAGAGGCTCGATCGGGCTATTGATGTCTAAGGGGCGAGTTTACAGGCGTATCTCGTCCTTGAGGACGGCACCGCGTTTGTAGGGAGGCAGATAGGCGCGGAGAAGGTCGCCGCAGGCGAGGTCGTATTCACCACCGCCGTCGTCGGCTATCCCCAAGTCCTGACGGACCCCAGCTACAAGGGGCAGATAGTGACGTTTACAATGCCCCTCATCGGCAACTACGGCGTTTCGGAGGACCAGCTGGAGTCAGACGGCATAAAGGCGGAGGGCGTCGTGGTGTTTGAAGCCACCGCCCCCAGCCACTACAAGTCCGTCATGTCTCTCCACGAGTGGCTGGCGGCGGAGGGGGTCCCAGGCATAGCCAGGGTAGACACCAGGGCCCTCGCCATTAGGCTTAGGGAGCACGGGGTCATGATGGGGGCGCTGGGGCCTGAGGAGCCCGGGGAGTTGCTCAGGAGGCTCAAGGCGTCTCCGCGCTACGACGAGGTTAACTACGTGGACTTGGTCTCGGTGAAGGAGCCCAAGGAGATGGGCGAGGGCAGGCTCTGTATAGGCGTGGTGGACTGCGGCGTCAAGCGGAGCATCCTCGCGGAGTTTCTGAAGAGGGGGGTTAGGCTGAAGGTGGTCCCGTGCCGCAGGCCGGAGCTCGCCTTCGACTGCGACGCGCTTTTCATAAGCAACGGCCCGGGCAACCCCAGGCTGTTGGGCTTTTTGGCGGAGCGCGTCAGGCAATACGTCGAGTACAAGAAGCCGCTCCTCGGCGTCTGTCTCGGGCACCAGGTAATCGCCATGGCGCTGGGGGCCGACGTGTATAAGCTGAAGTTCGGCCACCGGGCCAGCAACAAGCCCGTGCGGGACCTCCGCTTCGCCGGCAAGACGTACATCACTGTTCACAACCACGGCTACGCCGTGGACCCCAAAGGCAGCGGCTTGAAGGCGTGGGCGATCCAGCCAGACGACGGCACGGTGGAGGGCCTCTTCCACGAATCCCTCCCCGTCTTAACCACCCAGTTTCACCCCGAGGCGTCCCCGGGCCCCCACGACACCCGGTGGGTCTTCGACATGTTCGTGAAGCTGGCTGAGCGCCATGCCGGACGTTAAGAAGATACTAGTTATAGGCTCCGGCGCCATCAAGGTCGCCGAGGCGGCTGAATTTGACTACTCGGGCTCGCAAGCCCTCAAGGCGTTTAGGGAGGAGGGCATAGAGACGGTCCTCGTGAACCCCAACATAGCCACCATCCAGACCTCGAAGCTCCTCGCAGACAGGGTCTACTTCGTGCCGATCCAGCGCCGGTTCCTGGTCGAGGTGATTGAGCGGGAGAGGCCAGACGCCGTAGCCTGCGGCTTCGGGGGCCAGACAGCCCTTTCCGCCTGCGTCGACCTCCACGACTCCGGCGCCCTCGGCAAATACGGCGTAAAGGTGGTGGGGACGCCCGTGAGCGGCATCAAGAGGGCCCTCTCCAGGGACCTCTTCCAGAAGGCCATGAGGGAGGTCGGCATACCGATCCCGCCCAGCGCGGCGGCCAAGACGCCCGAGGAGGCGCTGGAGACCGCCCGCGCCATAGGGTACCCAGTGGTGGTGCGGGTGAGCTTCAACCTTGGCGGCGCCGGGGCCTTCGTGGCTAGAAGCGAGGCTGAGCTCAAGGCCAAGGTGTATAAGGCCTTCGCCCAGTCCGCCATAGGGGAGGTCCTGGTGGAGAAGTACCTGGAGGGCTGGAAGGAGGTGGAGTTCGAGGTGGTGCGCGACGCCTACGACAACGTCGCGGCTGTGGTCTGCATGGAAAACGTGGACCCCATGGGGGTACATACTGGTGACTCCATAGTGGTGGCGCCGTGTCTGACCCTCACCGACGAAGAGTACCAGAAGGCCCGCAACATCTCCATCGGCGTGGCCAGGGCCATAGAGCTGGTGGGCGAGGGCAACGTGCAGGTGGCGGTCAACTACGCCGGGCCGGAGCAATACGCCATAGAGACGAACCCGCGCATGTCGCGCTCCAGCGCGCTTGCCTCAAAGGCCTCGGGGTACCCCTTGGCGTACATCGCGGCGAAGCTGGCCCTCGGGTACCGTCTCGACGAGGTGCTGAACCAGGTGACTAAACACACCGTGGCCGCCTTCGAGCCGGCGCTGGACTACATAGTGGTTAAGCACCCCCGCTGGGAGCACGACAGATTCGGCATATCCGAGGGGCTCGGCCCCGAGATGATGTCGATAGGGGAGGCCATGGGCATCGGCAAGTCGCTGGAGGAGGCTTGGCAGAAGGCGGTGCGGATGATAGACATCGGCGAGCCCGGCCTCGTGGGCGGCAGGATGTTTAAGGAGCTTACGCCGGAGGAGGCGAGGAGGTGCCTCGCGGAGTATAGGCCGTACTGGCCCA
>Ga0326760_1000910_pt1 | contig 13925 bp, 9 predicted proteins | sample GCREP_S_FD_207668 | JGI IMG/M metagenome (GOLD analysis project Ga0326760, IMG submission 207668) | Hot spring sediment microbial communities from Geyser Creek Basin, Yellowstone National Park, WY, United States - GCR.EP_S | ecosystem: Environmental > Aquatic > Thermal springs > Near-boiling... | reverse complement strand
GGTAGCGGCTGGGGAACCGGAGGTGTTCTTACCCGTCTCAGAAGACACGCCTGCATTTCGGGGAGGCCCTTTTGGCATATAGATTTCTTGTTGAGGTCGGGCTGCACACCCGTCGGCTTCTCCGTTTTACCCAGCGCGCGTGAGAGAGAAGTTGCCGCTGCTCTGTCAGGCATGCATAGCTACGTTACCGGCTTTGGATGCAGCGATGACCCCCGCTCGCCCTCCCACCTCTTCGCAGTTAAGAATATTTTTGTGGTTTACTCTTCTCTCGCGGAGAGAGGACTCACGCCTGGGTTAACGATAATGCTTGGTGAGTGCCTATGAGGTTCTTCCTCTTCAGCATCAGGCCTCTCTACGCCAACGCTGTATTCAGTGGGGTTAAGAAATATGAGCTTAGAAGGGGCTTTATTGATGAGCTCACAACGGGAGATATCGTCTTCCTCTACGTCAGCGGAAACGAGCAGCGAATAAAGGGGCTTTTCAGGGCTGGCAGGATTTTTAGGGGGACGCCGCAGGAGGTCTGGAGATACGTGTCGAGCGACCCCCTCTCTGGCATAGGCAGGGATGCGTGGCAGTACATCGCCGGTAGTAGCAGGGCCGTTGCAGTCGAGGTTGTTGACCCATGCGTCTTCTCCAGGCAGCCCTCACTGCACGATATAAGGGCTGTTTTTCCTCGTTGGAGCCCCCCTCTAAGTTACTCGTTGTTGAGCGAGAAGGAGCCTGTTTTTCTCCTTTTTCTCGAGCAGGGATTAGAGGAGTGCTTGAATAAAAAATAGCTATCGCATCATTCATCAGTCCTTTTTCACGGTATGCTTAAGCCCCCGTCAATGGTTATGCACTCGCCCGTTAGCCTCGGCATCGCTTTTGTTACTAGGAGGGCGACTGTCCAGCCAACATCGCTTGCGGGGTGCTGCTCCCATGTTCTTAGCTTTGCCTCGCTTGTCTCCAGCGGCGCTGGGTCGTGGCTGGTTGGTCCCGGGGCCACGCAGTTCACCCTCACCCCTTCCGGCGCGAGCTCCTTGGCTAGCTTCTTAATCATCCAGTTCAGGCCTCCCTTCGATGCGACGTAAGCTATGTTGCCGGCAAGTATGGTTGCTGGTGATGCTGAAATAGCTATTATTGAGCCCTTGCTTCTCCTCACCTGGCACAGGAAGGCCTTGACCGCGTAGAAGAATCCCTTGAGGTTCAACGCTAGGGCTTGATCAAAGAATTCCTCGGTTATATCCTCCACTTTGTCGAGGCTGAAGTAGCCGCCCGCGTTGTAAACCAGGTCTGTTGCTCCCCCGTGTCTCTCCTCGATTATTCTTGCCAGGTCCCTCAGCTGGGCTGGGCTTGTGACATCCACTTTATAAGCGTGGCACTCCGCGCCGTGCTTGGCTGTCTCGCCGCATATGGACTTAAGCCTCTCCACATCTCTTGATGCCAGTATAACGGTTGCTCCAAGGCTAGCGAGAGTTAGGGAAATGCTTCTGCCCATCCCGGTGCCGACTCCTAGAACAACTACTCTTCTTCCCCTAAGTGATAATGACACTTCCGTCCCACCGCACAATAAATTTTCATCGGAGAGGAAATATTTGTTACTGTTCCACTGTGGTTAACGTTTTGCACTGAGGCTGTTTCGTTATTAATCATGATCGTTGGTTTTTTCCATCACGACAATTTATATATCTATGTGGGAGAATAAATTATCGATGCGAGGCAGGTAGTTTACGGGTATGAGCTTGCCTGGCTACAAGGTGGGAGAAGAGTATTTGCCTGAGCCTTACAGAAGACTAATCAGAGGTTTGCTAAACGCCCTTTTGTCGAGGTGGGGGGATAACCTCGTTTCGCTCGTTGTCTACGGCTCAGTGGCTCGTGGAGAGGCAAGGAGAGACAGCGATGTGGACCTGGTTATTGTCGGTAGAAATCTCCCTAAGTCCAGGTTCAAGAGGCTGGAGCTATTCGAGGATGCTGAATCTAGTATTGAGGACTTAGTCAATGAGTTGTGGCTGAGGGGCTATCATTTCGATTTCTCGCCCATCATCCTAAGCGTGGAGGAGGCTCGTAGGCACAGGCCCCTTTACCTCGACTTGGTTCTCGACGCCGTTATTGTCTTTGACCGTGACTCGTTCTTTGCCGGTATCCTTGATGGCTTGGCGGCTAGGCTCAGAGAGCTTGGAGCGGAGAGGCGTCTTGTTGGCAAGCGGTGGTACTGGGTCTTGAAGAGGAGCTACAGATTCGGCGAGGTAATTGAGCTATGAACAACATAAGTATGGCTGAAGCTTATCTCAGGCAGGCTTCAGAGAGAATAATGCATGCTAGAGAAGCCCTTGAGCACGGAAACTACCCATATGTTATCAGGCAGTGCCAGGAAGCCGTGGAGCTGCTTCTAAAGGCCTCTCTACGACTGGTTGGTGTTGAACCCCCTAAATGGCACGATGTAGGTCCTGTGCTCAAAAAGGAAATGGAGAGGTTTCCTGAGTGGTTCAGGAAAGAGGTTCCAATGCTATCCAGAATTTCAAGGAGACTTCGAAGAGAGCGAGAACCATCCATGTACGGCGATGAGGAGACTGGTACGCCGCCCGATGAGCTCTACGACAAAGATGACGCCACTGAGGCTCTTGAGTGGGCTAGCTACGTGCTAAGCACAATGGAGAAGCTTCTGCTGGAAGCAAAAAAGTAGTTTTGTGTTTGGAAAATTTACTGACCTCCTCCCCGCCCTGAAGGGCGAGGCTTTCAGTTGTAAAAGGATTTAGTTCGCGTGTTCATTATCGGTTATCTCAGCTTTAGCTTTCCAATAACCTTCACTCTTATTTTGACAGCGTTTCCTGGCAAATAGGGCATTGCCACCTCCTCTACCTCCGCTACCTGAAGTGTTGATGGGTCTGCTCCTGCCTCAACCGCCTTTTTCTCGGCTTCTGCCCTCGTTATGCTTATTGCTTGTTCTCTCTTCGTAGAGTCGTAGCTGAATGCTTTCTCTACTGTTGCTCCTATTAGCGCTGTTGCTGCTCCCACCGCGTTGGCGTACTGGGCCGCTTTTGGCCTTATGACCTCCTTTGCCCCTCTCAGCTTTTTCGGCCACATAGCTGAGCCCCCGCCCACGAGTATGACGGTTTCCGGGTCAGGCCTTGTTTTTATTCTATCGATGCTCTCCTCAAGCTTAGCCACCATGTAGTTGTACACTTTCTCTATTAGCTCGGCTGGGACTCTCTGCCGTACTCTCTCAGGCTTGCACCTTGGGTCCTCGATTGTCATGGCTCCCTTTGCCAACGCTATGTCGGTAGCGGTGAGTGTGTTTCCTCCCCAGGCTACGCCCTCCTCGATTAGTCTGTAGCCAACGCTTATGGGGCCTACTTCTATATCACCGTTACTAACCTTGACTATGCTCCCCCCTGCCAGGCCCACAGCGATTATGTCGGGGGCTCTTATGTTTGTTCTCACGCCTGCAAGCTCTATCTCCAGCGCTTCTCTCGGGTACCCGTTCACCAGGGCTCCTATGTTGCTCGTGGTTCCACCCGTATCAACCACGATAGCGTTTGGTATGCCGGTCAGCACGTAGGCGCCCCTTATACTGTTTGATATCGGCGCTATCACAGTAAATATTGGGAACTTCTCAACGTACTCCCTTGAAGCTATCGTTCCATCGTTCTGAGCGAAGTATATTTCTGCGTGTTCTAGTCCTAGATTATCCATGGCTTTTCTGAGCGAAGACATCACGCGCTTCATAACAGGGATTGTGGCCGCGTTAAGTATTGTCGCGTTTTCGCGCTCGAGTAGTCCTATCGTAGCTATTTCGTGTGACAGGACCACCGGTATGCCCGGGGATACCTCCTGGGCTATCTCCCTGGCTCTTTCCTCGTGCTCAGGGTTTACAATGGAGAAAACAGAGGAGATTGCCAGGGCTTCAACGCCTTTCTCAGCAAGGTTTTTCACAGCTTTTCTTAAGGACTCTTCGTCGAGCTTATCTATTTCTTCCCCTGTGTACTCATGTCCCCCTCTGACCATGGCTACTCCTCCATTCACCGCTTCCCTCAGGTCGCTTGGCCAGTCCAGCATTGGCTCGATTGCCAACGTTGCGGGGAGACCTATACGTATTACCCCCACTTTTCCTAGGCCTTTTCTCTGTACTATGGCATTGAGTACGTGGGTTGTTCCGAACATTACTGAGGCTATGCTGTCTCTGGGCACGTTTGATTTCTCCAGTACTTTTCTTAGGGCCTCGATTATGCCGGTAGTCACGTCAGGAGTTGTCTGGGTTTTCGTGGCTGACACTAAGTTCGCGTTTTCATCGATTATCACCGCGTCCGTGTGGGTGCTTCCCACATCTATTCCTACTCGGTACTTCATCTCACATCACCTTTCTCCCTGCCTTTTCCTCTATGGGCACATAATCTATGTCGTACCCAAAGTACCTTGGGCCCACCGTCTCTAATCCCTTCAGTGTTCTCCACTTAGGGTCGCATGGTATTCCCACGACAATTACTCTCAGGCCGTATCTAAGCCTCTCGGTTGTTATGGGCCTCACCGTTTCCTTGTCTAGAATTACTATTAGGTCAGGGACGCTCGCCACAACTTCGCCGTTCACGAGAGCTACTAGATTTTCGTTTTGGAACTTCACAATCATGCTTTTTCCCCTGAAGGAATCCAGCCCCTCCAGCCTTGCTTCCCCCCTCGCGAATCCCCCGATGTTGTACCTGGCCACATCAACTATCTTGCCCTCCAATAGTAAGTAGCCCCTTGTTATGTCGAGGAGCGCGTCTATAGGGTTTGCGCCCCTTTTCTTTGCTTCTCTAAGTGTTCTTCCGATTTCTATTGCATATGTTATGCTTCTGTTAACGGCGCCCTCCCTGTACTTTCTGCCCGTCATTGGGTATATGGCAATCCAGGCTGTTCCCCCCATCCTCACCGTTACTACTCTCGCTATCTTCTCTGCCCAGTAGTTGTCCACTGTGTCTAGCAACACCGCGTTTCCTTTTTCATCTGCCATGGCCATAGGAGTTGCCTTGACGCCCACTAAATGGAACGTAACCATTTGAAGCTCGGGGAATGCCCTGCCCATGCCATCTCCATCAAGAACCGGCTTGTCCCTCTCCGCAGCTACTACAAGAGGTATAGTCGAGTTTATTCCTCCCTCCTCGATCGGGGTTATGTAATCAACCTGTTTTCCATAGTGGCTTTCGAGCAGTTTAAGGGCGTACAGAGCCTCTCTCCCGTTCGGGATTTTCTCTATCATTACCGTGGGTGTACCCATGCCCGCGACTGGTATTACGAGGTCATCGTCCCCGGCGTGGTCCAGGCTCACGACTTCGATTTTCTTTCCTCTCTCCAATGCTTGTAGGGCCATAAGCATTCCTATGTATGGGTCTCCGCCTCCCCCTGTGCCCAGCACCGCTGCCCCTAGGGCTAGGTCCCTTATGTCATCAGGTCTCAATTGGTATGCGTATCCCATTTATGGTCCCTTCACTCTATCTATCGGTTTTATGCTATCATCGTTACTTCTGTGTTTTTGTTACAGCAGTCCTCAGTGCTACATGGAGTGCTGCGGCCACAGCCATTCCCATTATTGATGGCACTATGAATGGCTTGTGGACTGATAGGTAGTAGGAGACGAATCCCCCTATGAGCCAGCTTATCAGGGCTTCCCACCTAACATTGGTTACCCCGCTCTCTGTGAACCCCCTCTTCACTATGTAGAACTCTGATAGCAGGATCGCAGCTACTGGGGCGACCCAGTTGGCCAGCATGATTAAGTACGGTATCCATTTCCATATCACGCCTAGAACAGCTATTATTGAGCCGAACACCGCTCCCGCGAGGGTTAGCCACGGTCTCCATGTGCTTTTACCGAACGTCGCTGTCAGCGCCAGGCAGCCTGAATAGGCATTCAGCATGTTGGTTGTGAACTGGAGTATGAAGGCTAGGAGGAGGAATATCCAGAGGAAGCTTGTTGTTGCTCCAAGCTGTTTCAGGACGAGAACTATGTTCCACGCAAGGTCGGGTGATAGGCCGGCCTTAACGGCTGCAACTGCGTAGAAGCTCCCGACTATCTCCATAAAGAGGGCCACAGAGAAGAAGCCGAGGAACCCTGCTAGTAAGACACTTCTTTTCTCGGGCTTTATCCACCTCGCAGTATCTGAGGCTATCGTCGCGCCAACTATTATTAGTCCCACAACTATGTGGATAGCTATCATCATGTTTTTGGCCATCATTTCCGGTGGAACGCCCGGGTTGTACGATAGGAGAGCGCCCGCCGCTCCCAGCTTGTAGCCTAAGTATAGTCCGTATCCTGTGAGAGCAACCATTATTGGTATTGACACGAAGTCAATGAGGGCAACGCTAGTTAATCCCATCATTGGCGGTATAGCCATGATTATGCCTGTTATCATGGTGAAGGCAGCTGTTCTCCAGTCCATCAGGTGGTCAGGCCCCCCTATGTCCCAGCCGGCAAGAACGCCTATTGCCGCTGCAGCGAGCCACGTTTCAAAGCCATACCACGCGAAGGCTGGAATACCTGAGGCAACGAAGTTTATGAGTATCCTTGCGCCGTATCGGCCGAACGCTCTCTCGGCCAGCATGTACGTTGTTAAGCCTGTCTTAGCCCCCATGTAGGAGGTGAACGAGAATATCGTGAAGAGTATGAGGTTGCCCACGACAAGCGCCACAAGCGCCTGCTTGAATGGAAGAAGAGTCAGTGGCGTTGCGCCTCCCATCAGCGCCGCTAAGACAAAGCAAACGCCAGCCCAGACAACAGCGTGGTAAGTCCAGGGCTTACGCTTATCGAGAGGTATAGGCTCAAGCGAGAAGCGGTCCTCCTCCCTACCCACCTTTTTTTCCTCCCCCATTTGTGACACACCTATAGTGTAAGAATAATTATAATGTTAAAAAAAAGGTTTATAAATACATTTTAGAATTATTAATAATAAATAATTTTGCAACATAAAATTAAAACAAGAACAATAATAATCTATAATTACCGGCGCGAGCAGCGAGTAAAAGCGTGTCTTCCAACAAAAAACATCAGTAATTATGTCGCGTAGAGAATGCTACGTTATAGCCACTAGTCATCTGACAAAACTAGGAGAAGCCATAGAGAAAATCGGAAGACCGTGTACGGGCGGTGCAGGGGCATTACCCTAGGGTGGACCCAGCCTCACCACCCAAAGAGTGGCTGCGAAGCAGCCACACGCAGCCACCCCTGGGTGAGATTCTGCGGCCTCGGGCTTTTAGTAGCGGCAGGCTCACCTCTCGGGGCCAAAGGCCCCTTGAGGCTTACACCCCCGCCCTATCAAACCCGTCTTCTACGGGTGCCCTCGTCCAGCACGGAAACCCGTGCTGGAGTGGCCGACTAGTCTCGGGGAGGGCTTCCCGCTTAGATGCTTTCAGCGGTTATCCCCCCACGGCGTGGCTGCCCGGCGCTGCCCTGCCGGACAACCGGTAGACCATAAGCCGCGGCCCCCCGTTCCTCTCGTACTAGGGGGACCTTCCCCTCAGTCGGCCAGCGCTCCCCGTGGGTAGAGTCCGACCTGTCTCACGACGGTGTGTTCCGCCGGCAGGCAGGGTATGTTTATGTGATTACTGCGTAGCTTCTTCTGAATTAGGCAACAATATAAGCGTAGGGACCCTGCCTGACCGGCGTCTAAACCCAGCTCACGATCCCCTTTAATGGGCGGGCAGCCCCACCCTTGGCGGCTGCTGCACCGCCAGGATGGGAAGAGCCGACATCGAAGTAGCAAACCGCGGGGTCGATGGGAGCTCTCGCCCGCGACGACTCTGTTATCCCTGGGGTAACTTTTCTGTCATGCCCGGCCCCCACCAGTGGGGGCACGAGCGTTCGCTAGGCCGCGGTTTCCCGGCCGGACCCGCTGTTGTCCGGGGTCCGGTCAGGCCAGCTTTTGCCCTTGCACTCTACGGAGGGTTTCTGACCCCCCTGAGCTGACCTTTGGGCGCCCGTGTTACCTTTTCGCGGGCGTGCCGCCCCAGCCGAACTGCCCACCTGACGCTGTCCCCCGGTTACCCGGGGTTAGCCCCTCGGGCGCGAGTGGGTGGTGTTTCATGGACGGCTCCCCCGCCCCCGGAAGGGCGGGTTCGACGCCTCCCACCTACGCTACGCACCCGCGCCTGAAGGGCAACGCCAGGCTGCAGTAAAGCTCCACAGGGACTTTTCTCCCTACGGGGAGACGCGGGACTGTGCACCCGCTCAGGGAGTTCCCGGGGCCCCGGGCCGGGACAGTGGGGACCTCGTTGACCCGTTCATGCGCGCCGGAACTTACCCGGCAAGGCATTTGGCTACCTTAAGAGAGTCAGAGTTACTCCCGGCCTTCAGCGGCGCTTCGCCCGGTTGAACCCGGGTTTCACGGACCGCCAGTGGCCAGGGTTCACCCCCCGTACTCACCCTTTCGGGCTAGCGGGGAGCTATGTTTTTATTAAACAGTCAGGTCCCCCTTGTCACTGCGACCTGCGGTCCCGGGTTTCAGCCCAGGACCACAGGCACCCCTTCTCCCGAAGTTACGGGGCCAATTTGCCGAGTTCCCTGGCCCGGGTTACCCCCCAGACGCCTTGGGCTTCTCACCCAGGGGCACCAGTGTCGGTTCTCGGTACGGTCGTGGGGGATCGTTCCCGGTCTCCTTTTCATGGGCCCCAGGAGTCGGCTGAACCCGCCTTACGGCGGGCCATTCCCCCCTTGAGCCGGTTCTCGCCATGACGGCACTCCCCGGCCTTCGGTAGGTTAGCGGGGTTGGCAGCCCCCCGTCAGCCTATCCCGAGGCGTCGGAGACCGGGCCTTGCGTTGCCGCGTGGCCTACCCCCACGGCACGGGAATATTAACCCGTTTCCCTTTCGCGGGCACCGGGTTACGGGCCCGCTTAGGACCGGCTAACCCTTGGCCGACGAACGTGGCCAAGGAAACCTGGCCCTTTCCGGCGGAGGGGATTCTCACCCCTCTTCGCTGTTACTTTCGCCGGGATCCGCACTCGGAGCGGGTCCACCGGACCTCACGGCCCGGCTTCTACCCCACCCCGACGCCCGCCTACCGGATCTCCTCCGCATTGCGGAGGAGCCCCGGGGTCTCGGCGGCCGGCTTAGCCCCGACCAATCTTCGGGGCCCCCAGCCTCGGCGGGTGAGCTGTTACGCACTCCATCCCCGGCGGGGTCCCCATTTTAAATGGAGACTCCCGACTTTAGAGGATGGCTGCTGCTGGGCCCACCTCCCCGCTGTCTTAGGCTGGGGACGCCCTTCGATTGGCACTTAGCCGGCACTTTGGGGCCTTAACCCCGGTCTGGGTTGTTCCCCCCTCGGCCCCCGAGCTTATCCCGGGGAACCCCACTCCCACCTTCTTCGGCGGCCACGGGTTCGGAGTTTGACTGGGAGCCGGAGGCTTCCGCCTCCCGCGCCCCCAATCAGTAACTCTACCCCGTAGCCCGCCTCCGGTGAGGCTGGGCTGAGACCCACTTCGGCGGGAACCAGCTATCACCGGGCTAGATTGGTCTTTTGCCCCTAGACGGGGGTCATGGGAACGAATTGCACGTCAGAACCCCTTCGGGCCTCCACCGGGGTTTCCCCCGGCTTCGCCCTGCCCCCGCCTAGATCGCCCGGTTTCGGGTCTCACGGCCGTGACTACAGGCCCTTATGAGACCCCGTCCCTCACCAGCCTGCGGCTGGCTACGGACCGTCGGTTTCCCTACGCCTTCGGGGTTGAACCCCTTAGGCTCGCCACGACCGTGAACTCCCCGGCCCGTGTTTCAAGACGGAAGGCGCAACCCCGGTCCTCCCCCCTCGTACTCGCGGGTCACCCCGCTTTCCTTCGGGGGGAGCCATATCTTTCGGGCTGCGCCGTGTGTCGCCGCCTGGTTTCAGGCTCTTTTCACCCCCCTCTCGGGGTTCTTTTCAGCTTTCCCTCACGGTACTTGTGCGCTATCGGTCTCGGGACGTGTTTAGGCTTGGAAGCTGGTGGCTCCCAGCTTCCCACGGCCAAACCAGGCCATGGTACTCTGGTCCACGGCGGGAGCCCCGGTGGTTTAGCCTACGGGGCTTTCACCCTCTTCGGCGGAGCGTTCCAGCTCACTTCGGCTACCACCGGTCGGCTCCCCGGGGCTCGAAGCCCCAGCCGTGGACCCGCAACCCCACATCTCCCCCTACTTATCGTAGGGGGATTTGGTTTGGCCTGTCCCCCTTTCGGTCGCCCCTACTCAGGGGATCCCGTTTGGTTTCTCTTCCTCCCCCTACTAAGATGTTTCCGTTCGGGGGGTTCCCGCCCCTTACGGGGCGCCACGGGCTGTTAGCCCGTGGCAGGAGGTCCCATTCGGGAATCCCGGGTTCAACGGCTGCATGCGCCTACCCCGGGCATATCGCCGCTTGCCGCGCCCTTCCTCGGCGCCCGAGCCGAGCCATCCACCAGGCGGCTGCGGTGCCGCAGACTGGTGAGGCAGGGTCCACCCTATATGGGTGCCCTGCACCGCCTGTACACGGCCTCAACGCCCCACGACGTAATCGCTTAGGGGCTCAGCCCTTCACCCTGGAGCATGTGCGCTCCAGAGCTGCATCAGGCAATAAATATGAGACAGGCCAGCCGAGAAGCAGGAGCAAACCTAGCGCCACCCAACAAGCACGAAGCCATGGGACCATGGGTGCCTCCCAGGCCCTGTGGCCAAGGAGGTGATCCAGCCGCAGGTTCCCCTACGGCTACCTTGTTACGACTTCTCCCCCCTCGCAGGGGGAGAGTTCGACCCCACCCCTCAACGGGACAGGGCCTCACTCTCCCCCCACTCGGGTGGAGCGACGGGCGGTGTGTGCAAGGAGCAGGGACGTATTCACCGCGCGATGATGACGCGCGGTTACTAGGGATTCCGCGTTCACGAGGGCGAGTTACAGCCCTCGATCCCAACTGAGGCCGGGTTTAAGGGATTGCCTCCCCCTTTCGGGGTCGGATCCCGCTGTCCCGGCCATTGTAGCCCGCGTGCAGCCCGGGGGTTTCGGGGCTTCAGCGGGGCCCTCCCTCGGGATAGGCCCCTATGCTGACCTGCCGTGGCCCCCACCTTCCTCCGGCTTAGACGCCGGCAGTCCCCCTAGTGTGCCCCGGCCCCGAAGGACCGGGTAGCAACTAGGGGCGGGGGTCTCGCTCGTTGCCGGACTTAACCGGACACCTCACGGCACGAGCTGGCGACGGCCGTGCACCTCCTCTCAGCGCGTCGGGCAAGGCCTTTAACCTGGCCGTCATCCTGCTGTCGCCCCCGGTAAGTTTCCCGGCGTTGACTCCAATTAAGCCGCAGGCTCCACCCCTTGTGGTGCTCCCCCGCCAATTCCTTTAAGTTTCAGCCTTGCGGCCGTACTCCCCAGGCGGCGGGCTTAACGGCTTCCCTGCGGCACCGGACGGGCTCTAAGCCCGTCCGACACCTAGCCCGCATCGTTTACAGCCGGGACTACCCGGGTATCTAATCCGGTTCGCTCCCCCGGCTTTCGCCCCTCACCGTCGGGCGCGTTCCAGCCGGGCGCCTTCGCCACTGGTGGTCCTCCCGGGATTATAGGATTTCGCCCCTACCCCGGGAGTACCCCCGGCCTCTCCCGCCCCCTAGCCTAGCAGTATCTCCGCTTGCCCCCGGGTTGAGCCCGGGGATTTCCGCGGAGACTTGCTAGGCCGGCTACGGGCGCTTTAGGCCCAATAACCGTCCCGACCACTCGCGGGGCTGGTATTACCGCGGCGGCTGACACCAGACTTGCCCCCCGCTTATTGCCCCCGCCTGTTTACAGCGGGGAAAAGCCCTCCCAAAGGAGGGCACTCGGGGTGACCCCGTCACGGTTTCCCGCATTGCGGAGGTTTCCCGCCTGGTGCGCCCCGTAGGGCCTGGGCCCTTGTCTCAGTGCCCATCTGGGGGCTCCCGCTCTCACGGCCCCTACCCGTTATAGGCATGGCGGGCCTTTACCCCGCCATCTACCTGATGGGACGCGGCCCCATCCTCGGGCGAGCGCGTAGCGATGACCCCTACGCGCCCTTTTCGACGGGGAACCCTTCCAGGCCTCCCCGTCTATGGGGGGATTAGTCCCAGTTTCCCGGGGTTATCCCCCTCCCGAGGGCAGGTTAGCCGCGTATTACTCAGCCGTGCGCCACGCCCCTCGGCGGAGGGACGTGCGACTCCCATGGCTTAGTGCCACCCCGATAGCAGTCGGGTCCGGCAGGATCAACCGGAGTTACGGCCGCAGGCCCAGGGGGGAGCACCCTTGGGTGGTGCCCTTGGCTTCGTGCTTGTTGAGTGGATTCGCCTGTTGCTCCTGCTTCTCGGCTGGCCTGTCTCGGACCCAAGCGCTTGGCTTGGGCCCTCACTAAGCGTCCAGCACCCTTGATGGGTGCCGGATTGTATTATGGATTACTAGTGGTTTATAAGATTTATTCCCTGTTGTCTCCCCGGTCATTATTATTTTCGTGTAAAGCGCTGTCCCCGAGGCTGGAGGCACGGTGCTCATTCTCGGAGCTGTTTGGCTCCGCGTTGCCCGTGCGCCGCCGGGCGATTCAGCCTCGGGGCCGGTCGTAAATGATGAACCAGCGCTTATCTAGGCTTTTTCCCGGGGATCCAAGACTATCTATATGATAAAAAAGAGTTATAAGGGTTTCGCCAGAGTAGCACCGTTTATCAGCAGCGCCTCCCTATGCAACAGTATCGCTATCGGTGCTGGGGGGCAGCTGCCTCGCCAATAGCTTCTTGATGTGCTTTGGGAGGGAGAACATGCCCTGATGCGTTGATCCATCGTAGAACCTGAGGGAGGCGGGGGAATAAATGGAGTTCTTTATCCTCTCGTCAACCTCGGTGGCGGAGAGCCCTGATGCATCCACCGTCTCGCTCGCGAGGTGGAAGCCCCACAGCCCATTGAAGCTCTGGACATAAGTATAGTATGGAGAAACCTTTTTGAAAACCCTCCTGAGCGTCCAGTACAGCCTAGCGTATATGTCGGGGTAAGTGGAGGGGCTTGTGGCCTGAGTCACGAAGACCCCTGAACTACCTATCAGCTTCTTAACGAGCTCGTAGAACTCAACAGTGTACAGCCTCTGCGCCGGGCCGCCCTCAGCTGGGTCAACGAGATCAGCTATCACCACATCATACTGCTCGCCCCTGGCCACCGCTTCCTCAACGTACCTTCTTCCATCCATGTATACAAGAGTTACGCGCTGATCACCGAAGCACCCCTGATGCCACTCCTCAAGATATTTTTTAGATAGCTCCACAACGCCTGGATCAAGGTCAACCATAACCGCTCTCTCAACGCTCCTGTGCCTGAGAACCTCTCTAAGCGTGGCTCCCTCCCCGCCCCCCAGTACAAGAACTGACCTGGGGTTGCCGTGAGCAATCATGGCTGGGTGAACCAGGGCCTCGTGGTAAATGAACTCATCGCTGAGCGAGGACTGAACCCTACCATCAATGACGAGGCACTTCCCTATCCTAGCGAGCTCCAGGATGGCGACGTCCTGGTAAGGAGTCCTCTCCCATGCATAAACCCTGTTAATCCTCCTCATAACCCCCTCCTCGGGGGTTAACCACTCAATGAACCATGACCAGTTCTTGAAGTACACGTCCAACCACCGCTATGCCTAGAGACCCAGCAAGTAGAGTATAAGCAAGCATCAATTATTAAAAGCTCACCTAGTAGCTAGATCGAGGAAAAAGAGCCTAGCGGAAACACCGCTTGACCAATTAGGCCATAAACTACCTAACCTCCTCCTCGCCTCCACAAGAACCCTCGCCATTCATGGCGGAGAGGAGGCCAAATACAGCTCATCATCAGTCATTGATGCTTTCCTATTCTTACATAAACCTATAAAAAAGCTGAACGCCCAGGGCAAAACAGCAATGACTGATACAATCTCGGGTATAGCCGCCCCCCTCGGCAAGTCGGCTCCGAAGTGGAGAGCCCACGCGACAGCCCCGACCACTAGCGAGGCTATGGGGAGAGGGCTCCTGAG
>Ga0326760_1000908_pt1 | contig 13934 bp, 20 predicted proteins | sample GCREP_S_FD_207668 | JGI IMG/M metagenome (GOLD analysis project Ga0326760, IMG submission 207668) | Hot spring sediment microbial communities from Geyser Creek Basin, Yellowstone National Park, WY, United States - GCR.EP_S | ecosystem: Environmental > Aquatic > Thermal springs > Near-boiling... | reverse complement strand
TAGGTTTTAAGGCGATATTCACAGAAGGTGCAGAGAGAATATTGCAGTGGAGAAGCCCAAACTACGTTTACGTGAGAAAATATTGCTACCCGAATGATCCTACACCAGATAAGAGAATAAGAGTCCTACTAAGGAACTATAGGTTAAGCGATGATATTGGTTACAGGTTCTCCGCAAGAAATTGGGATCAATGGCCTTTAACAGCCGAAAAATATGCAGCTTGGTTAAGCGCTACTCATGGTCAAGTAATAAATATTTTTATAGACTACGAAACTTTCGGCGAACATCAACCAGAAGAAAGTGGAATATTCTGGTTTCTCAAAGCTTTGCCTTATATGGTGTTGAGATATGATAATCTAGAATTTTTGAAAGCAAGCGAAGTAATAGAGAAATATCAGCCTGTTGGTGAAATTGATGTATTTGAATTCTCTACGGTCTCTTGGGCTGATATGGAAAGAGATGTCTCTGCCTGGCTCGGTAATAAAATGCAACAAATTACCTTTGAAGAAGTTAAGAATCTAGAAAAACGCGTTAAGGAAACAAAAAATAAAGATTTAATCAAAATTTGGAGACTTTTGCAGCAAAGCGACCACTATTATTACATTTGTAACAAGTGGTGGACTGATGGAGACGTACACAAATACTTCAGCAGCTTTGGTACTCCTGAAGAGGCTTTCGCCAATTTCATGAGAATACTTTCCGATTTCAAAACTAGAGTGTTATTAGAAAAAAGGAATTTATTTGAAAGTGGAAAATAGAGTAATGAAAGCCTGCGTAACTGGTTCACTTGTAATCGATATAACGATTTATCCTTCTAGAAACATTTTTTTGACTAAAGAAACAATCTCCTTTCCTTTCGATTATAAAATTCAAGTAGATAAAATCTCGCTAGATGTGGGTGGTTCCGGTTTTAATGTTGCCAAAGTTTTGTCTTTGCTTGGCAACAAGGTTGAATTCTTCGGAAAAGTCGGAAATGATACATATGGAAAAATGATTTTAGAAGAAATGAAAAAGAGCAAAATATCTACTAAAAATGTAAAAACCGAAAATTTTTTAACAGGTTTTTCTATTGTTTTCATTTTGGGTGGAGAAAAAACCATTCTAACTTACCGTGGGGCGAATAATTTATTATCCGAAGAAGATTTAAAAGAGGAAACACTTAAAAAATGCGAATGGTTTATATTCACAAGTATGATAAGTAAAGAGAATATACAATTTGTTGAAAAAGCTATTAAAATTGCCAAGGAAAATGGAATAAAGATAGTTTGCAATCCGAGTATTTCGATGGTTGACTATCAAAAAGAAAAGTTGCTAAAGTTTATAAAAAAATCTGATTTTATTATAATGAACAAAAAAGAGGCGATGAAACTAACAAAAACGAGCGAACCTATATATGCATGTAAAAAGCTGAAGAAAATCTCAAACTCGATTGTAATAGTTACAATGGGTAAAAAAGGTTCAATATTGTTCTCTGATAAACTGAAGATGTTTAAAGCATATAAAGTAAAAGTTGTTGATACCACTGGTGCTGGAGATTCTTTTACTGCTGCTTTTGTTCACTCATTTTCAAAAACGAAAGATATCGACTTTTCTATGAAATTTTCAAATGCTTATGCTGCATTAAAAATTAGTAAAGGTAAAGGTTATTTTCCGAGTGAAAAAGAAGTTTTAAAATTCATGAGGGGTGAGAAACTTGTTTGAATCGAAAGATAAAAAGTTGAGAGAAATTATGAAAGATGGTAAAGCTGTAATTCTCGCTTTCGATCATGCGGTTGAACATGGGCCAAGCGTATATGAAGGCATAGATATATCTCCAGAAAGAATAGCAAAGATTGCAGTAGAAGGAAAAGCTGACGGAATAATAGTTCATATTGGAGTTGCAAAGAGAATCAAGAGATTAGTTGGTAACTTACCTATAATTGTTAAGTTGACTGCTAGAACAAGTTTAACTTCAGATGATAATCAAATTCAACAAATTGTAACAAGTGTAAAAGAAGCTAAAGATATTGGAGCAAAAGCAATTGCTTGCACGACATACTTTGGTTCCGATAGAGAGGCTGAGATGCTTAAAATTTTTGAAGAAATAAAGCAAGAAGCAAACAAATACAAAATGCCAATTTTCGGATTTGCCTATCCTAGGGGAAAAAAACTTAAGTCAAAGTATGATGCTGATGCTATAAGATATGCAGCTAGAGTTGGAGCAGAGATTGGTTTTGATGTAGTTAAAACTTATTATACTGGGGACAAAGAAAGTTTTTCTAAAGTTGTTAAAGATTGTTTTGTTCCAGTTTTAGTTGCAGGTGGCCCCAAAATTTCAGAAGAGAAAGATGTTTTGAAAATTGTTGAAGATATAATGAGTGTTGGTGCTGCTGGAGTTGCAATTGGAAGAAATGTTTGGATGAGAAAGGATGAAGAGGCAATAAACTTACTTAAAGAAATTAGGAGGATTGTTCACAAATGATAGTTTTGAATTTTAAAGCATACAAAGAAGCTAGCGGTAAAAAAGCTTTGAAACTTGCAAAGATCGCTGAGAAAATTTCAAAAAGATATAAAATCGATATTTTTGTTGCACCTCAGTTTTTAGATATTCCTTTGCTAGTAAAGAGCACCAATATACCAATACTGGCTCAGCATGTTGATGATGTGGAGGAAGGAAGATTTACTGGAAGTATCTCTTTCAATTCACTAAAGGAATATGGTGTCTATGGCTCATTAATTAATCACTCTGAGAAAAAGGTTCCAATAGAAAAAATTGAAAGAATTATAAAAATCTCAAAAAAGTATGGAATCAAAATATTTGCTTTAGCATCTGACTTGAAAGAAGCTAAAAATATTGCAAAATTATCACCATATTCTCTGAGTTATGAACCGCCAGAGCTAATAGCTACAGGAAAGGCTGTATCAAAGTACAAGGCAGAATCTCTTAAGGAGTTTGTAGAACTTGTTGAGAGAATTAATCCAAAAATTGTTAAGCTTTGTGGAGCAGGGATAACTGATGAAGATGATGTAAAAGCTGCTTTAGATGTTGGTACTCAAGGTGTTTTAATAGCAAGCGCTTTTGTGTTTGCAAAAAACAAAAGAAAATTCCTCGAAAAAATTGCTAAAGTTTTTGTACCCAGACGAAAAAATCATTTCTTAAATTTTTTGTAAGAAATTTCCAATGCTTTAACTCCTGGTAATTCTTTTCCAGATAAGTAATCTATCAAAGCTCCTCCTGCTAGACTAACATAAGAGAACTTTTCTTCAGGAATTCCGAAAACTTCTAAGGCTGTAGATGTATCTCCGCCTCCGATTAACGTGAAAGATTTCAAGCTAGATAGAGTCTCAAGAATTTCTTTTGTTCCTATTGAAAATGGTTGTCTTTCATACATTCCTAATGGTCCTTTGACAATTATATACTTAGCGTCTCTCAAAATTTCCTTAAATTTCTCAATCGTTTTTTTGCCAATATCTAAAATCAAACCTTTTTTAGGAATATTGTTTACATCATACTCAACTCTATTTCCGTCTTCTTCTATTGCAACATCTTCCGGCAAAATAATATTGTCTTTATGGTTTTCAAGTAACTTTTTGGCTCGATTTTCTAGTTGCAAGTACCCCATATCTTGTAAGACTTTTCTGTTATCATCATTAATGTCTACACCTGAAGCATGCAAGAAAAGATTGGCAGTTAACCCTCCTAGCAAAATTCTTTTCATCTCTAAATTTTTTGAAGATAGTAATCTCTCCATAACTTTCAAACAATCATCAACTTTCGCCCCAGCTAGAATGAACACATCCCATTTCAATTGAAACCTTGGCAAATCGTGTATCAATAAGTTACCAACTATCTTGAATTTGTCTCCTAGATCAAAGAATGCTCTACTTATAGCTTTCAATTCTTTTTCCATAACTCTACCTGCCATTGAAGGTAAAACTGTAGAGAAACCAACAACACTTGCATGACTTCTATGAGCAACTGAAAATCCATCTAGAACAAAATAGTTTGCAAGTGGTGCTAATCCTTTAACTATTGTTGAATTTGCATGCTCTTCTATACTCTTCTCTTTTGTTTCATCATCCAAAAATCTAACATTGTCCAAAAGTATTGCCTCTCCTTCCTTTAGTTCTCTAATTTTTCTCTTCGCCTTTTCCCCAACAATATCATCGACAAATTCAATTGGGTTTTCTAAATACTTATTTAGGATTTCTGCGTGTTTTTCTAAACTGATGAAATCTTCGTCACCTTTCCTTCCTTGATGCGCCAACACAACGGTTTTCGCTCCTTTTTCTTGAAGCTCCTTGATCGTAATAGCATGGGCTTTGAACCGTGGTGAATCAAAAAGTTTCTTGGAAGAAGTATCGTAGTAAGAATTTATATCAACCCTAATAAGAACGACTTTTTCCTTTAGACTGAAATCATCTAGTGTAAAGTACTCCATCTTTTAAATTTCCATCCTATTTTTAAGATTTTAACCATTTAGAGTTAGAGTTTAAAGATGGTGCGTTAATTATTTTTAGTGCTGGGGTCGCCTAACCAGGTAGGGCGCCGGCCTTGAGTTTTAGGACTCAAGGACCGATTCAAAATGAAGAAAGCCGGTGGGCTTTACGCCCGTGTGGGTTCAAATCCCACCCCCAGCGATATAAAATCGAAGAAATATTCAAAGATAACAATCTGTTGATTTTAAGCAACTTCTAGGAACTTCACTCCAATTATAAAAGCTAAACCGATTAGGAAGAGAATAAATGAAATTATAGACTTTTTAATATTTGGCTCCTTATGAAGTTCTGGTATCAAATCTGACGCCGCAATATAGATGAAACCGCCTGCTGCAAATGGTAGTAAAGGTAAGAGCATTTCTTTAGACAGAAAGTAATAACCAAAAAGACCACCAACAATACAAGTTATTTGTGAAAGGAATGTGAAGATTATTGCTCTATTTCTTTTCATTCCTCCATATATTGCTGTCGCAAAATTTCCAAGCTCTTGAGGAACTTCATGAGCGATTATTAGGAATGTCGTTAAAATTCCTAATCTTATGTCAACTAAAAATGTAGAGGCAATAACCAAACCATCAACAATATTGTGAATTGCGTCTCCAATGAATATAAGATAACTAAAAGGATGGACTTCGCATTCCAATTTATGACAATGATGCCATTTTAGTACTCTTTCAAGGATAAAGAAAAGAATGAACCCAAAAACAAACCAATTGATAGCTCGCATGGCTCCAATTCCTTCCAAACCTTCAGTAAATAAGTGGTATAAACCTCCACCAAAAAGCACTCCTGCAGCAAAAGAAACTAATGGAAAAACTATTTTCTCTAAAGTCCTTCTTTTGATAAATAAGGAAAATGCTCCAACTAATCCAATGAGACTATCTAGTATCAATGCTGAAAGTATCCAAATCAATACATCCATTTCCTATAGTTTTGTTGACAGTATTTATTTTTTAGAAACAAGTAAGTTGATGAAAATTAAAGACATAAAAGTTGGAATGAGCAACATTAACGTAGAGGCTGGTGTTGTTGATAAATCTGATTCTAGAAGCGTTCAAACAAAATATGGTAGAAGAGAAGTTGCGGATGTTTTGCTGGAAGATGATACAGGAAGGATTAAAGCAAGTTTATGGGAAGATCAAATAGAAAAAGCAAATGTTGGTGATAAAGTAAAAATTTCTGAAGCCTATGTTACAGAATTTAGAGGAGAGCTTCAGCTTAATATTCCAACAAAAGGAAGCATAGAGACTATTAAATGATTTTATAGCTATTTTTCTTCAATGATTTCTGCCTCAAATACGTGAAATTCTATTCCCTCTCTTTTCCATTCGTCTGCTGGCAAACCTGCTTTTAGACAAAGTTGAGAAAGAAAAACTTCTTTTTTTGGCAATTCATCCCAAACTTGAGGCAAGAATAATGCGCTCCTAAAGCCTTTCTTTATTATCACTCCATGCTTGAATGGAATTATTTTATCAACAGCTTCCTTAACACTTCCTTCAAGTTTCTTAGGTTCTGTCAATATAGAGACTTCAATTTTTATTTTGTCTAATTCGTCTTCTGATAAAGGTGGGAATCTTGGATCTCTTGTTGCAGAAATTGCCGCTTCTATTATTCCATCTATCAAAGGTTTTGTTGGATATGGTAGACCTATACAACCTCTTAGTTCTGGTCTTCCGTAAAAAATTTTGTTTATTGTTACAAAAACTCCTCTCTTTTCATCTAGCTCTTTTGGATAGTCTTTTGGCTTAGAGATTATCCTTCCTGTCCTTACATAAGTTTCAATTGCCCTTCTTGCTAGCTTCAAAATGTATTGTTTTGTTTTCTCTTCCATTTATCTAATTTTACTTCCTTCTTTAACATCCTTTATCGGTTGTAGTAGAGCAATAATCCCATTGTCCTCTGCTGCTAGAATCATGCATTGAGACTCTATTCCCATTATTTTCTTTCTTTGAAGATTTGTTACAAAAACGAATTTCTTGTTCAAAAGATCTTCTGGTTTGTATTGTTGCTTTATTCCTGCTACTGCAACTCTCTTCTCATTTCCAAAGTCTACTGTTAATTTGAGTAATTTGTTTGATCCTGGAATATCTTCTACTTGAATTACTTTTCCTATTTTCAATTCCAATTTTGCAAAGTCTTCATATGGAACTTCCATAGGTAAAAAGTTAGAAAGAAAAAATAAAAAGAGGTTATTTCTTTTTTCTTCTTTTTTCCTTTTCAAGTTTTTTCTCTTCTTTTGCTAGTTCTCTTTCTATTTTCCATTCATCCCATTCAAGCCAAACTATGAAAGTTCCTAGCAATATTACAACAATTGGAACCGCTCCATTCAATACTGTTAGAACATCTGGCAATGCTGGTCTTAGATATCCGGGTATTCCTACAAAGATGTAATAAAGTGCTGCCAACACTACTAGCACTCCTATGAAAGCTTTTGCTAACGGATGCATACTCTCACTAAAGAACAATTTCGATTTTAGCAATTTAAATTTGTGTTTCAATTCTCATTTTATGCTGAATTTGTACAAGGCTTTAAGGAATTTATGGAAGAAAGGTAGCGAGGAAATGGAAAGGTTGGAAAAGGAAAGATTGATAGAGTGGAGAAGACAACCAGCGGTTGTTAGAATTGAAAGACCTACTAGATTGGATAGAGCTAGGGCTTTAGGATATAAAGCCAAGCAAGGTTTTGTTGTTGTTAGAGTTAGAGTTAGAAAAGGCGGTAAGCCGAGAAGATTGTATGAAAGAAGTGGTGGTAGAAAACCTTCCTCTGCAGGTTTATTAAAATTTACGGCGAGAAAATCTGATAGATGGATTGCTGAAGAAAGAGCTGCTAGAAAGTTTCCTAACTTGGAAGTTTTAAATAGCTACTATGTTGGTGAAGACGGTCAATACAAATGGTTTGAAGTTATTCTTGTTGACCCCCATCATCCAAATATAAAAGCTGATCCGCACATAAATTGGATAACAAGCGGTAAACATAGAAGGAGAGTTTTTAGAGGCTTAACCTCTGCTGGTAAAAAGTCAAGAGGCTTAAGAGCATAAAAGTGAAATTTTTAGAATGAGTAAGCTCAAAAGAGAACTTAGCTTTCTTGATTTGGTTAGTATTGGTATTTCTCAAATTATAGGAGCGGGAATTTTTGTTGTTAGCGGAATTGCAGCAGGAATTGCCGGACCTTCTGTTATTCTCTCTTTTTGGCTAGCAGGTTTTATTGTATTATTAACAGCTCTATCAACTGCTGAACTTTCATCTATGATAACAGAAACTGGAAGTTCTTACGCTTACACGAAAAAAGCATTTGGAAAATTTTTCGGATTTTTAGTTGGATGGATGAGATATTTGGATAACGTTGTTTCCATATCGGCAGTTTCTTTGGGTTTTTCTGCATATTTACTCTCTTTTTTCTCTTTTCTTCCCCAAACTTCTCTTGTTATTTTATCAATAACATTGATTATAGCTCTAACGATACCAAATATGATAGGCACGAAGATAACATCAAGGATTTCATCGATTTTAGTCTTAATTAAACTATCTGCGCTTTCCTTTCTAATTTTTGTTGGCATGTTTTATCTTCTGAAAAATTTCGATAAAAACAAGTTTGTTCCATTTTTTCCAAACGGATTTTCATCAACATTAACTGCTAGCTCTTTGGTTTTTTTCGCTTTTCTTGGCTTCCAAACAATTGCAATGGCGTCTGAAGAAGCAAAGAATCCAAAAAGAGATATTCCAGCTGCGATAATCTTTTCTTTTGTAATATGCTCTTTAATCTACATTGGAGTTGCCATTGTTAGCGTTGGTTCTGTTGATTGGAGAATTCTCGGAAGTGTAAGCCATCCTCTTTCTTATGTTGCACAAAAAATAACAAACAATGAATATGCAAGCTCATTTGTGACATTCGGTGCTTTAGTTGCTACAGCTAGCGTGGCCTTAACAAGTATTTACAGTTCAGCTAGGACTCTTTTCGCTTTATCTAGAGACAATTTACTGCCCAAAACGTTTGCAAAAGTAAATGAAAAATTTGGAACACCGATAACTTCGGTAATACTCTCCTCATTATTGAGCAGTCTATTAGTACTATCTGGAAGTTTAAATTTTGTTGTCTCGATTGTTAATTTTGGTTCTCTTTTCAACTTTATCTTTACGAATCTCAGTCTAATAGAGCTAAAGAAGAAAATTAAGAAGAGGCTCGCATTTGAACTTCCGTTTCATCCATTAATACCAATAAGCGGGGTAATAAGTTGCTTTATTCTTATGTTATTCCTTGAAAGGGGAGCAAAAATTGCTGGAATTGCTTGGCTTCTCTTAGGAGTTCTGATTTATTTGATTAGAGAAAAAAGAATTAAATGATGCTTGACTTGCATATACATAGTACTTTTAGCTCTGGTGAATCCAGCTTGGAGGAAATTGTAAAAACTGCAAAAGAATTAGGATACAGTGGCATCGGATTTATTTCGTATCCGCTAAAAAAGGAAGAAGAAAATATATTAAAAGCAGAAGTAGACAGAATTAGTAAGGAGTACAATTTCGAGATTTATCTCGGCTTTGAAGCAACTAACAAATTCGAGTTAAAGAATCTTCTGAAAAGAAGAAGAGAGTTTGATCTATTGCTAGTTAGAGGAGGAACAAACATAATGAATAGAATTGCTGTAGAAAATAGAGGTGTAGATATTCTAACTCATCCAGATTACGAGAGAAAGGATTGCGGTATAAACCATGTTTTGGCAAGATTGGCAAAAGAAAATGAGGTTGCAATAGAAATAAACTTTAGGGAAGTCTTGTCATCGGAAGGTCTTATAAGGAAAAATGTCTTAGCTAACCATATGGAAATAGTTAGACTGTATAAAAAGTTTAAGTTTCCATTAATAGTTTCTTCTGGCGCCCTTTCCCATTGGCAAATTAAAGATCCTAAAGTTTTAATTTCTTATTTAGTTACTCTTGGCTTGGAAATGAAGGAAGCAAAAGAAGCCCTAAGTACTACGCCTAAAAAAATAATAGAGAGGGCAAAAGAATGGAGGAGTGAGAAATGGATAATGCCAGGAGTTAGGCTTGTTTAGTTTAAGTTTCTTTCATGAAACTACTCTAAATTGAATTTCATTTTCTTACTTCCACTAATAGTAAATACGGAATTTGTTTGTAAGAGACAAAGAAAAGAACAGAAAGAATGAAAACCAACAAAATCAAGGTTATTAGAAAACGTGTAAAGTTCCGATTTTCCTGTGCTCTTAGCTCTAAAAAAGAAAGAAGCGCAGAGAGAAAAACAATTACCAAAACGAACCAGGGAACCCATTTTGGTAATAAAATTTTTTTGATTTTCATCCTAACAACTCCTCATAAACCTTTATAGTTTGCTCTGCAATCCTATCCCAATTAAAAGCTGTTTGGGCAGCATATTTTCCTCTTTCTCCCATCCATCTTGCATGCTCTGGATTCTTCAAAATTTCTTTTATTCCCCATGCTATTGAATTTGGAGCTTGATAAACTCTATAACCAGTTACATCATGCCATATTAATTCTCCTGCTCCAGTACCATGGGTTGCTATTACCGGCTTTCCGGCGCTCCATGCTTCTAGAACTACTATGCCAAAAGGCTCGTTTCTACTCGGAACCACAACAACATCACTAGCTTTAATTATTTTTAGCTTCCAATCATCTGAAATATATCCCGTAAACCTAACTGCATGCCATAAACTTAGCTCACTGACTCTCCTTTCTAATTGACCCCTCATGTAACCATCTCCAATAAAAACAAACTTCGCGTTAGGAAAATCTTTTAGAACGTCTGGAATTGCTTCTACCAGTAGATCAACGCCTTTTTGATAAGTCATCCTTCCCACATAAACTATCATTGGATCGAAGACTCCAAACCCAAAATGTTTTTTAACATCATTCCAAGGATCTACTTTTATTCCATCAAATCTATCAGCCCAAACACCGTTTGGTATAACTCTTATTTTCCATTCTGGCACTCTATACAAACGCATAATCTCTTCTTTCATAGCATTGGAACAAACAATAACTCTATCAGCAATGTATGTACCGTACCATTCTATGCTTGAAATATCTCTTGCCTTCCCATCATTAAAATGATTTCCATCCCTTCCATACTGGGTTGAATGAAGAGTGAAAACAACCTTCTTTCCCTTTGTCTTTTTTAGCTCATCCAATGCCAAAACAACATGCCAATCGTGACCATGAATTATATCAAAATTACCTATGTAATTTTCTGTCTCATTAAAATAATAAACCATAGACTTGCACATGTTATTCGTCATCTCATAGACAAAGTCCGAACAAAATGCGAAAGGACATCTATGATAGTGCACACCATCAACATTTTGATAGATTAACTGATTGTTACCAATTCTTGTGAAAACATGAACTTCGTGTCCTTTTCTCTGCAAGGCTGCAGCAAGTTCTGTTACATGAACTGAAAGACCTCCAACCGATATAGAATGAAGAGATTCCCATGAAAAGAAGGCAATTCTCATAGAATTAGTTATAATTTCCTCTTTTTATTTAAAAAGATTTTGAAAAATCTTTTTAAAATTTTCTGCATGATTTACAATCCAAGAATGTAAAACTCTCTAAAAATAGAAAAATTGAAGCAATTAAGATTTTTCATTTTAATATGCTGCCGTACTTTCTTCTTCCCTTCTTCTTTCCTCGATATAAGCTCTTAGTCCTGCGCCTGCTCCACCTGCCATATCAGCACAAGCATCCCACGCTTCTGCAACTCCACCTAGTATGTAGCCCTTAACTTCGTATAACCACCCAAACATCGTTGCGCTGGCAAAAGAGACTAGGGCAGGCAAGTATTTTTTCCATTTTTCTCCGAACCTGAATATTTTTCGTAAATATTTTTTGTAAAATAATTTACCTGCTACTCCGGTTATATATCCCTTGAGTATATGAAATACTTTATCAGAATGAACAAAGCGCATAAAGTGAGCTACAGTAGCAGCACCTCCTATAAGGGTAGCAATTGCTATGTCAACTGATAAAGTAGTTAGTTCAAGAATGAGATTCTTCCATCGGCTTCTTTTTGATTGAGCCTGACTACTGTCCGAATATGTGCCTAACCGTTTTTCCAGGCTTTCCAACTCTTCCAACGCCAAGAAAGGTTGCTGCATGATTATCTTGAGGTATTAACCTTAAATAACTATCACTAATAAGTAATAGCTTTATTTGCTCTTATATTTGGCTTTTAATTTCATCAATGATATCAAAAATTCCTGGTGAAATAGACAAAGAAAATGAAGATAAACAAATTCTCAGAATTGGGATAATTGCAGAATTAGATGCTATCAGTTTATATGAACAATTAGCTGCTAGAACAAAGAACGAAAAAATAAAGAAGGTTTTGCTTGATATAGCAAAAGAAGAGAAAACTCATGTAGGAGAATTTTTAGCTTTGCTAACTGAGTTAGACAAGCAACAAAAAGAAGAATTGGAAAAAGGAAAGGAAGAAGTTGAAGAACTCACAAGCTAAAGCTAACTATTGCTCCATTTTCTTTTTCTTCAATTTTTGAAACTTTTGATTTTATTCCTTTTTCTTCTAGGAATATTCTTAGATCATCAAAGTAATCATAAAATCCACAAGTTCTGCAAAAAGTTCCAGTAAAGTCTACAACAATTTTCTTCTTGTCAAACTTTATTAGTTTTGCATTTGCCTCTGGAGACCTGTATTTATTGAAAACTCTTATTGCTTCCTTCACTTTCCTCTCCAAATTTTCTAAATCTATATTTTTTCTTCGCTCGACCATAGTCCATGTATGTTACAATAAGAAAATGCTACAAGCTTTCCTTTTTTGTCTGTTTTGAATGTAAAGTAAGCTATTGGTTCTGTGTATACTCCGCTCATATTTGGCCCTTTTGTTGATTCCCCATGAGAGTTAAATTCTTGTCTACCTATATGAAATGCAAACTGTTCTCCTTCTGGTAAAAAGTAAAGGTCGATAAATCTTATGTGATGTTCTGTTGTATTTGGATGAGGAATTTCTTTACCGACTGTTACTTTTACTACAATCATTCCTTCTTTTTTATCAATTACTTCTATTACTGGAACATGCTTTTCTTTTTTCCAATCTTCACTTCTTATTATTTCATTCAATGCCATACATCTCAATCCTCCGGTTCAAACATACTTTTTGGTACCCCCCACAAACTGGGCATTGCCACTTTTCTGGTAAATCTTCGAATTTCTTCCCCTCTTTTTCTTCATCATAAACGTATCCGCAAACTTGACAAACCCATCTCAATTTACTCTACCTTTACTTCTTTATATGCAAACCACCAGTCATATGCTTCTATCTCTTTCTTTTTAGCCTTTTCTAATCTTTCTTTAGCTTCTTTCTCGCTAGATGCTGGCGGTATTATCACTTTTGAACCAATCAATTCGTTGTTTGGCCAATTGGCTGGCATTGCAACTCCATTCTTGTCTGAAACTTGAAGAGCTCTTACAACTCTTAAAATTTCATCAATGTTTCTACCAACTTCTTGTGGATAGTATAGAATTGCCCTTATTATTCCATTTGGATCTATGATGAAAACTGATCTAACTGTATTAGTTCCTTTTCCTGGATGAATCATGCCATATAACTTTGCTACATTTCCTAAATCGTCAGCAATTATTGGAAACTTTATTTCTATTCCTAGCTTTTCTTTAATCCACTCTACCCACTTTATATGACTGAAAACTTGATCAATGCTTAAACCAATAAGCTCTGTATTCAACTTTTTGAATTCTTCGTATCTCTTTTGAAATGCATAGAACTCTGTTGTACACACTGGAGTAAAGTCTGCTGGATGGCTGAACAAAACTACCCACTTTCCTTTATAATCGTCTGGGAAGCTTATTATTCCTTGTGTTGTTTTTGCCTTGAATGAAGGAGCTTTTTCTCCAATTAAAGGCAATCTATAAACTTCTTTCTCCATTTCCATAAACATCACCAATAAATATTTAAAGGTTCGAATTTATAAATATTATGGTTCGAATATCGGACATTGATTTAATTAGAGAATTAGAAAAGGATTGCAGAAAACCATTTACTGAAATCGCTAAAAAATTTAAAGTTAGTGAAGCTGCGATAAGAAAGAAAGTTAAGAAACTTCTAAAACTTGGAATAATTAGGTTCAGTTTAGATATTGATTACAAAAAACTTGGATACAATTATGTAGCTATAATAGGTATTGATGTTTTGCCAGAACATTTTGTTAAAATTATAGAAATGCTAAAGGAAGACAAAGAAGTTAAAGAGTTATACACTTCAACAGGAGATCACATGATTTTAGCTAAGGTGGTTTTTAGAACAAACGAAGAACTTAACGAGTTTGTAAAAAGGTTGGAAAAAAATAAAATGATAACAAAAGTTTGTCCAGCGATAATATTAGAAAGACTGAAGTAATTTTAAATTTCTACCGAATATAAAACTATGAAGAAAAAACAACTAGATATTTTAAA
>Ga0326760_1000907_pt1 | contig 13934 bp, 14 predicted proteins | sample GCREP_S_FD_207668 | JGI IMG/M metagenome (GOLD analysis project Ga0326760, IMG submission 207668) | Hot spring sediment microbial communities from Geyser Creek Basin, Yellowstone National Park, WY, United States - GCR.EP_S | ecosystem: Environmental > Aquatic > Thermal springs > Near-boiling... | reverse complement strand
GGAGGTACTTCGCTTATGCTAGAACTATGGGCTCATACAATAGGTGGAATAGCATTAGAGATAGGTTCTGTGTTGGAGGCATGGGTGCTAGGTACCTCCCAGAGATTATTCTGAAAAGGCTTTTCACCGAGAAGTTTAAACTAGCCGTCCTAGTGTTTCATGAAGACGCGAGGCTTGCCATAACTATTGCAAAGCTCTTAAAAGACCTCAGATTCGAGATAAAACCCCTTAGAGAGGCTGTAAAGACCTTATGAAGAAAATTATATCAATTCTACACCATCCACTACCTCAAATAGATGGGAAATTAGCTGAGGAAAGTGGGTTAGGCTGGCACTTCAGATCTGCAAAGGCTTTAGTGAAGTACGGAGATTTCTTAACAATAGCTACAAGACCAAATATCTCCGCTGAATGGCGCTTTAAAGTTGTTGATGGTGTTGTAGTAGTTCTCGCCCCCTCATCAAATCTTTCTCCAAGCAGAGAAGTATGGAAGTGGAGCTATGTATCACCATCTCTAGCCAGCCTTGTAGGGCATTTTGTCAGATACGATTATGTTCCATATATTCATGAATACAGGGCTTTGAATTCTGAGATCATTCTAAGGAGAGTTGGCGGCTGTGATGTAATTCTTCAACATCATGGTTCATTTCCTCCTGTTAAGGAAATTTTTAGTGATCCTATTAAGGTTTTGAAAGAGCTTAACAAACTAAGAAGGGAGCTATATTTGAAAAAAGTCAGAGGTGTTTTCTTTGTTTTAAATAGGCGTGAAGAGTTTTATTTAAAGGAGATTCTTAATGTTGATGCAGATGTTAAGATCAGGACCATGGCTGTAGACTTCAACGAACTAAAACCCCTATCTGAAATAGAAAAATCTAAGGTTAAAGAAAATCTTGGAATAGTAGATGATGAAGTTTTACTCGTTACATACGTTGGTATTTTTGGGGAAGAGTTTAGCGGGATTAAGGGGGCTCACTTCATAGTTAAGATATGGCGTGAGCTTAAGAAACGGCTTAGTAGAAGAGTTAAGATTGTGATCACAGGTATTGGAGAATCTTATCTTCCTCTCTTTAGAAGATTAGGTATATTAGCCTATAAATTCCTAACTCATAAAGATTTTACTAAGATTGTAGGGGCTTCAGACGCTTACTTCTTACCTGCAACACCAGGATATATATACGGCGGTAGCGGTGCTGTCGCAATTATGGAAGCCTTGGCGATGGGCATACCTGTTGTCAGTCCAACACTTAGGGATTTCCCAGAGCCAGATCACATTAAGGACCTTGGTATAGCAACTGAGTACATTAGTAATGAGAATACACTTAAAGAGTTCATTAATGCGTTGATATATGTCATCGAGAATAGAAAACGCTACAAACCTTGGGTTATTAGAGAGCTAAGTCATAAATATTATTCATGGGAAAGCTTTGTGAGAGACTTCAATAATGCTGTGAAAAAGTTATGAAAACAACGGTAATAATTCTAACTAGTGGAACTACGGATAGGCATGTGCTGATCAAGGGTTTACTCAGATCACTGGCAAGGCAATCAGTTAAACCAAGCGAGGTAGTAATAGCTGCGGAGACAGCTGGAGAGGAACTAGCTAAGATTGCAGGCGAGTATTTAGGCAATATAGATTTCAGAGTTATTGAGACCGGTTATTGGAATAAGTGTTGGACGGCTAATAAGGCGATATTAGAATCTAAGGGCGACATAGTGTTCTTGCTGGAAGACGACTTATACCTAGCGCCAAACTTTATTGAGGAGGTGTTAAAAGCCTTTGAGGAGTATCCCGAAGCAGGCTGTGTCTACACTAAGTGTGTATGGGTGTTTAGAGAAGGGATTAGATCAAAAGGTGGATTAATAGGTTGGCTAGCAAAAACAATAAGTAAGCTATCTATTCATGAATCAGTATTGTCAAGAAATTTCAGAAAGATAAATGATCATTTGAATGAGGTACCTGTATTCACAATGAGTGTAGCATGTAAAAAAGAAGCTTTGTTAAAAACAGGACTTTATGATATGAGAGTTAAAGAACCTATACTTGGCGAAGACTACGATCTTGCTCTTAGAATTAGGAAAACGGGTTATAGAATAATACAGACAACCAGAGCTGTTTCATATCATTTAACAAAGCAGGTATCTAAAGGCATTATAAAGTATGGTAAAGACCCAGCTAAGCTAATGGGAACTTATGAAACAGAGATTTATTTTGTAGTTAAGAATAGAGATGTCCTAGGAGCTGTTAATGTAATTAATCACGCAACATACAGAGTTATTGAAGCGGTAGCTTGGGGAATTAGATCGAGAAGTCTCTCAACAATGTTTTACGGCGTAGCAGGATCTATTAAGGGATTTATAAAAGGAATTACATATGCATAATAACAAGGGCTTATCATATGTAAAGGGAGGTCATACTAATTCAGGAGAACCACTAGTATACATAATCATAGTCAACTACTATGGGCGTGAGTTGCTAAGAAGGTGCTTACAGAGTCTTAGAAAGACTAGGTACAATAATTATAGAGTTTTGGTTGTAGATAACGGTTCTAAAGACGGCTCCGTGGAAATGATTCGAGGAATGTACCCAGAAGTTGAAATAATAGCTCTTCCCAAGAATCTTGGTTATGCTAAAGCAAATAACCTCGGCATAGTATACGCATTAAAACGTGGAGCAAAATACATAGTATTGCTTAACAACGATACAGAGCTCTTGGATCCTTTGTGGTTACATCTGGCAGTAAAGATAATGGAGAGGCATGGGGATATAGGAATACTAGGTTTTAACCTAATTCTTCCTAATGGGAGATCTCAGCAGTATTCTGATAAAACAAGGCCTTGGGAAGTGAATGAGATATCCTTCGCAGCAGTAATGACAAGAAGCCGTGTTTTTAAAAGAGTAGGATATTTAGATTCCGAATATGTTGTTGGATATGCTGAAGATACCGATTTCTGCTATAGAACAAGAAGATGTGGCTTTAGAATAGTATATGTGCCACAGATAAAGATATTTCACATACACCAGGCGACTTTTAAACGTATTTTACACGTTACTTTTATGATTAGTGCTAGAAACGGATTTAGACACTTTATGTTAAATAAGCCTCTGCATGAGGCTTTTATATGGTTTATTAAGGCATTTATTGATGTGAGAGATGGAAGGATCGTTTTAAGAAACGATGTAAGAAGATTAAGAGAATTTGCCTATGGCTTAATAACTTATGTTAAACAACAGCGTTTTGAAGGCTTTTTAAAGCTTTTAGTAGAAAGTTTGAGAAGAAGATTAAGTCTATGTTATTAATGGAACTTGCCAATTTAATTAGCCTTATGAGCTAATAAGCGTAAGGAAGTAATATGAGTATTGAAGATATCGCATCCATAATCATACCCGTAAAGAACGAGAAACGTAGGATAAGAATTATTATTGAGGGGCTGTATAAGCAAAGCTATAGACCTATTGAAGTTATTTTTGTGGATGGAGGCTCAACCGATGGAACTATTGAAGAGATACTTGATGCGATTAGAAAATATTCGGCAAATAATTTCAAAATAAGATTACTTAGGGAGAGAGATTTTGGGGATGTAAGATCTCTTCCTAACGCAAGAAACATTGGAGCATTGAATGCTAGTGGAAAATACGTTATTTTCTTTGATGCTGATTTTGACTTAAGAAGTGATGAGCAAGTCGTAGAGAAAATAATGCAGGCGTTTAAGAAAGGCGTAGAGCATGTTATGATTCGGCATATACCTGCTCAGCACACGTGGATCGAAATAAATCGTGGAAGAGACGACATTGTGTACTATAGAAACTCTAAGCCCATACATGAACTTTGTGGATTTGTGAAGGATATTGTACTTAAAGTGAAATTTAATCCGAATTTAGGACTAGGGGAGGATGAAGATTTTCTATATAGAGTTAGAGGCTTAATTAATCCTAAATACGAAATAGTAGATTCTAATGTTATAAGGTGTTGGCCTCACACATTAAAAGAGTATGCAAAACAACAATTATGGTACGGTAAAACAGCGTTATCACTATATAGATACAAAGGTAAAAACTTATTAGAGTGCATTATGGGTCTTGTTAAGATGAATGCTTTATTAATAGCTACGTTGGCAAGTGCAATACTCTTCACTTTATTGCTATATTCTAGAAACCTGACCTATTTTGCGTTCCTATTATTAACATTAACATATGTTACGATTAGGCTGTCTTTGTGGTTAGAGAGAGATTATTCCTTATTTAAGAGTAGACGAGTACTTGTGGATAGATTTTTATGGTATCTCTTTAGAGAAACGTATGGGAGAGTGATTTTCGACATCGGCGTGTTGTATGGTGTAATGAGGAGAATCATTAGTAGGAGTAAGTATAGCCTTGGAAAGTAATATGCAAAAATACAAGGTTGCATTACTTACGAATACTCTTAGTAAACCTGGTGGTGCTGAGTATGTGACTATTGCTATGTATAGATCGCTGAAAGAGGAAAAGAATTTGTATGTAAATATTCTAGGTCGTGAAAAAAGCATAGACATCGAGACTCTCAATAGCTGGCTTGATACTTCAATTAGCCATGAGCTTTCAAAAGACTATATTTATATGCGTAAATTCCCCCTAAATCTGCTAGAGCTCAAAAACTATGACTTAGTAATAAACACACGTAGCAATGAGGTTCTAGCACCAGCGCATATGCATTACTTGCACTGGGTATTTTCGCCATATGGTATTAAGGATCCTGAGGCTTTAACTTACTATAGGATCTCTTATGGTATAGGTGATAAGGTTTTAGAATACTCAGTTAGACATGCTCTTCATTTCATGCAACTTAAGACCTCGAGACTTATATTAGCAAATTCTCGCTATGTTGCTAGTTTACTAAAGGATCTGGGCATAAATGCAACTATTCTACACCCCCCTGTAAGATCTGGAGAAATCGCTCAGATCACTACAGGCTCTGAGTGGAGCAGTAGGGAGAATATTGTGATCACTACGACTAGAATAGCACCTGGAAAACAACTAGGAACAATACCTTTAATCGCGTCTAGAGTTAGAGATGCAAAGTTCATATTAGTAGGTTCGCTGCAAGATAAGAATTACTACATTAAACTGTTGCAGTTAAAGAAGAGTTTTGGCTCTGATAATTTCATAATAATCCCAAATGCTGGTAAAAGCGAACTCTACGAGCTGCTTAGTAAAGCATTAATATATTTTCACACAGCTAGGCACGAGCAATTCGGGATAGCTGTTGTAGAGGCCATGGCTGCAGGAGCAATACCTCTCGTTCATAAAAGCGGTGGTCCTTGGCATGATATTCTCGAGGAGAGGGATGGTCTCTATGGATACTCCTATAAGTCCATCGATGAAGCCGTTCAAATATTGAAAGACATCATCTTAAATAGACATGTGCATAAGGATGTAAGTGAGAGAGCCCGACTCAAGGCACTAACATTTGATGAGCAACTATTTAAGATAAGGTTCAGAAAAATAGTTAAGTGTCTCTATGATTAAGACTAATTACTATAAAGCTAAAGACAGAAGCATGCTACGTAGAGACGGGTTTAAAGTTGATTAAAGTGCTCGGAAAAGGGTTCATAAAAAGAGTGTTTTCATTAAAGTCTAAAGGCTTTCCACTGCACTATGCACTAGCAAGTTTATTAAGTTATGAAGCCACGAGGAGAGCGTATTACCATTTAAACATCCTCATTCTTCCTAATGGTTTCAAAGTGCTTTTACCAATAAAGTATCAGAATATTCGTAGAGGGGTTTTACATAATTACTCTGAAATATTTATTTATGGTGAGTATTCGAAAGTACCGGAATACCGTGTACGAGAAGGAGACATTGTCCTGGATGCTGGCGCTTTTGTAGGGTTATACACATTGTCTGTTGCTGATAAAGCTAGTCTCGTGATCGCTGTAGAACCTAATCCAGCTTCATATATTTTCCTGACCAACAATATTAAAATAAATAATCTCAACTCTAAAATCATAACCTACAATGTAGCATTAGGAGATTTTGAAGGAAACGCTATACTTTATGTTGAAGACTGGCTCGCAGGCGGCTCAACTCTCTTCGATTTCTGGCACATATATTATGGTCATAGCTTAAAGATCCCGGTTAAAGTGGTTAAGCTAGATAATATACTTAAAAACGTTGGTATTGATAGGGTTGATCTAATGAAAATCGATGTTGAAGGAGCAGAGTTAATGGTCTTGCGTGGTGCCATGGATCATCTAAAAAGGCGTTTAATAAAGAGGCTGATCATGGAAATACATTTAGATGTGATTAGCGTTAAAGAAGTTAAAGATTTCCTTGAAAAGCATGGATACAAGGTAGAGCTACTCGAAACACGCGACGACACAGCGCTACTATATAGTAGATGTTGATGACCGATAAGGGTTGAGTACATGACAAAATACGTTACTATATTTCCTCACTGGGCCCCCTCTTTTAAAGTCGTTTCTCGCTATGTTTATAGAGCTTTAAAGGAATGGTCTTATAAACCTTATATTGCCGATTCCACGAGGTATTTCTTCTATAGTGTTAACATTATTAAGAGGCATTTATTCCGTAGAGGCACGGTTATACTTATAGGAAATTTCAGAGATCTTCCATGGTTTTTAAAGTATCTGCTTTTAGCTAGACCATTTTCACCAAATATTGTTTTTTATGGTGTAGTGGAGGGTCCTTTGTCGAAAACTACTAGGAACACGTACTCAATGCTTGACAGGGTCATTGTAGCCTCTAAATATGGTGCACAAAGATTATGGGAATTGAGCGTGAAAACAGATGCAATAATACCTCACGCGATCGACGTTGCCGAATTCGAAGATGCTTGTAGGAGGAAAGACGTGAAAAAGCAAGACAATAAAGTAACGTTGCTTTCAGTGATTTCAGCTCTTGTACCACGTAAAGGACTAACAATATATTTCAGAGCTTTAAAGACATTGCTAGATAAAAAGCCAACATTAGCGAATAAAATCACGGTTGTTCTAAAAGTACCAGAAGCTATTGAGATCCCTCCTGAATTGAAAAAGATCATTACTTTAATAAGTGGTTGGCTTGATAGAAGCTCTCTAATAAAACTCTATTGCGACGCCGATATTGTGGTGATCCCCTCTCTGAATGAAGGCTTCTCTATACCTATAATTGAAGCATTTGCAGCCGGCAAACCTGTAATATCTTTAGATGCCCCCCCTATGAATGAGCTTAACTCAGATAGATGTGGCTGGCTTATTAAGGTGAGGGGATCTAGGATCATAGGTGATCATGAGTTTTTTATACCTGATATTGATGATTTTGCAGAAAAATTGTTGGACGCCATCGAGAGCGATGATAAGAGGAATGAATATAGTGTAAAAGTCGCTAATATAAGATGGAGATATCATTATCAACTCTGTTATAAACCTCTTCAGTACCTGGTTTGAGAATGACACTTTCAGTAGGATATTCTATTTCTCAATACACTTGCTATCGTCGAAGAGGTCATGATTGTGACTAATAGAGTTAGTGTTAAAGCTGTAAGTGGTAGCATGGCTTTATCTATAGGCAACTTTGTTTATACGGCTATATCAGCTGTAGGTAGTATTGTCATTGCTAGGCTTCTCGGTCCTGCAGATTACGGTGTTATAAGTATAGCTCTCATATATCCGATGATGTTTAGTGGATTGACTGATCTAGGTCTTTCAACGGCTGTAATGAGGTATGCCTCTCTCGGTGACTTGAAGAGTGCTTTTACGGCTTTATGGCTTCGTTTAACGATGAGCTTACTACTCGCTATAGCCCTAGTCCCTCTAGCACCGTATTTAGCGACTATGCTTCAAAGACCCTACTTGACACCCATGATCTACGTTCTAGCTATCTATAGCTTTACTAGTGGAGCTTTATCATCTATTACAGCTTTTCTAGCTGGTGTAAATAGGTACTGGGATCTAGCATTAGTAAACACTATTTTAGCTGTGGTGAAGGCTTCTTCGTCGATAGCTCTAGTACTTGCTGGTTACGGGGTTTACGGTGCTGTGTGGGGCTTCTCAATAGGGTACTCTCTAGCAGCTCTCTACGCATTCATGAAGCTACTAAGATCGGTTAACCTAGCATTAAACCCGGCGAAGAGAGGTCTCGCAGAAGTTTTAAGCTACTCAATACCACTATACATACCGGGGTTAATTGGAATCCCGCTCAGCCAGTTCTACAACATCCTCAGAGCGATGTATGTTAGCAACGTGGAGATAGGCAATTACCAGGTGGCTAGCAACCTACTAGTACCTATAAGCATAGTCGCGAGCTCGATGTCTACAGCACTATTCACAACACTGCCCCAGCTAATTAGCGAGGAGTACAAGTTTAGAGAAGCTGTAGATAGAGCAGCTAGGTACATAGCCTTAGTAGTAGCGCCAATCGCCATCGCACTAGCTCTTTTCTCGAAGCATGCTGTCTACGTAGTTTATGGATCGCAGTACGAGTTGGCACCACTATATCTGTCGATAATGGCTCTATCAAGCCTACTAGCACCGTTTGGAGTAGTTGTAATGTACCTGAACATTATTGGGGCTACGAGAACCACAATGGTGTTGAATATAGTCAACATGTTGACAGGGCTACCAATAACGTGGATTCTACTAGTAAACTACGGAATGCTTGGGGCTGTAGTAGCCTCCGTAGTGAATAGCATTATAGGCACAGCGATATCGCTAACAGTTGTGAGGAGGTTGTACAGCGTTAACATCAAAGTAATGAATGTAATTAAGTACTTGATACCATCACTAATAGCAGGTTCTTTAACTTATTCCATAACATGCATAGTCAAAGGCATGTGGTTAACTCTAGGCATAGGCTCTGTTCTATACCTAGTACTACTGGTAATGCTTATGGTAGTGGTAGTAGGCAAAGAGGATCTAATACATTTAGCCAATACCAGTAGAAGTGTAAAGTACATTGGGCCTATAATTAGCTATATATTAAATGTGGTTGTTAAAGTTAAAGTATTGCTGCGCGGACAATGGATATGACCATCGTATATACATTTTACTTGATGGCTAACTTCCTGGGTGATGAAAAGTGAAGGTTGGTATTGTTGGTTGCGGCTTTGTTGCTAATTACCACGTTAAGGCTTGGAGGAGTGCTGGTGCCGGGGTTTTAGCTGTAGCTGATATTATTGAGGATAAGGCCAGGGAATTTGCCCATAGACATGGTATACCACACTATTTCAAGTCTGTAGAGGATATGCTTAGTAGAGTGAAGCTTGATGTTTTAAGTGTATGTACACCTCCTCAAGCACATAGAGAGGTTGTTTTAGAGGCTGTTAAGAGGGGTGTTAATGTCTTCGTTGAGAAGCCTCTAGTATTGAGGTATTCTGACGCAGTTGAGATCGTTGATGAGGCTAGGTCTAGGGGCGTTAAGCTTGGTGTTACCGCGAACTTCCTGTTTACGCCAACTATGGTTAAAGCTAGAGACCTCGTTGAGAAAGGCATTGTTGGTGAATTGAAGCGCGTTGATGTAGTTGTCTATGCTCCCGAGGATGTCATATTAAACCCTGAGGGTGGCTGGCTTAAGAATCTACCTGGAGGTGTTTTCGGGGAGGTCTTACCACACCCAATATACCTTCTGCAGAGCCTTATAGGAAGATTAGATGCGATAGCGGCATCTACAGCTAAGATCTCTAGAAGCACCTGGCAGAAATACGATGAACTCCACGCATTATTAAAGGGTGAGAGGGGTTTAGGTAGGATCGTCGTGAGCTACAACGCGAAACACTTCGACATATACATGGTTATTGAGGGTGTTAAGGGATATATCATCGTAAATCCCGTAGGCAAGATCATCGCTAAACTCGACTCCAGCTGGAAATACTCAAAGAACGTTCTCAGCTTCAAGTACTATGCAATGCTCTGGCTAGACTACATCATAGGGAGAGTACCAAGAGACCCCTTTACGGAGAACATAAAGATGTTTAAAAACCATGTAGAGAAGGGCTCTCCATACGTATTCAACTATGATGATGTAGCAAACCAAGTTAAAGTCTACGAAGAGATATTAAGCTCCCTAGAATAGCGCTAGCCTATTAATGCGGAAAACAAAATTAAAAAGAGCCTGAGAATACAGCTGGAAATAGAGCAAAAGTTCTATTAATATGTCAAGAGGGGTTTTTAAGATCCTCAATTAGCAGGCATGTTTAAACGTGTTCTGTAGAGCGAGTGATTATGGGTAAGCTGAGGATACTTATTGTTCATGAGCTTTGGTGGCCTAGGGGTAGGGGTGGTGTACTAGCTACCCACTTAATAACTGAGATGCTGGCTAAGCATGGCTTTGAGATCAGGGTTGTTACTGGTGTCCGGGACTATGAGGCGATAGGTGGTGTTGACTTCATTTATGAGCCTAGGCTTAGAGCTGGCAGTAAGCTGGGGCTCTGGTTAAACACCTACATGTTGAGTAGAGAAGGCTGGTTTAGGGGGCTTATCGAGTGGGCTGACATAGTCTACATACCCCGCTACGCATACCCACTAATCCCATTAGCCAAGGCCCTGGGAAAGAGGGTTGCCGTACACCTACACGACTATCAACCAATATCATACACAGCTGTTATATTCCACAACGATCTCTTCAAGAGCGACTTTGAGAGGACATTCCACTACGAGCTACATCAACACAGCCTAGCAAGAGCCCTAATCACCACACCACTCACACCAATCAATAAGCTCGCCAGGAAGTGGGTATCGCAGGCAGATGTAGTTATCTGCGTATCCAATAGGCAGCGAGAAATACTGGAGAAAGCCATGCCCGAGATCAAAAACAAGCTAGTAGTCATCTACAACCCACCACCTAAAATCCCACCTATAAGCAAGGAGCTACCGGAAGAGAAAACGCTACTCTACATTGGAGGCTCTAGCTTCATAAAAGGCTTTCACCTAGTCCTCGAAGCTGTTAATGAAGTCTCAAAGAGGTATCGCGATCTAAAGGTAATAATGACAGGGGTTAAAAAAAGCATTCCTGGGCAAAACTACATAGTTTATGAAGAGTTGCCTTACGAAGAGGTGGTTAAGCTACATACAAGAGCCTACGGGTTGCTCTTTCCATCAATATGGGAGGAAACACTAGGTTACGCTGTAGTAGAATCAATGCTTATTGGAACGATACCGGTAGCGTCAAGAGTTGGTGGCGTTCCTGAAATAATTAAGGGATCTCCAGCTGAGGAATACTTATTTACACCCGGAGATGTCAATGGGTTTATAGATAGAATAGAGAAGCTTTTATCACAGTCAAAAAGAGACATTATAGATATTGGAATAAAGCTGAGAGAACATATGCTTAGGCTGTTTAAAGTCGAAGAGATTGAAAGTAGGATAATAAACATGTTTGGATTTACTTCATAATAACATTGCTATTGTGCCCCTTGTGAGAGCATTGAAGGTACTATTTATTAATTACCCTGAAGATGAGCTTAGATTATTAATACCCTTAATTAGTTCTAAAGTAATAGAGCCTATAGTGATCTACTCTGACATTAAGTCGCTTATCACTCAAAGTATATCTGACTTAGATGAATTCGATATTATATACTTAGCGAGAACGGGGCTGGGGGCTCTAGATGATCTATCATCGACGTTAATGTATTATTCAGCGATAAAATGTTAAAATAATAGAGTTACACAGCGATTGGAGACAGATAGCTAATCGATTTACAAAGCTAGTAAAAGACTTATGAGAAGGGTGTACTGAGATGACCGTGAGTTTTAAGCAGTTTAAGGCAAGGTCCTTGAAGAGTTTAGATGCGTTGACTGAGGTATTAATAGTGGATACTTTAACCTCTCCTCTTGCTTATATTGTTTTCAAGTTTTTAAAACACAGATCTTTACCTTACATTTTAACTGCTTTAGCATTTTCTACACGTTTAATTGCTTCAATATTCTTTTTCTCATCAAAAACTCTATATGGTGGATTAGCTTTTTTTCACTTCAATAATACTTGACAGTATTGATGGTAAAGTAAGCCGAGCTATACATTATGGAAAAGATCCGACTTTAAGAGGTACATTAGATTTTACTTTAGATGCCGTAGGATTATCACTCTCTTTAGCAGGCTTAATCCACTTTTTTATAAACAGTGGGCTAACATTCTACGCGGAGCTTACGTCTATAATAGCTGTCCGCTTTTACCTCATCAAAGTTTAGACTGATTGCTCGAAATAACTTATCCCCGGAACTATCTTTAAGTGAAATATTTCCTGGTAGTATGTTTGTAAAGATGTATTGGTCTATACAGAAACAGCTAGGCAAGTATAGGCTAATGGCTCATCCAAGTTCTGTGGATGCGGAGTTCCTGCTATTTGTTATAGGGTCTCTCACGAACTTTAATTCCTCGATAATTTTCCTGCTATGCATCATTATCTTAGTAATAGATTCTATAGTTATGGGATTCGTACCTACGTTATTACTTGCGAGAAAAACTTGAGGAGGTTGGTTTTATTTTGAGAATGAAAAAAGGCATGTTAGTAGTGTTCTTAGGGCCTGTTGGTGTTGGTAAGACAACGATTATTAAGAGTTTAGCCGATCTGTTTATAAAGAAAGACCGGAGGGTTCATATTGGTTTTCTTAAAGCATTTCATGGAATGGCATATATTCTTTATGTTCTTATAGTTAAAATGTTAAAGTTGAAAAGTAGGGGTAGGTATGCTCCATGGTTTATACTGGCAAGAACAGGTAGAGTAGCTACTTTAAAAGTTTTATTAATGCTCTCAATGTACTTGGACGCTTTTTTCTCTATACCAGTAAAGCTTGTTTATCTTAGATTATTAAGAAATTTAGGATACATAGTCTTTGTTGAAGAATACTTATATACGACAATATTTGATTATTTGAACATGGCAAAGCGAACACTAAATATGAGAAGTTATCCGAAACTTCCGTTTATGGTAATGCTTACATTGCTAGAGAAATATAAACCAGATAAAGTAGTGGTTCTTACCACATGTTTTAAAGATCTGCTAGTAAGATGGAGTATGAGAGGTTATGGAGACCCGCAACCACTTTATGTAAGGCTTTTAAATAATTACTGCTTAAATCTCGTGAGACACCCCGAGAAAATAGTAATTGATACATGTGGCTTAGATGTTAATAAAACCATTGCATTAACTTATAAGCTCGTGTTTAGTCAGAAACAGACTGCTAATGAAGTGTAACTAATGGTAATTAAAGCTAGCGAGCAAGCGTTGTACAGCAGAATTCACATAGTTTTCTCTGGTGCTGACGGCTCCGGCAAGACCACGGTTACAAGACTTCTATTATTATATTTTTCTAGGTATAACCATGCCTGTACCCATTGGTTTAGGGGTTCTCATCTTTTTGTCTCTGTTCTTGCCAGATTTCTCCACGGGTTCAGGTCTTTTCGTGGTTCTTGTAATCCTTACTATAGGATTTGTGTTCCTGAGAGGTTGAAGAGGGTTTGGGTTTTTCTCGAGTTTATCTCTATTCTCCCACATCTCTTCGCAAGGTTTCTACTTAGGAGGGTTTGCAGATCTATTGTTTGTGATCGTGGCTTGCTTGATTTCCTTGTTTGGCTTGTTGCTACTCTTGATGCTCCCTGGATCCTCAATACGCTGATTGGTAGATTCCTTTTAGCACTTGTCTCTAGGGAGAGTGTTGTCTACCTCTATGCAGATGTTGATACCCTTGCTGGGAGAGCTGATAATCCAAAGGGGTTTATTGCTAAGGAGCTCGCTATATATAATGTTCTTGCTAGGTACTTCGCTAGGTGCTCTATCGATACCGGTAGGAACAAGCCTGCTAGGGTTACGGCTGAGGCGATTCGATGCCTAGAGAGACGGAGACGCTGAAGCTTCTGAGGACTTTGCTGGGTCTCTATAGACCTAATGCTGGAGAGGTCCGTAGGTTAGCTGAGGTCGCTAAGCCGAATAAGCTCCTCCTCGCCTACCTCAGGAGAGTGGGGG